>TARA_R110002020_G_scaffold137052_1_pt1 | contig 13749 bp, 12 predicted proteins | sample TARA_R110002020 | Tara Oceans TARA_R110002020 (sample SAMEA4396489) | marine metagenome | biome: Westerlies Biome; feature: [MES] marine water layer (ENVO:01000295) within the mesopelagic zone...; material: water (ENVO:00002006), including particulate matter (ENVO:01000060) such... | reverse complement strand
ATCAAAATCAATCATAATTATTTACCAGATGAACCAAAGCCTTTTTCACCCCGCTTTGATTTCATAATATCTCCTTCCGACACTTCAACAATGTAGTTCTTATACACCACAAACTGTGCAATTCTATCACCAGATTTAACTTCATAATCTTTATCAGTATTATTATATAACTTAACACCGGCATCTCCACGGTATCCCTGATCAATAATACCAGGGTGTGGAATGATACCATGCTTAAATCCAAGACCAGAGCGGCCTTCTACCTTTACCCAAAATCCAGGATCAATAAATGCAAACTTTAACCCAACATCAACCACAGCAGAACCACGCGCAGGTATCAATTTATCTTCTACTGATGTAACATCTAACCCCGTATCATTATAATGATTCTTAGTCGGAAGCACTGCATTTATATTAGTCTTTTTAAAACGTACAACCATATAACTATAATAAGATATTTTGTGAAAAATTCAAGTATAGATTAAATATATGTGTAATGGCTGAAGAAGAGCTAGATGAAGCGGTAAATGATATTATTGCCCAGATAAAAGGTAATAATAAAGTTGTACGTGAAAAAAAAGAAGATGTAACAATAGATAAGGAAAATCTAGAAGAATTCATTATGAAATCATCCGGAAAGCTTGTTAAAAAGTCCTTAGAAATTGTTGATAATGTTAATGATTATATTTCATCAGCTCCGGAAAATAGGGATGTGGCTGCATTAGCAGAAGTAATTAAAGCAACCTCTGCCTCTATTGATACATTACAAAAGCTTCATAGTTCTAACGAAAGGAACGATACACAGAAGGAAGTTAAAAAAATGGATGTTGAGTCGAAAGAAAGACTAAACATTGCAGATAATCAGACTAGAATGTTATTGTCAAGAGACGATATAATGAAAGCGTTGGTTGACAAAGACGACGATGTCATTGATGTCTAAAATCCGAGAGTATTACAATCTTCGTTGTCAACGCAAATATCTTTCTCTTTTGCTTGATCAAGATACTCTTGAAAATCTTCCGAAGATGTAAAAGGCAGCCACAATGGAGTTCCAGTACTTGATGTCCGTGTATGTATACCTGATAGAGCACCGTTAGTCAGTTCTAATGTCTTTTGCGCTGCGCTCGCCGGGTTAATAAAGGTTGTCACGTTTAATACCCCGGGAATTTGTCCAATATCTTCTAAAGCAGGGTCTACTAGTGGTGACATCTGTGTACCACCTATGTTAGGATTCTCTCTAGGTTTGGAACCGGTACCGCCTTGGCCCACTACTGTATATAAATCAAACGATCCTTCACTAGTAGATATTGTAAGACCAAAATTCGGCAGAGACGGTCCGGAACAACAACTACAACATACCTCAACACACTCCTCATCGATATACTCGTTCCCTTGCTCATCAAAAGCTTTCTTTAAAATGAGAAAGGACTTACATACCTTACCATTTACTGTCTTAGATATATTTTGATTCGGATCAAAAAAGTTTATATTTCTCTTATATTCAAATAACCTAAATGCATCTATTCCTAGGAAGTCCTCAATTATACCGATAATGGCATTAGCAATCCCTCGTAATATATTACCGAATCTAATGTCCTTAAGCATAAGGTTACCTACTGCAATTGTTGATGAGGTATAATTGCCAAGATACTCTGTGTTGACGCGTTCTATTGATCGCTTATCAATGTAAGGGAGCGTATTATCACTATATACAGCGCTTTCGGTATTATAACTAATAACTTGTGAACACGTTCTTTGACAAGTATTAAGATTTCTACGAATAAATGCTGGGGTCTTTTTTGTTAAATTTAACGATATATCATCTGATTCGCCGTAATAAATTGCTGTACCAGCATTTTGTTGCGCTGTGTTTGCTAGGCAACCTAATATATCTGGAGAAGGAAAGAAGCAATTTTGTTCTCTTCCTAGACCTCTATAAGGATTTTCAGCATATATAGCGACCTGATTTGTAAACGGGCCATTATATAACTGCCTCATGTAGTATAGAGCTGCTTGCTCATTAATTGCAGGATTATCTCTCTTAAGATCGTTAACAAATATACGTAGTTGGTTTAGACCTAATTGATATACCTTCTTAAATGATTCACAGAGTACCTTATCTTCTTCAGTATAGGTATAACCTAGTACCTCTTTATCTTGTCCCTCTGTACCACTCCCTTCTTCAGCCGGGCAAGGCGTTTCTATGACAGCAATATATTGATCTTTAGTTAGTTCTAAAGCTCTTAATGTTTCACAACTTTTATTACATATAGCCATTTTATGCGTCTTTTATGCTAGAATCAGGACCTACACACGTCTTAATACATGATATTACATTATAATATCTATCTCTCGTAAACATGTGACGTACTTTAGTTACAAACCACCTACCTAATAATTTTTTATCCACAATCTCATCTTTGTCACTTCTCTTAAATACGTCGACAAATTTACCAGGTTTTCTACTTGTATCACCTATGTTATCGATACCTAGTTGAAGATTTAAAAAGGTTAAGTTAGAAATCATTTGCGCTTTAGCTATGTTTCTAACGTGCTCCTTTTTATATGGTAATATAAATGGTTTAAAGATATTACTTTTAGCTTCATTTAAAGGCAAAAAGGGCTTTGGTACACCACCAACGCATTTAAAAACATCAACAAATGATTTTGTCCATGCATCTTTGATATCCTTAATTGTCATTAGTTCTTTTACCTCAATTCCTAATTCACGATTTGTTGTAGCTATTGAATAATTTGTAAAAAACTCATTACTCCATGTTACCATAGGGGTAGTAAGATTAGTATAAGGTAATGCGTTAGTATATTTATTAGTTGGAACCTTCTCATCAACTGGGTTACTCTTTACCGTGCCCTCGTTTTGATCATCAGTTAAATCACCGACACCAAACGCCTCCTGTGTTAACTTTGGGTTGTCAGCAAAAATCTTACTTATAGGCCGTAATTGATACTTTTCTGTTACTCTATCATAAGTAAGCATACCTTGGCATGCTAAGTCGCCGTCAATAAAATAATACAACCTAAGTAAATATTTGATTAAATCAGAATACCTAAACGATATTGGTGGTATTATATATTCTGGAAAGTTATCAATTACCATATCACCCGGTTCCCAATTTTTTTCATCAATACAACCCGGTCCTATAACTTCTTCTAATATTTCTAAAATTATATCGCCTATAGCAACTGCTGTACCTCCGCGTCCTCCTCCACCGTATCTCTTTCCATAAGGAATTACTTCATTCAATTTAAAATAATTTTCCTCAATTAAAGTATAAGACTTAAAGTTGTTAGATCGATCTGTTTTAGATACACTATTTTTTTCATTAGCTATTACAAAATTATACTTTAGATTTATTTCTTCTTTCGGCCTTGTATCCTTTGTGTTATATAGCTCTACACTAAACTTATCTCTACCATCACCTCTCGTAAATACATTATTTTCTACATAATCATACGGGTTATTTACTGTTACCGTAGCATTAACAAATGGTTCAAAGAAGTTTTCTTCTAGTTCAAAACCAACAATAGCTGACTTTGTAAATTCAATTGCGCCTGCACCCTCTGTACTTGGCCCTGTAAGCTTGAATTTACAAAAAAAGTCAGTTCCGTTAATAGGAAATATTGGTTCCTCTTTTGCCATTAGAAGTGTCTATTGCTAAAAACCGTCGTGTCGGTAATTTGTTGATAAATTAGCCCCCGTTTGTTTTTTCTAATAAATTTTAGCTGCATACCACCTTCAGCATAAAATTTGTTTTTAAGAAGAGGCTTGTTTAATAAGTATATCATCCACCAGCTATCGATATCCCCATACAAATTATGTGATGTTGTAGTTAATGGTTCACGAGCATTTACAATATATGTATCTAGTAAATCCGGATCAATATTATCCGGAAATTCGAGCTTATTAAGAATGTTGTAAAAATAAAACTGCTTACCATCTTTACCTTGGGTAAATATTTTAAATATTCTTTCGTAACGAGTTAATGGAAGCTTGTCTAAAGCTTCTATATCGTCTTGATATTTTCCTGTTGTACCTGTTAAACTCATTTTATTTGATTCCTAAAAGCCGTTCGCGATGTTGCTGCATTGTCAGCTTCCTCCTTTTTCTTCGCTCTGCAATCGCCTGAGCTGTCCCCAGCGTCCCGCGCTGAACATCTGCTATTTGCCCTTGCTCCGTAGTATAGAGAACCGAGGAAGATTTTGATTTTGATTGTGCTCTTAACTGCCCTAGATCTTCTGCTCGGTTGCTTTCATACTCTGCAGCATCCGCCGGGCTTGGTGTATCTACCATTTTCATAAAGTTAGCAGCTTCAATTGTTAGAGATGTAAAGGATAAATTAATTACATAAGCTTCAGGAATAATAACCCCGCCAATTTTTCTTCTTTGTCCGAGCATTGACACACCAAAGTTATCCAGTGATGCCCATTCTATATATCTTAGACCTGGTACCTCAATATGATAAATTGCCGGGAATGTCATTCCTAAAGGTCCCAGACGCGTCGGCCTGTTTATTATAGTAAACTGTTTAATGAACTCAGCATTTTTTGCTGCTGCATCATCGTTCAATGTATTAGATAACGCAAATGAAAGTTCAAGCCCTTGGTCGGTATTAGCATACTGGTAAAATTTTGGCGTTTCAATATAACTACCAGGGGCTCCCATGGTTACAGTGCCCATCGCCTCACCCGCTCTTTTTGCTAGAGATTTTTTTGCATCCACTGTTGCTTGCCCCGATGCAACTCCTTTAGCTTTTACAGTTTCTCCGTCTTTTTCTGTATCTTTAAATGCGTCGATAAGCCCTGCACCAACACCGGCTATATTTTTTCCAAGCTCAATGCCCCCGCCTATAAGCTTTTCACCGGCCCCAGCTAAGTTTTCAATTACTTCTGCACCTATCATATCAGCCCCTCGTTGACTTATTGAAGAGAAAGAATTATCATACTCGTTACTAAAAGCCCTGTAATTATCAGTAAAGAAAGGAAAGAAAAAAGTTCCTACCGGTGGCCCGGTTGTTTTGTAAAGGCCCTTATAAAATTTAAGACCCTTGTCTTGACCAGGTTGTACCTCCATTGTTTCGAGGGTATTTATATATCCACCAAGAAATTGCTGTAGCTGGTTGTTTTCTAATATATGAGCTGTGCATATAGCGCAAGGAGCCTCTTCTCTCAAGCCGGAACCCCTAGGGACAGAAGTCCAATCATAGTCCCTAACTATGTCCATTCTACCCATGGGTTCAACGGTTGCCATAATAATATTTATGCCAGCGTACCTGGGGTATGCATGCTATAAGCTGAATTATAAAATTCTACACGACTGTCACCCATTGCCGGGCCAGAGGGATCACCTTGTGTCGGGGGTATACTATTATTAGGCTGAGATACACTCACAACACTACCACCTCCAGCTCCACCAGTCGGCTTTTTGACTAATGCTTGTGTAAGTTGTACTAATTGCGACAAGTATGTATTAGATACACCAATTGCTTTTAATTGAAGCTCTGCTATTTTCGTAGACCGTGATTGATCACCACTGTCAGCTGATGTTATTTCAGCCTTCATATCCCGAGACAAGCTTTCAGGTATTTCTCGTTTTGACCGGCCCGTTAACCTCTTTACTGTGTCTTGTGTTTTACCAAATAAAGTCTTTAAAATTTTACCTGTACCGCTATATAAACGCGGCAACAACGCATTTGACTTGTCTACCTTACTTTCCGTTCTACCAAATAATTTGCTTACTGTTTGAGTTGTGTTACTTACTACTTTGTTAACAACACTTTGCGATTTTGCAACCATTTCACCTATAGGACCGCCACGCTTCATTCCCATTACAATATCACTTCTACTAAATGGTTGAGGCTTGTATCCAGGTCTCCAAATAAAGTCATCCACTGGGTCGTAGCTCATGTCGATCTGCCCCATGGCCTGCTTCTCTGGCGGTTGTTCATGATCAACACGAGTAAATGTTTTACCAATAAACGTTTTTGCGCTGTCAGGTATAATATATTTACTAACTATACCAGCAGCAAACTTAGCTACCAAATTACCAGCTAAAGAACCTACTAATGAAGCAATAGGCACACCTAAGAAAGCAAGAGGACCTGAAACAGCTCCTGCTAAACCACCTAAAAAGGCTCCACCCGCAGTTCCAACTGCACCTGCAATACCTTTAATTACCTCTGTTCCTGCATCAGCATTTAGCTGCTTAGCATTATATCCTTCGGGGTCTTCTTCGTGTCTTTTTTTCAGTTTCCGGATCGCAAGACCAGTAAATAACGCTTCAATAGCTGGTCCAATAATTGGAATTTTTTTCGCTGTAGTAGATAAAAATTTTGATATATTTGCTCCGCCTTTACCTACAACTTTTGCAAAACCAGCTCGTATTAATGCTTTCGCTGGTTCAATCACCTTTTTCATGAGATAGTCTTTACCAGCTCTAACTTTTTCGCCTGCAAACTGTACACCCTTTTTACCACCCTCATATAATTTTGTCGCAGTGCCTACAACTGCATCTTTACCTGCTTTGAGCATCTGCCCGCCTTTTTGTAGAGCTCGCCCTCCAAAATCTTTAGCTGCGGAATACCCTTTAGAAAGCTTCTCCTTACCTTTGTCCCATAAACCAAGAAGACCTCCTCTAGGTTTCTTAGGCGCCTTAGGCGCCTTACCTCCACCTCCACCACCGCTCGGCTTTGGAATTTTACCGCCTGTGACAGTTGATAAGGCGCTTCGAGTAGCATTGCCTATAGTACTTAAAGCACTTTGAAGTGCATTTTTTGCTGAAGATAACATATTTCCAGCTGCTGATACACCATTACTAATAGCGCCGGTAAATCCTTTCCAAAATCCTGATCCTTTAAATCCTTGCCATAAACCACTAAAAAATCTACCAACGCCTTGAAAACCAGCTTTAATCGCATTCCAACCAGCCTGCCCGACGCCTTTGAGTGCGCCCCAAATTTTACCTCCAGCCCATTTTACACCCTTCCATATCCACCCACCAAGCATTCTTATTAAGCCTCTTCGACCGGCAAAACCACCAATACCCAGCATACCCAATAGACCGGATATCCAATCTAAAAGACCTCCACCCTCCTTTTCCCCCTCTTCCTTACTTAATAGTGCTTGTGCTTTTCCTGCCTTACTTTTAGCGCCTGCTACAACTGTTTGTGGTTTCGTATCTTTTTCGTACTTACCTTTTAGTGTGAACCACTCCTTAACGAAGATAGACATCTTATTTTTAAGACGACTTTTTTCTGGTGAAGTTAAATTAGCTTTTACTTTTTCCTTTTTATTAACACCATATAAAGAGGAATTGGTAACATTTTTACCAATACTATCTACTGCATCATAATCAGATGCAGCCTTACTTTCTGACTCTTGCATGGAGGCCATTTTCTCCATAGCATCGGTCATTGCAATGAAGTCGCCGTCCGCCACCTAATTATTTAATCGCTTGCTGAAGTATCGAAAAATTCTGCATCGATCTCAAGCTCAGTTTCATCAACTGTGAGAATATCGGTATTGTACTTATTAACAGTTTCAATATAGTCGGAAATCTTGGTATAAACACTTAAAGGAAGCTTTTCAACAAGCTTCACACGCTCGTGAATTCGAATATCATCTAAATCAATTACATCGTCATCAACCTGTATTGTATCAATGTGTTTAAGTATCTCGTAAATATATAATTTTCCAATACCCTCTTTAAGTACCTCAAGATCAGTATTAATTTCCTGCTCGCACTTATTGAGTAACATGTTTTCTTCTCTTAAAGTAGGTATTTTAAGAGTAAGCTTTAGAGGTCCTTTTTTAATTATATCTTTATCCTTAACATCTAAAGGAATATTCTTAATGTTGTCAAGAATGCTTTGCAGTTCAATCTTACCAGCTTTATTACCTAATGCATTTTTTCTTAGTGCAACAATGAAAGGCAATTTATCATATATTTTTAAATCACTTAACCCGGAGTTTTCAATGATAATTTTATTGAGTGTTCTGTTAAAATCTAACGTACCTTTAAGCCCATCCAAAGCAGAAGAAATAAGATCTTTCTGTTGTTTTAAGTTTAAGGGCTTGGTAGGTACTTTCTTTTTTAAAGATGGAATATAAATTTCAATAGTTTCATCATGAAGCTTATCTAATTTGTTTAAAAAAGAAGAAACATTTTTACTCATAATAATATTTAGCTAGCATTCTGTTTTTGCAAGTCTTCGTTTTGTTTCTCAACCTCGTCTGCATATAGCTTATAATAATCATCGAGTTCCAGATAGGTACTATTTATAAGAAACGATACATCAGGTATTCGCTTACTTAAAACAAATAGCATTTCTCTATAGTCAGTATCTTGTATACAATCGAATAACTTAACAATAAATGCTGAAAAAGAACCATCGAGCATATTAAGTGCAATTGTATCTATTTCCATACTTTCTTTACCTTCATATACTAATACGTTAAAATGTGAGCTGTTCTTTTGTATAAAGGTTTCGAGATGACCAAAAATAGTATCAGGTAACCGACTTATAATTTTGTTGTATTCCTGTTTAGATAAAGATGAAATTGTTACCTTTTCATTATCAATCTCTAAGCTTTCTATAAGAGAAAATATAAAATCAGTATCTCCTACGTAAAACCTTGATGGATAATTTAAAACGCATTTTATTCCATCTACGTCTATCTCTTCTCTTATATCATCAAACGTACCTATATTCTTTTTAAAGACGTGTAAGTCTATATTAACTTTTCCCTTTTTAGATCCTATAGCAACTTGATCACCTATACACTTCTCTCTTAATATAAAGAAAGCAAATAACTTTTCTACTACCGTTAGTCCTTTAGTTAAAATAAACGATTCTAAAAAGTCTATTGTATTAGACAAAGATGAATCATTATACAAAGCCATCTTTCTCAGATCTTTATATAATATTTCACTTACAACAACTTCCTTTTTATTAGGAAGGGTAAAGGAGAGATCCATATTATTAATTATAGCGCAAAATAAATTGTCAAGAGCTTGTACTAGGCGATGTTTCCTATCTCGCCGATTTGCTGGTCAAAAGGTACGCCAAAGTCGCCTACAGGACTATACGGTGGTCCGTTTCCTTTGGTTGTTCGTAATGGCTCGTAATTCCTAAACGCAAAAGTTACGCTCTTTTCCATAAACGACTCATTATCATAATCGATAGTGTATCCTTCAATGTTGGTAGGAAAAACATCTCTAAATATGTAACCTTTACGAATTTCACCTCTGTTATTATACTGTCTTAAAACTACATTTGGACATAATAGACCTCTATTAATTAGACCATCTATTCCTATTGCTATCATCCATGGCCTAAAGAAGGTATGTTCTAGATCATCATCTGTATCAAAAATATTTACACCTAATGTTCTAGTTAAAAATCCTTGTCTCTTTTCTACACCAAATGCTGGTAAAAATCCACCCTTGTTTATATCAGCACCTGCCTCGAGAAATTCTGTTGTTTCACCTGGCACAGTAACCTCTCGCGCTACTAACATGTTACCGTTTGATACAAATTGATCAGGTGTGTTTTCTACTCTCCACGCTTCACCGGCTTTTTCTAATGCTGCGTCAACTTGACCTTTTACAGACACAGCGTTTTCAAACTCTATCTTCCAAAGAGATGGTAGAGAGAGATAAAACTTTGGCGGGCCACCGATGCCAAAGTTGCTAAGAAAATCGTATTGCTCTCGTGCCATTTATAATATTTAATCAGTAAAACTGATTAAACATATAACTTAGCTAAAATCTCTATAAAAATGATAAGCAAACGTAGTAGAGAAGTTTAAAATAGCTCCTTCACCTTCAGCAATGGAGTATTCAATGTCTCCGATCTCTCTAATTGATGCACCAACAAGCTCAACGTTTCTAACATCGTTCAGACCTTTATCAATTTGAACTAAGTTAATTACTGACTCTTCACCAGGCATTCCATACGCTCCGAGAGATGTCTCATTGTTAAATACTGCTCTTGAAGCTGCTTCCATCTTAGTTCTAAGTTCACAATCTTCATCGTGATAAAACTCAATTGAATAACCTTCAGCGTTAGCGTATGTTGACCTTCCCGGCACTTGAAACTGTTGACCAAAATAGTTAACTGTTTGGTTAGTTATGTTTCTACCTGGTAATGATGCCGTCCTAGCGTACACTAAGTCATCCTCCCCGTTAAAACTAATTCCACCAATCAAGTCTATTTGCCTGACACGAAAGAGGAAGTCACGAGAAAATTGCTTCGCTGCAGCTCTAGTAAAGAAGTTCTGAATAGTTGTTGCCATAATATTATTTAATTGTTTGTTTCATTAACCACCGACTAATTCTTCAAAATTAGCATCTGTTCTTGTTGCGTAGAAGTTAACTAAGATAAACTCTGCCGTTCTTGTTGGTTTAATGTAAATATCAACCACCAACTCATTAGCATCGATAACTGCTGGTGTATTGTTTCTTTCATCACACACAATCAAGTAATCGTATAAGCCTTCATTGTTCTTAGCCCTCTCAAAGATTGGGGTAAGTGTGTTAACAATTCTGGTTCTAGTAAACTCTGTATTCTGTTCAAATACGAAGAATCTAGAAACTTTCTTAGTAGGTCTCTCTAAGCTTAAGAACAGCCTTCTAACATTAATTCTGTCGAATGCGCTCGATTTCTTGGAAAGTGTCTTCTGACCAAATACCACTAATCCTTGATTTGGGAATTGTGCTACCGGGTTAATGTTAGCTTTATATAACTCATCTCTTTGCTTTTGATTTGGATTAACCGCAATATCATTTGCAAATGTTACAAGCCCTCTAGTAAAGCCTGCTGGCGCAAACCATGGGAAGGCTGCTGCATCAGTTCTTGCCATTATCGCTCCAGCAAAGCCAGAGAACGGAACCCAAACTTGACGTCCTGAGTAGCTATCATAAATTAATGCCCAGTTACCATAAGTAGCAGCATAAGACGTATTTTCATTTGCGAATTGATGTCTTATTGGCCAGTAAATATCAGTTTGGAAATTCTTATTTTTATCATCTAATACTTTAGTAGATCCAGACCCTTGTATAAAGATCTGACGTAATGGATCAGCAACAAATATACAATCACCTCTTCCGCCTCCTAAGTATGGTGGTGAGACAAATTGCTCAAACTTGTTAAAGATAGTTGAGTAGTTATTTCTAAGAGTTAAAGCGGCTCCTGTAGGTGTATTTGAAGTTCTTAACCCATTAACAGCTGCAGCAGATGTTGAGGAATACTCATCGTAATAAGTTGTACTATCAGCACTAGCTATAGCGTAGATTGTTCCTAGACCACCTTCAACAACAACATCAATATCGTAAATATCATCATTTTTAACACCGTCGAGTGCTCTTTCTAACTTACTTGGAATATCACCCAGCTCTTTACCTTTAACAGTTGCTTCAGTGTAAGCTCCAAGACCATATATACTTTCTGCTTTACCTAATGCAGTGTCTAAGGAAGTGTATAATCCAGCAGCAATTCCTGTTTTGGCTACACCGGCCGCTGTTGTGTTTGTAGCTAATTGTGTGGTTAATACTCTGATCCGTTTATCGACGTTACCATCAGCATCTAAAGCATTGGTACCTCTAAGTCTGTTAGAGACATAATCGTTAACCTTAACAACAACGTTTCTAGAGTTATCATCGCGATTCTCAATAAAGAACGGAAGGTCTAACCCACCAGCTGGATTGAGCTGCGTTCTAAAATAGTTAATAGAACCTGCTATTCCATCTTCTAAGACGTAATCAAGCTTGAATGCTTCGTTAGCGTAAATTGATTTACGTAATTTAAATACACCTAAGCTTAAGATATCATCATCATCTCTACCGTCAATTTCAAAGTCGGTAAGATTTTCCATTACCTCAGAAATTGAATTAGTAGTACCTGTCTGATAATTGGCTGATAACGCGAACACTTGTGTACCGGCTGGAACCGTTACAAATTCCGGAGAAATCCCTGTAGCCGCAGCAGATTGTGTAAGTGTTTTGGTTGTTAAAATATTATTAAAGTTACTACCTGGAGTTGTATTTGTATTATCAGCAAGTCCAACATAATAACCTTCAAACTGGTTATTAATAGTTGAAGTCGATTTGTTTAATACAACTGCTCCAGCTCCACCTGCATCAGCAATAGTAGAGAAAGAATCTTTAGCGCCTGCTGTTGCAGACCACGTATAAGCCGTATCTTCTAAGGCACTAAGGTATTGAGCCTCAGTAAGTTCCAAATGCGTTGGTTGGCCTAATACATACACAGCAGAAGCTGTATCTAAGTTAGTTGAAATCTGTTGGTTTGAATATGCTGATATACTAAATGTATCATTAGCATCAGTCCATGGCTCAACTACTGAATCTGAAATAGTGCCGTATGATTGAGCAGGAACTAAGCCAGATAGGGAAATTCTTAAACTAAGTCCAATGCCTGAGTTTGAAAAATTAATTGTTTCACCAGATCCTTTAGCAGTAGTAACAGCAGAAGAAATTTGTTTGGTAATGGTTGCAATACTGTTACCACCAGCACGCGCTGTGCAAAGCGTTATGACGTTAGTAGTACCACCTCGGTTAACGCCAGTGGAAGACCCACTGTAAAAATGCGTACCAGCGGGAAGTGAACCAGCCGGTGCACTTACACCAAAGACAATGGAGCTTAATACACCACTACCTGATTGAATTCCAATCTCAATACCGGAGAGAGCATTTGCCTGATCAGCTATAGCCTGTGCTCTTGTCGCCGTACCAGCAAAATTAAAGTTTACTTGATAAGCACTTAATTGTCCTAACTCAGCATCACCAGTCACGTTACGCGCCGGATAAACTAGTGCTGAGTATTTAGAACCAAACCCATCACCGGTACCATGTCCGTATGGCATTCTAGAAGCATAAACGTTAGCCGGTGAATTTAATAATTCACTTAATGTATAATAAAAATATCTTTCAGCAGAGTTAGTGGGCGGACCAAAGACTTGATTTAGTTCTTGTTTTGTTGTAATTTTAAGAACTTCATCAAGGGGCCCTTGTTGCGCGAAACCTGTAGCATAAACATTGGTTCCTACATTTAAAGGGGCTGTAAGGGAAAGATCTGATTCTCTAATTTCTACTCCGGGAGAGTTAATCGTACGCTGTGCCATAAAATTATTTATCTATTTTCATACAATTATATTCAAAAATCCATAACTTCTGTATGTAATTGTGAATAAACGAAGGTAAACCCAGAAGAAATTTCATCTGCAGTTTGATAATTGTAGTCTATGGTGTCGATAGTAGTAGGAAACGCCTTTGTATAGGTAAATTTTATTCTATTATTATTGAATTCGTCTTTTCCGTAAATAGTTAAATTTGTTTGGTAGTCTTTAAAAGTTTCCTCTGGGTTGTTAGAATTTATTTCACGTGCATTGTATCTACCTTCATATTGATCATGAAGTAAATTAAGCCATTGATACATTACCCAATAGTTTTTGTATTCGTTATCAACATTGAACTTAACGCTTACTGGCGGGTATGGATTTTTACTATGCGAAGTTACATAGAGTGTATTTCCTGAATACCTAGTCTCAGTTGCTGGTACAGTAATTTCAGGTACCGCTGTACCATATATAGAAAATTGAACTGAGTCGCTGATAATAGTAGTATTACTTTGCTTAAACTTAGTATTAAACTCTTTTAGTATAGGCGGTATATCAAAAACAAGTAAGAACTTATCAGCTCTTGACTTATTAAGC
>TARA_R110002020_G_scaffold442020_1_pt1 | contig 13753 bp, 12 predicted proteins | sample TARA_R110002020 | Tara Oceans TARA_R110002020 (sample SAMEA4396489) | marine metagenome | biome: Westerlies Biome; feature: [MES] marine water layer (ENVO:01000295) within the mesopelagic zone...; material: water (ENVO:00002006), including particulate matter (ENVO:01000060) such... | reverse complement strand
GAAAAGGCGACAATCATCGGAGGGGTCAAGATTGGGAATAATGTCCTGATTGGTTCAAAAGCATTGGTTAATCAAGATGTTCCTACCAACTCGATCGCTAGAGGGATTCCAGCAAAGCACTTTGTTAGTTAATGGCTACATTTTTAAAGGATTTAAAAAATGTAGGGTTAAGCAAAATCGGGATTATATTATTTGGTTTGGGTAAATCAGTTATACTTGCTCGTTTCCTTGGTCCTGATGCAAACGGTACCATTGCTTCTTTGGCTGTTTTTCCTTCTTTATTTATGACATTTGGGTCTCTAGGCATAAGACAATCTACGGCTTATTTCTTAGGGAAAGGGATTTTCAATGAAGAAGAAATCAAGCGTGGGATTGTACAAATTTGGCTATTAAGCTGTGTTTTCAGTTTAATCAGTTCAATTGTATTGATAAAATATTTTTCCAGTTCTGGGGAGGATAATTTATTGGTCTTTTTGGCTGTTTTACCGATACCTTTCTCTCTATTTAATACATATAATTCAGGTATTTTTTTAGGGAAAAATCAAATTACTGCATTTAATAGGATCAATTGGATCCCGCCTTTTATTGGTTTAATATCCACATTTTTTTTGGTGGTTATTTTTAATTTTTCAATCGCAGGAGCCATGTTTTCAGGGTTCTTAGGAGGGTTTTATATGTTTGTTCTATTGCTGGCAAAGAAAAAATTTCTCGATTCATTTACGTGGAAAGTCAATTGGAATGTATTTAAAAGTTTGATTTCTCTGGGTATTGTTTATGCAATTGCATTAGTACTAATAAACTTGAACTATAAAATTGACGTGATTTTATTAGATAAAATTTCCACTCCATTTCAAACAGGTATTTATAGTAAAGGGGCAAGCATTATTGAATACTTATGGCAGATTCCTATGCTCTTAAGTACAATAGTTTTTGCTAGAAGCGCTTCTTCAAAAAAAAGTAAGGAGTTCTCTTATAAAGTTGTACAACTTCTTAGAATTTCTTTTGTCGCAATATTTTTAGGAAGTGTTTTATTGGGGCTGACGGCACCTTGGTTAATTTATGGATTATTTGGATCTGAGTTCGAATTAAGCGCTAATGTTTTAGTTTATTTATTGCCAGGTGTATTGTTATTGACAATTTTTAAAGTGTTGAATATGGATTTGGCTGGAAGGGGCAAACCATGGATTTCGTTAAAAGCAATGCTGCCAGCTTTGATAGTTAATGTAATTCTGAATTTGTATATGATTCCTGATTTTGGTGCCATTGGAGCATCCATTGCTTCCACTATCAGCTATTCTGTTGCTGCAGTAATTTACCTGATTGTTTATTCTAAGGAAGTGGATATCCCCATAAAGGAAATAGTCACCTATTCAAAAGAAGATTTTTCATTTATTAAAAAATTCAAAAAGTTAAATGAAGACTAAGCAAGATTTTAATCTTACTGAATTTAATAGTTATAAGATCAGTGCTACATGCAAAAGAGCTTTTTTTCCTGAAACATCTGCAGATTTTATCACTATTTATAAAGAATACTTTGACAGCCCTAAAATAATTTTAGGGGGAGGTTACAATGTGATTTTGTCAAAACCTTCTTATGAAGAGGACTTTATTTTAATAGGGGAAAGCTTTGCCAATACTGAATTTTCAACAAACGGGATTGTAGAAATTGAATCAGGAGCAGATTTAAGAAAAATCAGCGAATTAGCCTATTCTGAGGGCCTATCAGGATTGGAGGTTTTTTGTGATATCCCTAGTTCCTTGGGAGGGGCGGTGGTTATGAATGCAGGTGCAAGTGGAGTGGAAATAAAAGATGTTTTAATAAAAGCCCAGTATTTAGATCTTGAAGATTTTCTTATAAAAGAAATATCAGTTGATGAAATAGGCTTTGAGTACAGGAATAGTTTCTTTCAAAGAAATACAGATAAAATTATCCTAAAAGCTTGGCTCCAACTAAAGGATGGAAAGCCAAAAGCTATAAGAGAAAAAATGGACTTAATAAAAAAAGCTCGATGGCAAAAGCAACCAAGGGAATTTCCAAATGCAGGAAGTGTCTTTAAAAGGCCAGAAGGGCATTATGTAGGTACCATGGTAGAGTCATTGGGGCTAAAAGGGTATTCCATTGGTGGAGCAAAAATCTCTGAAAAACATGCTGGCTTCATTGTCAATTTTAAGAATGCTTCTGGGAAAGATATTCTTGATTTGATTCATCATGTTCAAGCAAAAGTAAAAGAGAAATACAAAGTGGATCTTGAAGTAGAACAAAGAGTGATTTAATTTAAAACCATACATGAAGTCATTTTTTATTAGATCAAGTTCTTTAAGTGGTGCTGAAAAGAGAGTGCTAAAAATCAATTTTGCCTTAAATCAAAGTGGTGAAGTCTATTTCCTGCTATTAAACAGAAAGCTCTTTTCTTTAATCGAGAATTCAGAATATAAACGCTTTTTAGTTAATTCTTTAGTCTATGATGACTTCAGTTTGATTGAAAAAATCCTTTTAAGGATAGTGCTTTCACCTAAATTGAGGATAAAGATTCATTTTTCAAGAGTTAATGCTATCATAAAAAAGAATAAAATTGATCTAGTTCATATTTTTCTTTCGATTGATGGTGGTCGATTTATTAAAGCAAAAAAAATATATGAAATAACCAGTCCAGATTATGTTAAAAAAATAAAGAAGGAAGGGAAAGATTTTCAAAATGGCATCGAAGTATTCCATGCTGTAAGTGAATCTACTTTTGTTAATGCTTCCTTATTTATTCCAACAGAGAAATTGGTTTTAGCCCCAATTCCATTCTTCTTTCCTAATATTTCTACTGAATTGATCAATTCATATAATATTAAGGATAAAGAACAGGTTATTCTTTTTGCACATCGATTGATTCCCCGGAAAAACGGACGCTTATTTGCGGAAGTCGCGAATGAGTTTCTCACATCCAAACCAGATTGGAAAATTAAAATCTACGGGGATGGCCCTGATAAAGAACTAATACTAGAAATCCTGTCTGATAAAATTGAGGAGGGAAGTGCAGAAGTAGGCTTTATAGCCAATATTCTTCCCGAATTGGCAAAGAGTAAAATATTTGTTTCTCTAATTAGCCCGGATAATTATCCTTCACAGAGTGTTCTGGAAAGCATGTTCATGGAAAACGCACTGTTAATTTCAGATACTGGCCATTCTTGTAAGATGTTCTTAAAACAAAATGGGATTGATTGTCAGCTGGATAAAGCTGACATATTAAAAAAGCTTGAGCAACTTGTTTCGGAAGATTTAGAAGTGAAGGGAAAAGAATCCAAAAAGATTCTGGAACGTAGATTTGATAAAAGATTATATCTAAATCATCTTAAATCCCTTCATAAAGAGGTTTTAGAAAATTGAGTATTAGTAATTCTAACAGTATATATCATATTGGGTTTTTCGTAAAGGCCTTTCCTGTACCATCCCAAAAATTTATTCAAGTCCAGATTGAAGAAATTCTAAAATCTGGATTTAAAGTAACGGTAATCGCAGAAAATAAATCAGACCTTAATTTAGTTAAGAATAAAAACTTAAAAATTGTCGAGTTAAATACCGCTACATGTTCATACGTTGGCAGAGTTATTAATTTCCTTGGACTCTATATGTCAGATAGGAAATTTAGAAAAGTTACTAAAGTCGCAAGTTCTTTTAAAGGTAGAGGATTCTTAAAACTTTGGTTTGTTAATGAATATCTTGGCACCATTAACCTTGAAAAAGTTGATTTACTTCATGTCATGTTTTCTACCTATTTACCAAGGATTTATTACTTGGAAAAGTTAGGGATAGTTAAGAACACAAGGAAAGTGGTGTCATGTAGAGGTTATGATATTACTACTGTAAATCCTCATGGAGAATTTGAAATCGAAGATTCAAAATATGAGGTTTCCAAATATTTACCCGTAAGTGAAAGTTTAAAAGGCGTATTGGAATCAAAAAAAATAGAACCAGATAGAATTTCAGTGATTTATTCAGGTATTGAAACTGACAACATCAATTATTTAAGGACTTTCAGTTTTCCTTCACATGGAGGTTTAATAAAATTGCTTTCAATAGGAAGACTCACTGAAAAAAAAGGACATGATACAAGCATAAGAATAGTTTCAGGTTTAGTTAAAAGTGGTTTGAATGTTCAATTGACCATCATTGGAGAGGGAGTAGAATTCCATAATTTGAGCTCTTTAGCTGTTGAGTTGGGAATCTCAGATAAAGTATTTTTTGCTGGTCAAAAGTCATGGAACCAAGCAATGGAGACCTTATATAGCTCTCACTTTTTTTTACTAATGTCCAAAACAGCAAGTAATGGTGATCAGGAAGGTATTCCAAATGTTTTAAAAGAAGCCATGGCAGCTGGAATTCCTTGTATTAGTACCTATCATAGTGGTATTCCAGAATTGAAAACTTTGGATAAGTTCGGACTTTTATGCAATGAAGATGATGTAGCTCATGGGCTTAATGTGCTTTTAAAACAATTGGCTTTAAGCAAAGATTCAATTGAAAATATAAGGGCAGAAAACAGAAAGTTTATAGAGGAGTATTTTGATTCAAAAAGAATAAATCAAAAACTTGTCTCCGTTTATAAAGAGGTATTAAATGAAAGTTGAACTTTCAGTTATTGTACCAGTATATAGGGATTGGGGAAGGCTTAAAATCCTAATAGATTCCCTTGATAAACAGACTTTTAATTCTAATCTGTTTGAGGTGATTATTGTTAATAATGATCCAGATTCCCCTCCTCCTACCACATTAAAAATACCTGAAAATTTAATTATTGTCGAGTGTGCAAAGCCTGGGTCATATGCTGCAAGAAATATTGGAATAAAGTTAGCCACTGCTGACGTATTGGCGTTTACAGATTCTGATTGCATTCCCTCTTCTAAATGGCTTCAAGAAGGTTTTATTAAAATAAAAAAAGGTAGTGATTTGGTAGGTGGCGAAATGGTTTTTTTCAAAGCAAAAGAAACTGATTCCTCTTTGGTTTTTCTTTATGAAAAATGTTTTTCTTTTAATCAAAAAAGGAATGTTGATAAATATAAGAAAAGCATAACAGCTAATTTATTTGTAAGACGATCAGTGTTTAATCAATTGGGAGGTTTTGATGAGGAGACATTTTCTGGAGCAGATTCGCAATGGACTAAAAAAGCAACTGATTCAGGATTTTCAATTTCTTTCGCAACGAATTCTATTGTTAAGCATCCATCAAGAAAAAGTGTTTCTGAATTATTTTCAAAAAAGAAGCGGACCTCTGGGGGGTATTTTGAATTAGAATTCAGGCAATATGGCCCATTCAAGAAAATTAAAACGTATCTGAATTTACTTAGGCCACCTGTAAAAGTGTTTTTCCTTAAAAACCTTAATTTTTTTAAAAAAACGCAACTTTTTGGTCTAAAATGGATAGTTGAATTAGTTGGTGTGGTAGAATTAATTCAATTATCACTTACAAACCGAAAGACTCTTAGAAGCTAATGTTCAGTGTAATAATCCCGGTTTATAATAAAGCTCCACATTTAAGTCGATCAATAAATTCGGTGTTAAACCAAAGTTTTCAGGAGTTTGAATTGATTCTGGTTGATGATGGCTCCACTGATGGCTCCAAAGAATTATTAAAAGATTTTAGAGATCCAAGAATATCGGTTTTCTATAGGGATATTCCCGGGCCTGGAGGATATGCTGCAAGGAATCTTGGAGTAGAAAAAGCTAAGAATAATTGGATTGCCTTTCTGGATGCTGATGATAATTGGAGTTCTAAATATCTTTCTTCAGTAAAAAATGCTATTGAATATTTTCCAAGTGAAGAGATTTTTTCAACTGCATGGTGCGTGCAGTCAAAAACAGGAAATAAAATTTGCCCTGCAAGTAAAAATTTTTCTTTGAAAAGCTTGAATGTAATCGACCTGAAGAATTTTTTAACAGATTCATTAAAGAATACACCATTGGTATGGACTTCAACACTAACAGTCAAAAAAGATCTAATTTCAAGTGTTGAAGGTTTTCCAGCAGGAAAATGCAAATCAGGTGGGGATATTGATACTTGGCTTCGACTCTTATTGACTAAAAAAAGTATGGTCTTTATAAATGATGTTTTAGGAGTTTACCAGACCGAAAGTGTGAATATGGTCACCAAATCCCAAAAGTCATTTGAAATAGGGTGTATCATGCGAACTGTGAAAGAAGAAATTCAAAAGGGATATGATAAAGAAGTCGTTAAATTATTGAAAAAATATTCTAACAAGTACCTTTTTGCATTGATAGCAAAGTCAATCAAAGCAGGAAAATATGATACTCGATTATCAGAATGGATCTATAAAGAATCAGACCCATTCAAGTATTTGATAATCAGATTATTTAAATTAAAACCATTTCGAGTTTTATATCAAAAACATTTAGTAAATAAAGCTGACTTTTATGGCTAATGAACCAATTGATTTAGCGGAATTAATCCGATTCTTCCTAAAACAAAAGATGCTCTTTTTGAAGAGCCTTCTAGGCTTTGTGGTACTGGGGATAATGATTATTTTTTTAAATCGTAACTTCTATGAATCCACTCTCATCTTTATAACTCAAAGTAATACTTCTTCGGGAGCAGCTGGATTGATGAAACAGTTAGGCGGCTTATCTGGAATTAATTTTGGTGGCCTCTCTAATTCAGCTGAAGATGGACTTTCTCCTACACTGTACCAAGAAGTTATTTATAGTTATCCGTTTTTGTGGAATTTAAGTCAAGAGGAAATATCGCTTTCAAATAATTCAAGTAAAATAAAAATTGGAGATTTTGTTGCTATCAATAAAAGCCCTTCTGGTATTGGACTTATAAAAAAATATACTGTCAACCTACCTTCCACTTTTTCAGATAATGTAAATCAATCTTTAGTATTTGGTGAAAACCTTCAAGATACCCTCATTTTTGTAAATAAGCATCTTGTCCCTGTTTTCAACGAATTTAAAAAGATTTTACTATTAGAATCTGACCCCAATACTGGGGCAATTTCATTAATAGTAGAAACAGTTGATCCAGAAGCTTCAGCACAGATAGCAGCAAAAGTTTTTGAGCAGTTATCAGAATTTGTCATAAAAAACAAGACAGAAAAAGCAGAGCAGAATTTAAAATTCGTCGAAGAGCAATATCAAGAGGCAAAAGAGAAGTTCTATTCCACTCAAAATAAGCTCGCAGACTTTCGAGATAGAAACCAAAATTTAAGTTTTTCATCTGGTAGGGCTTCGGAAGAGAGATTGGTAGCAGAATTTAATATTGCCAATAATTTGTATACAAACATGGCAGTTCAATTAGATCAGGCAAAAATCAAAGTTCAAGAAGATATTCCTGTATTATCCATTATTAACCCTCCTGTGGTATCGAGTCAAACTTCGAAACCTAATATCCCTCTGATTTTAGCAATATGTGTGTTTTTGGGACTTGTGTCAGGTTTCGTTTGGGCTTTGGTGAGGTATTTAAAAATTTACCTTTCCTAAATGGTTGCTTTGACTTCCTCTCAGGACTATCATTTTATTTACCTCAGGAAAATTCTGTTGGGGATGATTCTGGTCTATCTTGCGGTAGACTGTTTTAACGGTATTCTGTTGCGGATAGGGATTGGAATAAGTATTTCCCAGCTATTTAAAATGGGAATTCTATTGGGAGTTTTACTCTATTTGTTCAGATCCAATCTGAGGTATTTCCTGATCTCACTGGGATTAATCTTAGTTTTTTTACTACCTCTTTTTTCAAAAGCTTTAGCCACTGGAGATACCAGTACAGTGGTAGGAAATATTGGATACAATTTAAAATTGCTGCTATTTCCCATATCATTTTTCTTCTTTTCCAGTCTTCCAAAATATAATTGGGGTCAGGACAAGCTGTTTAAAGTTTTTGCATGGTTTAACTTCTGGCTGATTGCAATAAATATATTGCTTGGAGTTTTAGGTATTGGTTATAGCCAGTACAATGGGCCAGAAGGTGGGATAGGAGGAAGAGGGTTTTTCTTTGCAGGAAATGAGGTGGCTGGAATCTTTGTATTGTTCAGCGGAACTTGTTGGTACTTGGTTAGAAAAAAAATATTTCTTTTTAAATCGATATTCTTCATTTTCCTTCTCCTCCTGGCAATATTGAATGCTTCAAAAACAGCAATTCTGGGTATTATTTTAATTATTTCCCTTCTCGAAATCGACCTTCATATACCTCAAAAAATAAGTTTAGGACAGTTGTTCAAATACCTGATCATCCCTTTATTGATCATTGCGATTCCGATCGTGTTATACATCGGAATTAAGTCTACCGGACTGATAGACCGGATATCATTCTTCTATCAAAGAATGGATGTTTTGACCTTTATTTTATCTGGGAGAAACCAGATGGTGATGAGTGCAATGACATTTTATCCAAGTCTATATTCGTTTTGGGACTATCTAATGGGGCTTGGCAACTTGGAATTTCTAGAACAAATGAGAATCTTTCATGGGGTTGCACATACGATAGAAATTGATTTTTTTGATGTGTTGTTCATGAATGGCTTCCTTGGTCTAGTGATTATTTTAGGGTTTTATTTTTTGATTTTAATCAGAAGTATTATCCCTTCAAATTATGTTGTTTCGAAATATATGTGGGCTGTAAACTTGATCCTGATTCTTATTTCATTTATGGCCGGCCATGTATTTAACTCTGCAATGCTTGGGATAAGCTTAGGTTTATTTAACGGGCTTCCTGTATTTACGACGAAAAATTGAAAATCTATTTGATTTCAAATATGTATCCAAGTCCAGAAATGCCTGCTTATGGTGTTTTTGTGAAAAATTTTGTTGGGTCAATTCAAGACCAAAAAGATATGGAGATTACCAGTTTCTCTTTAATCTCAGGTCGACGAAAGGGAATTACTTCGATATTTACTTACGTTAGATTTTTCTTCGATATCTTTTTCAAATCGAATTTTGGGAAGCATGATTTAATCTATGTTCATTTTGTGAAACATAGCCTTTTACCATTGAATCTTTGGTGGAGAAGAGCTGATAAAAAATTGGTTCTAAATGCCCATGGAACAGATATTCTTGGCAAAGGAAAAGTTGCAGACCTATTTAGAAACACGAATAATCGTTTGATGCGAAATGCTGACCTTTTTGTCGTTCCATCGGATTTTTTTATCTCAAAAATCCAACACTTGGGGATAGAAAGAAGGAAGATTTTTGTTTCCGCTTCAGGAGGAATAAATCCTAATATTTTCTATCCGTCAAATGATAAAAATCCTAACACCGGTAAAATAGGATATTTTGGTCGCCTTGATTCAGGAAAAGGCTTTGATGTTCTTTTAAACGCATTTTTAGAAATTTATGAAAAACATGACCTCCAGCTTGAAGTAATTGGTGGTGGTGAATTGGAAAATCATTTTAATTCATACTGTAGCGAATTGAGAATCAATAATCGAATAATGTTTAGAGGGATGTTACAACAAACTCAAAGCGCCGATCTAATCAGAAATTGGGATTTGATGGTTTTTCCATCTGAACTTGAGGAAAGTTTAGGACTTGTAGGCTTGGAAGCGATGGCTTGTGGTGTGCCAGTAGTCGGATCAAACATTGGTGGGATTACAACATATTTAATAAATAATTTAAATGGTTTTACGTTTGAAAAGGGTGATGCCAAAGAATTAAAAAACAAGATTTTGAACTATTACTTAATGGACGAAAAGGAACAGCGATTTCTTTCAAATAATGCAATTCAAACTTCCAAAGATTTTGAAATTCAGAAAGTTTCCGAAAGACTTTCTTCTAAACTGAGATCCTTGTAGCATGACTGATTTTAGAGTTATTAATGGAATTAGAGTTTTCGGTTTTACCTCAAAAGAAGAACTGATAAATTTTTCGAAGGCACAGAAAAAAATTCTTATCGCAGTGAATGCAGAAAAGATTTATAATTCTACTCAGGAGCTGAAGGATGTTATAAATAAAAACATAGGATATTCAGATGGAGTAGGTGCAGTTTGGGCCTTGAATCAGAAGGGAATAAAAAATGTTGTCAAAATCCCAGGAGTCGAGCTTTGGTTGGAATTTGTCAAAAGGAATTATAAGTCTCATTCTTTTTATTTCATCGGAGCAAGGGAGGAAATCCTTCAGGCGACCATTACAAAATTGAAAAGCGAGTTTCCTGAAATATCGATCGTAGGCTTCCGAAATGGTTATTTTAATGAAGCTGAGCGTGAAGTGCTAATTCAAGACGTCATCACAAAAAAACCAGGGTTTGTTTTTGTTGCTATGGGTAGCCCTACTCAGGAAAAATTGATGTGTGATTTAGAAAGAGAGCATCCTTGTGTTTATCTCGGATTAGGAGGAAGTTTTGATGTGTATTCTGGCAATACAAAAAGAGCTCCTCAATTATTCATTGATTTAAAACTTGAATGGTTTTATAGATTAATTTCAGAACCAAAAAGGGCATTTAGGCAGGTAAAGTTGGTTGATTTTACTTGGAAAATGTTACTTAAAAAGTACTAAAACACATCTTTTCCATTTTTGGATTTATGTGATATCTTATTGTTTTTACCCTTTTTAGAGCTGGATTTTATCTGATCGACTGAGTAATCATAAAAGCCAAAGATCTGGGTTTTGTTTTTCTGATTATCGATACTTTCATTTTCAGAAAAGGTGTTGTTTGTCAAGTAATCTTTTAAAGCAAAAGCACCTCTCGTAGAAAGAGTCACACCTCTTTGGTTTCCGTTGATGGCTTTATTTCCTGTTACCGTAGAGTTACTCATTTGCCTGAATAGAAAGCTTGTAAGCCCACTTGTTTCAGCAGTATTATTAATTAGCTGGATTTGATCTGACAATTCAGGAAAAGGGTGAGAAGCTGTTTCGATTCCGAAACCAATTCCACATCCAATAGCTGTATTGTTCACAAATTTAGTATCAGATTGAGGTACATGAATTCTGAATCCATAATTGCTGCAGTTTATCGCCTCACTATCTTGGATCAGCCCATCTTTCTTATACGCTATCGAAAATCCGGAACCAAAACCTTCTTTAGAGCTTGGGCCTCCTACAGCTATACAGTTTTTAACTGTCAAATGTTCTACAATTAAGTAATACCCATTGTCGGTAAACCAGCTTTCAGCTTTGCATTTCTCAAAAGAGATGTTTTTGCCATGGGCGTAAAACCCAGTTCCAGCTTTGGTGCTGATTGAATTGATTACCTTCGACCCATTATCTGTCACAAGAATTCCTCTTGGCCTACCAGAGTTGTTCTTGGAAGTAAAAGCTTGGGCTTTTATAGCATGTGAATCTTTAATCAAATTGTTAGAATCATCTCCTTTAAAATCATAAAATGCTATTCCATGCCATGTATGAAGTGTCCTTATATTTGATATAGTTGAATTTTGGCAGTTTCTAAGACAAATTCCACCTTTCGCTTTTTCTTCATTCTTGTTGTATTCTGCATCTATTTCTAAGTTTGATACCGTAATGTTAGTATTTAGATTTTCTGGAGAAGTCGAAATCAATGCCTGGGCTTTTGTTGCAGACCAATTTCCCTGTTTGGGGTCTCTGAAAAACGTGGTTTCGTCAATCCCAGCTCCTTTGAAGGTAATGTTAGATTTTAAAAGTATTGCATCATTTAGAAGATAAGTACCTTTGGGAATAATGATTTCACCCCCACCTGCAGCAGATAAACTGTCGATCAACATATTTGTAATTTTGCTGTTTTCTTTTGTTCCTGTAGGGTCAGCCCCGAAATCCACAACGTTGATAGATTGGGCTTTTAAGTTTCCAATTTGGACTAATAAAATGATTAGCACTCCAGTGGTTAAAATTCTCTTGACAGCGGTAACTTTCATTTGATTATTAAAGATTTGTTATTTAAAAATACAAACAACTCGAGTTATCTGAAGGTTTTTGCCTTTTTCTCATTCTTGTTTTTGCTTTTTTCTAAGGTTGGAGCACAAACATTACCTGCTGGAACCCCTGTTCTGGAAGAGGCTCTTAGACGATTACAACTGGAAGGTGGAGTCAATAAAAGCACATCATTTGCATTAAGACCATTTGAATTATCTCCCGAAAATTGGAGTGCATTAGTTGATTTAAAAAATGCTGACTCTATTAACATCCTTTCAAAATCTGAGCAGAAGAAAAATTATATCAAAACAAGCTTTTTAAGACAAAGCGTATCTGTTAATACAAAAAGACCTTATGGTTGGGGAAATGGTCCAATGGTTCCAAATGTTGGAATTCAAACTTATACCCAGATTGGTTTTTCTTTGAAAGCCTCAATTTTGAGAATTCAAATTATACCTGAATTTGTTTGGACTCAGAATAAACCATACCAAGGGTTTGGAGATGATTTTTCAGATGACATAAACAATGCCAGATATCGATATTGGAGTTTTGGAGATTACCCAGAAAGGTTTGGTGATGGACCTACGACTATTCATTGGTGGGGGCAATCAAAAGCTACTTTACAAGCTGGAGCATTTGAAGCAGGTATATCGACTGAAAACATATGGTGGGGGCCTGGTCAATTTAGTGCTTTGACTTTTAGTAATAATGCAAGGAGTTTCCCACATATTACTTTAAACACTAGAAGGCCAGCAAAAACTTTCTTGGGTACTTTTGAAGGACAAATAATCATGGGCCAAATTCAAGATTCAGGAATCGAACCAGCCCAAATTCAATCTCTCAATGATGAATATTTTGCACCTTTTAATGGTCACAGTAAATATGTAAATGCATTATCCATAACATATCAGCCTAAATGGATTCCAGGACTTTTTGTAGGAGTTAACAGGACACATCAGCAGTATAATAATGTTCGCGAGAAAAAATTAAGTGACTATCTACCTATTTTTGAAGCCTTTCAAAAAAAAGTATATGGGTTTGATAAAGACGCGGAAGGGAGAGATCAGCAAGTTACTTTTTTTGGAAGGTTTGTAATTCCTTCTGCCAAAGCTGAATTATATTTTGAATATGGGAGAAGAGATCATGCTTTTGATTGGAGAGAGGCAATCTTAAATCCCGAACATGCAAGAGCGTACTTATTCGGTTTTCAAAAGCTCCTGACTTTTAGAAAGAAGTATCAGATTCGAGGAGAAATATTGCACCAACAGGAATCTATAAATAGGATAATAAGATATTTAGGGCTTGGTGGTTCTTATACATGGAATACGCACGGGCAGGCAAGAGGATTTACGAATTATGGAGAAGCCCTTGGAACTGGATCTGGAGTGGGTTCAAATGTTCAAACTTTAGAAGTTTCACAAATTGATGGCATAAATAAGAGAGGAATAGTACTTGAAAGATTGGCTAACAACCAGGATTTTTTTTACCGGGCTTTCGGCCAAAACTCTGGAAAGAAGCCTTGGATTGACTTTAGCGTTGGCCTTTTGTGGGATCAAAAATGGGATAATTTCATTCTTAGTAGCAAGGCACAATTCATAAAAAGTTACAATTACCAATGGGAAAATTCTGTTGACAGTTCTGCAGATTTTCCTATTGGAAGTAATAAGTTTGCATTTTATGGGTCGCTAAATTTGATCTATAGAATAGGACAGGGGAATTAATAGTGAATTTTAAACTAGAGTTGTCATTTACTTACTTTGTTTAAAAAAGTATTAGCATAGGATAAATTTTTAATAGAGCAGAATTTTCAACCCTCTAGAATATAATATTCATCAGCCCATCTTTAAAGCAGAGATCTTAACTTGGAAGCTATTGAAAGTAAATCAACTATGAATTTAGAATTAAAAGAAGTAAAGATTGCCATTATAGGAT
>TARA_R110002020_G_scaffold16421_5_pt1 | contig 13759 bp, 28 predicted proteins | sample TARA_R110002020 | Tara Oceans TARA_R110002020 (sample SAMEA4396489) | marine metagenome | biome: Westerlies Biome; feature: [MES] marine water layer (ENVO:01000295) within the mesopelagic zone...; material: water (ENVO:00002006), including particulate matter (ENVO:01000060) such... | reverse complement strand
GATATTGGTGGCAAGTGTAAGCACATGGAGGCACTAGAGGAATGACATCTATGCCTACTGCAAATCCTAAATTAATGGAACATAAAATAATTAGAACTGGAAATAATAGTTGGCGTAAAACATGTAATAATTGTATGCACGAGTTTAAAATAGGAGATGAAAGACATGAATGGCGTTTGCATACAACTAGTATTCATTATGGTAGTGGAATGTACTGGACTACAAACTGTGAAAAATGTTTTGTTGAAAATATTGTAAAATGGAGAGATGCATTGACAGAAGAAATAGAAAGTTTGCCTCAATATGTGGGAGAGTTATCACAATGATTCTAAAAGACTTTGATATTCAGAAATCAAGAAAGATATACACTTGCAATGTTTGTAATAAGGACATAAAAAAAGGAACTGACTATGGTAGACATTATTCTTCAGGTAGCATAGGTCATTATAGTGATACAATATATGTTCATATAAAATGTTATGAGAAGGAACTAAAGAAAGAAGTTAAACCTTATTTTAAAAAATGGGGGTTGGTCAAAGCATGACTGAACTAATACAGCATAAAATCATTAGATGTAATGATATAAAAGATCATTGGAATGAACATTGGTGTATGACTTGTGAACAAGAGTTTAAAGCAGGGGAAGATAGACATGAATGGCGTATGTTTCTTTTATACAAAGATGATCAGTATAGAAAATGTGGATATTGGGTAACTAATTGTCATGAATGTTTTGTTAAAAATATGGTAGCATTAGCAGATAATATAATGACAGAGATAGATTCCATGCCTCAATGTATGAGGGAGTTAGCATAATGTCTACAATGGAAGAAAGAAGAAAGAGAATGTGGAAGAATTATAATGGACATAAAGGCATGACATTTAAAGAACAGGTAGAGAAGTTGAAAGAAGATAAAATAAGAGCAGAAAAAGATTATAAACAAAAAATACGAGAGGAAAGATCAGAATATTATCGCACACATGGAACTCCACTAGATCACTTTGAACGAATTATGTCAGAAGGTGGTGTTAGAGAGGAAGATGCATATAATGAATCAGAGGGGTATAGATATGACTGAAAATGAAGAACTACGTACATGTCCTGAATGTCTAGGTAGTGGAGAGTATGGATCAAAAAAAGACCAATTCTGTCGTGAATGTAATGGAGAGGGGTATATAGAATAATGACTGATATAGATGAAGAAGAAGTAGATTGCGAAGAATTTCCTGACCATGAGGATTGTAAATGTATGTATGATGACGGAGATGCACTATATGATGCGTGGGCAGATGACCGAGTGTCAGATTTCTTTACTGCATTAGAGGAAAGAGAAAAATTGTATAAGAAACTATTGCTGTGCGACCACAACGGAAAGAGTGATGAACGAGATGAACTAGAAAAGGAACTCGTTTATAATCTTACAGGCAAGAGAGGATTATGGTTGAACATGAATGATCTTCATGAATGGAAACAAGAATAATGAACTGTAAAGAATGTAAAGAGGAGTTAGTATGGGTTTCATCTGAACATGGTTGGTGGTGTGTTAATTGTCAATCCATGAGGATACTAGAGTAATGGCTAAGGAATATCTAAACAGTAGTGATAAGTGCATTGTATGTTTTGGAGAGCCAAAAGATAACCTAAATCTGATTAAACATCATATATCTTACTTTCCAGAACGTATAGCATTTGTTCACTTTGAATGTCATAACAAGATACATGATCCTGAGAAACCACTAGACGTGTGGATTCAATACAAGCCAGAAGACAGTAAGTTATTTTATAAAAAGAAAGATAAGGAGAAAATAAAAAATGACTAAACATGATAAATTAGAATTGGCTCAGGCTATGAACTATTGTGCTGGAGAATTAAAAACAGGCTGTGACCACAAAAGCGAAGAATGTGTATGTGCTCCAATAATAATAACTGATTTCTCTACAAAAAAAAGAACTAGAAAAACAACACGCATGTGGAAATTAAATCTGTATGATAAAGATGGAAACCCAGTACAGTTGGTTTGTAAGTTTGGAAATACCAAAGGTAGAATCAAAGCAAGTGGAGCAAGAGTAATGCTTGAGGTAAGAAAATAATGAACACTAAAGAAGCAAGTGATATTGTAGGTGGACTAACAACAACAAGCAAGATGCCTTGTCCTAGTATATCAATACCGTCTAGTGCGTGTATTACAGGTAAAATATTAGTAGATGTAGAAGGATCTTCATGTGAGGGATGTTACACATTAGAGGGATTCTATAACATGCCAGATGGTATTCGTGCTAGAGATAGAAGATTATCCAAGTTATATGATCCTAGATGGATTGAGGCTATGATAACTCTTATCAAGTCCAGAAGAGCCTATAAAAAAGGAAAGGATTGGTTTAGATGGCATGATAGTGGAGACGTTCAGGGTATCATACACTTATCTAATATCATGGAAGTTGCTAGACTAACTCCTAACTGTGACCATTGGATTCCTACTAGAGAAAATGCTTTTCTTAAGGCTTATGTAGAGAGTGGCAAGATTATTCCTAAGAATATGTATGTTAGGGTATCTGCTCTTATGAGAGACGGCAAACCACCTAAGAAGTTTGTTGATAAACTCAATAAATATGACAATGTTGAGGGATTTATAGGAACAAGCACAATACATCATAAAAAAGAAGCCATTGGAAGTGGTTGTATTGCATATAATCAAGATGGAGAGTGTAGAGATTGTCGTGCTTGTTGGACAACCGAAGAAAATATATCATACCCATTCCATACAAAGAGGAAGGCATTATTATGAGTGGAAGATTGGAATTTGAAGATATTATGAAACATTACAAACATGATATCGAAATTACATACGACTATTTTACTGGAGAAGTTGAATCAGTTGATAGTGCAACAGAAGCAGTAATTTACTGTCATACTTGTGATGAAGATATAATCGGTGTTGAAAATACATCATACAAAAACTATTATACAGATATGTTGGGGTATGGTATTAAATGAGTGAAACTATTATGAAAGATAAAGAAATGAAAACTAGCATACCAATTTTGGATATAGATTTCGAGCAATATGATCCAAAAAACATAGACGTATGGGAAGAATACATACCTATTGGTAATGAGAAAGAACGTCTAACTATGGCTATTAAAAGTGCAAATATACCATACCTTATTGAAAGTGAAAAAGGTCAAGGTAAGACATTGCTAACTCATACCATATGCAAAGAAAATAATATTGCATTGGTTAACGAGCCTATTGGAATTGGAACTAAGAAAAGTGATCTAATTGGCAGTAAGGAAATTAATAAAGATGGAACATTCTTTAGTCTAGGATTACTTCCTAAAGCAATAGAGGTTGCCAATCATTTTGGTCATGCCTGTTTATATGGAGATGAGGGTAGTAACCAAGAACATGAAGTTCAACAGTTATGGCATTCTATATGTGATGGTAGACGTAGCATTGTTGCAAATGGTAAGCAGTATAAATTGAACAAGGGTTGTAAATTGGCTATTATTTGGACAATTAATCCAGTAACTTATGCTGGTGTTAACAGTATGACAGAAGCATTGCGAAGCAGATTTATTGGTAGTGCTTGGACTTATCCTACTAATGATGACATGGAAAATGTTATAGATTGGACAGATATAGATGAAGAAACTGAAAAAACCCCACTTTTGACATTAGCACAAGATATATATGCTCTAAAGTTGAAGGGAGATGTAGAATATGCTCTTTCTATTAGAGACCTTGTACAGTTTACACATCATTATAGAGAGATTCAGGATGAGATTAAGAAGCCGTTAGAAACTGCTCTAAATGAGGTTGTAATGATTAAGTTTAGTGAGCCTGCTGAACGTGAACTCATACGGTTACGTATTGAAGATACTTTTGCTGTGAAATTATAATGAACGTTTGTAAAGGAACTTGTAGTAGATATAACAAGGTAGACCATACCAAGACAGGGTATAATACAGGAAAGATTGCATATTGCAGAAACTGTATGCACATGTTTTTCAAAAAAGATGTTATAAAATACAGGTGTCCATGCTGTAAGAGTTTGGTTAGAACACATGTTAGAAGCAGTAGAAGAAAAGAAATGCTAAAACTTGAGGTACATAGATATTGACCAAGCGTAATACTGACCTGCTTAGTAACAGGGATATGTTTGTTAAATATGCAAACGTGGTAGAGGTTGCTAGAAATGCCAAGATAGAAATAAAACATTATGGTGGTACAAACTGTGTATCGTATCATGGAATATTTGACAATAAACACAAATTTAAGATATTATCAGCAACACCTAACGTTAAGGGTATAGAAAAATTTGTTGGTATTATACACGAACTATCTCATGTGTTATTTCAATCTCCATTTAATGCAACCAAGAAACTTTTACATGATCATTGGGGACTAGAGGGAGAAAGATATGAATTATTTTTTAATATTTTTAACGTATTAGAAGATCAACGTATAGAGTCACAAATGGGCAAGATGTATCTTAAGCATAAAATGAGATTTGATAAAACAACTAAAAAACTAGGAACATTAATGAATATTGATAGAATAATGAAAGACAATCCATGTAACGCTTTACTCATAATAAGATTCCAACGTGGTAATGATATTAGTGATATAGATAATTACGATGTCTATGATAAAGCGTTAAAGGATGTTGTATTAACTGACAAATATGGTGCATTAAGAATATTAGTAACTTTAAAACCATATATAGACAAATGGCTTGACGATAAAGAAAATAAAATAAACAATCCAGCAGTTCCAGAAAATAGAAGTGAGGAATTGAAAAGATTAAATGATAAAATGCTAACAAGATCAGCATACAATAAAAACAAAATAGATGATATTGGAGATGATGAATCAATTCCAGATGATATTAAAGATGCTGAAGATTGGGATGGAGAAATGGTTAAAGAATCACAATATAAAGGAAAACGTATTGTAAGTGATATATTTGAATCTCTAAGAGATGATGGTCAAAACATTAAACTACCAAAGAATGTTAAAATTATAAAAAGATCACCATCAGTAGTAGAAACTGACCATAAAATATCAAATGGATTATCTAAAATATTTAAAACTATCATGATGAGAAACAGGGATTTTATTGATCATGACGGAGAGGAAATAGATGTTGAATCTTATGTTGAACGTATTATAAGTGGTAATGATATTGGTAAATGCAGGATTAATCAAAAGATTTCTCATGGTGTGTCAATAGTATTATCAATAGATGCATCACATAGTATGGAAGGAAATAGAATAAATACTGCAAGAAAACTAGTTTCTACCATATTTGAAAGTGTAAAATCTATTGATAATGTAGATGTAAGGGCAAATGTATGGAGTGGTGATATTAATGGAAAGGTTGGAATGACAGAAATTAATAGTGAGGATGAAATTAAGTTCATAACTACACATAATTCATACTTTTCAACTCCTGTTCATATGGCACTTGAATACAGTGGAGCAATGCTTAAACGTATGAAGGGTAGTAAAAAGATGATGATTATCATAACAGATGGTCATCCTAATAATTATAATGCTGGATATCATATGACTTGGCACCAATATAGTGTGTCATGTAAGAAGTCACTTGTTAAAGCAAAGGCTGTAACACCTAACATAATGTGCATTGTTGTACAAGATCATGATCAGTATGGCTATAATCCTATTAAAACATTATTTAAAGGAAGTAAAATAATGAATGTTGTTGATATGGATAGTGCTTCCGAAAAGGTTATAAAGCAATTCAAGATTATGGTTATGAGGAATCTTGTACGATAAAATCAAAGTAATTAAACGTATAAAGAAATTAGAATCAAATTTATTCGTTCCTTTCTGTCATGAAACAGATAAAGAACTTGAAGATAGGCATGAAAAAGGTGTATTAATGCATTATCTTAGAGCATTAGAGAAACTAAAGGTAGAGCAATCCAATGACATTAAATGATAGAGAACGATTCATACTACATACAATGTCAGTTATGGTAGTTGATTCAATGATAAAGAAGTTTAATGATGGTGAAATTGAAGATATTGAAGAATTAGCACCAATGACACCTGAAAACATGATAGATACAATGAATAAGATACGTGATGGAAGATGTAGAAAGTTATCAAAAGTTGATGTTAGTGAATTATATGAAGAAATATGTGAAGAAATGTTGTATGGATCAGCAGTACATAAAGACAACATATAAATAATTCATTGTTATAGTTACTGTTATGATTTGTAATATATGTGGTCAGGAGATGGTTACACATAAATTTGAAGAACTTAATGTGTGTGACGAGTGTCAGATTCTAATAGACAAAGAACTGGCAAAACCTGTGGTAAAACAAGAATGAGAACTCCAAATAAAGAAATATGGAATGGTGATTATAAATGCATCAACATAGAATGTGAAAGGGATATACCTGCACATATAGTAGAGAAACAATTTACACATCCCAAAAATAGAGCATGTACGGTATGTCGTGGTAGTAGATCAATAAGGTGGCATTGCATAGGATGTAATAAATTAATATCAAACAATACAAAGAGAGTAGGTACATTTTACTGTACAGTTGCATGTAGAATGCATACAAATAGTGCTAGAACTTATGTAAGGAAAGTAAAACCAATAAAATTACCAAGTATTATAGGATGTGAATACTGTACAAAAGCACTAACACATAATAATAAACTAAAGTTTTGTGATTCAAAGTGTCGTAGTAAACACAGAAAATTGGAAGAACGTAGAGCATTATACAAGGCAGATATGATTAAACGTGCAAATGCAAGGATGTTGGCTAAGAAACCAAATTATGATATTGAAAAGAGAAAGAAGCATAAAAAGAGCCAACAGTTGTACATGAAACGTAGATATAATATTAGAAAACTAGTGGCTGACATACAAAAAAGGGCAACAAATATATAGTATAATATAAATCATTCTATGTGTGTAATTCTTATTGCTCATTATATACTCACAAGGTAAATGAAAAAAATCACTACTGTCAAAAATGTTCAACATTTATTCCAGAATCACAATTATATAAAGAAAATAAACGATTGGGTAGGCTAAGATGTAATTGTTGTCATGGTCTTGTTAGACATAAAACTAGAATTTATAAAGTAAATATTAAGCCAAGTATTGTTCTGCCCAACTCATAATAAAAATAATCCTCTCTTCCTCATCATCATCCATTACTTCTCCTGTATGATTTATACAGTAATGAATGTACTCATGAGTTATAGTACTAAGTAAGTCATCCAATGTTTCATGCTGATTTAAAAATATAATTATTCTGTCAGTCTCAGGATAGTAGTTTCCACGGTCTGTCCCCCATGTACGGAAGTCTGAGTTTACCATAATAATCTGTATTTTTCATAGAATTTAAATATTAGTATGGCATTTATGCCTAAATATATATATAATAGGAATTTTTAGATAAAATGGCTTCTCGGAACGTCTATTAAATTAGAGTCCGACTTAGCTTTGGAAAGAGAAAGAATGTCGATACATCATTTCTTTCCTGTTAATCTTCGACACCATCGCTACAATCTAATACTGCACCACAATTAGGACAAATTTGATGACATACAGTCATATGATTCATCTCCTCATTACAACGTTGACACTTCATATCTTAATACTCTTAGTCATATTTTGATTTATTCCCATATAATGACATTTAAAACAATGCTGTGATGATTCCCAACAATGTTTTCCTGTACAACCACATGACTTGAATGATTTATGACAGATCTTGCATCTCATTATCCACTACCTATTGGATTATGACAATGACACTTACATGGCTCTAATCCAGCATATTGTTTAGGACATTGAAAATGTTTTTGTTCCTTACATGCAGGATAAATCATAATAATATATTATTATATGTAGTATTTATACATTACAGTTCTAGACCAAAAGTCTCAGCAATGGTTGAGAATTTTTTATATTCATCAAGATAAAGTCTCCCTTTTTCTGTTATAACAAACGTTGTTTTTCCGTCAGATTCTATCTTGTTGACTAGATTTGACTGTGTTAACTTGTTAATGAATCCAACCATTCTCTTATGTGATAGATTAGATTTTCTTATTAGTGGGGTAATTGGTATTCCTTGTGAACCACTATATGATACTGTGTCTAAAATATCCTCTGTTATTTGATAAGTATTTCTGTACACTCAGATTGTTAATATTTACATATATATAAACTTAATCCACACTTGACTCTTTTAGAGCCAATTCTAATTCTAATCTTGATTTTTCATTTACCCTATCCTTCCAAAGTTCTTCACACTCATAATGCCAAACGTCCACTACCTTCCACCCATTCCATTCTAGCATATTTTTTTGAATGTTATCTATTGTAGCCATTCTTGCACTAGCATGGTGTTTGTCCTGTACTCTTATTGCTAGACATTCAAATAATGTAACTACTACTATGTCTATTGTTTCCTTTAACTGTCTATCGCTAAATGTCTCAAGATATTCAGGAGCAACCATGTCAGATAGTTTGACTTGTGTCATATATTCAGAACTTTTACCAAACATATCCTTGATTATCTCAAGTGTTGCAACCTCTCCCTGTCCTATTATCTCCATTACTTGCTCTCCTTTACTAATTTGAACAATCTTTCTAATTTATCCAGTTTGAATCTCTTAAGTTTCTCTACAAGTGTATGATGACCCTTGCAAAGGAGGGCAAAACGGTTAGGATCTTTGTCAACTATTGGCAATATGTATAGGTTGTAGTCATAGGTTGTCTTAAAATCCTTGTATATCTTCTCTCCCTCAATGTATTGCTTGTGATGAAAGGTAAAAAATTTTCCATATTTTTTGTGGCAAACTTTGCATTTTAAATCAAACTGTTTTTTTGAAGCAATTTTTCTTTTAAGTTTTTCACTTTCTTCTTTCTTACTCGACATTGGACATGCCTTTAGCATCTAAAATATATTCAGCATCTGCCATAGCATGCTCAGGAGAGTCTATCATTCTTGCTAATCTTTTCTTTCCACTCTTCTTAAAGTATAATCGATAAGTACTTGCATGTGCTACTACATTTCCACCTATTGGTTTTATAGGATCACCAAACATCATGCTTGGATCACTCTGTACTTGGTTTGTAAACACTACAGCACATCTAAAATAAAAAGATATATTCTTAATATGACTCATTAATCTTGCTATCTGCATTTGTCTTTCTGCTAATGTTCCTCTGCCCAGATACTCTTCTCTGAACTGTCCTATTGCTCCGTCTAATACTACAAGTTTAGGTTTTTTGTCATCTAAAATCTTACTAAGTCCATTGATTGTTCCCATTAGTTGTTCTGTATTTGGGCAGTATAGATAGGTAATTTGATTAAGATATTTACCTACCTCTTCGTCGTCTTCTGCATACTCTCTTGCCTTTAACATCTCAGCAATTCTATTTGGTTTGAATGTATCTTCACAGTCTATCCAAATGACATTGTTTCCATCATGGACTGTCTCAACTGTAAGAGAGTTACAAAACTGTGTCTTTCCTGCTCCAAATTCTCCATATACCTCATATGTTGCTTCTGGTCTTACGCCACCGCTAATCAGGTTGTCAACTTCATCACATTTTGTTGAAATGACAGGATATGCTTTCTGATATTCCCATAGTTCGTTTGTACTCATATCACTTTTTCTAATAATACCGTTATCTTCTAACAGTTTTTGTGATTGAAACACCCAAGAATCACAAGTTGGTTTAGCAACACCAGTAATTTCCTTGATTTCCTGAGCACCTCTAATACAAAGGTCTATGAGTGAGGTTACACCGAAGGTCTCTAACTTTTTCTGAGTGACAGAACCTACACCTTTAAGCTGATCTACTCCGAGCTCTAGATCAACTGCTTCTATCTCCGTTGTTTCCGTGGGAGTCTGAGTTTCTTCCAGTGTATTATCTGACTCGATAGAGTCGTCTTCAACAACCATCACAGTAACCTAATAATTTTACTTCAATATTAATCTTACTATATTCTTGTATATGTGCCGTCACCGTTGAGTTTGATAGCATTGTTATTTTCCCACTTTGATATTGTTGCCTCTGCCTTTTCTTTGGTCATGCCACTGTTTATCAATGCTTTCTCAAATTCTCTTAGTCTTACATTGCCTTCTATATTTTTACAAGAGTTCCATACTGTCAACACATCATGTTCCTTTACAGATTTTCCATCTACAAATATCTGTGCCTGTACACCACCCTGACTAATACTGCTTCCAAATGACTCGTACTGTTTTTCAAGTAGAATTCTTATGATGTTAATATCATTCTTGTCAACCTCTTCTTTGAAATGTAACTTTGCATATGCCATGCTAAGTCTTACTATTGCTTCCAACTGTCTAGTACCTATTGGTATGTCACTCTTTGAACTTACATTCCTCATCTTTTCATAAATATCTAAAAGTGTTTTCTTTGCTTCTTCATTGAGTTTTGGTGTAAATGTTCTTGCATAATTAATATACTTGGACAAGTCTTCCTCTTTTAAATAACAACGGTCACCCATAGACATTTCAAACGACTCAAGAATATGATTTGCCTTAAGTCTGTCACTTGTCATATTTACCTTGTCTTGAATAAGCCATATCAAATCAAATCTACTTAACAATGGTGCTGGAACGTTGATGTTGTCTCTTAGTGAGTTGTCACTGTCATACATTCCCCATTTTGGATTTGCTGCTGCAAGTACACTTGTACGACTTGGCAGTGTCATTGCTATACCTGCCTTTGCTATACTTACTGTCTGTTGTTCCATAGCCTCATGCATTGCACTTCTATCCTGTTCACCCATCTTGTCAAACTCATCTATGCAGGCTAGACCACCATCACACATAGGCAATACTCCTGCCTGTGCAATACTTCTTCCATCACTCATCTTTACAATACCTATCGTAAGACCTGCTGCTGATGAGCCTCTACCACTTGTATAGATTGACTTTGTAACCAGTTTGCTTGCAAATTTCAACAGTTCACTTTTTGCCATACTTGGATCTCCTATTAAAAATAAATTAATATCTCCTCTCTTTTGTGTCTTGACACCTCCTGCCAACTGCAATAATATGCTTAACTTTATGTCATTATATCCAAATATTGCTGGTGCGAATGAGTTTATTACTTTGTCTATAAATCCGTCCTGTTTTGAATCAATGGTAAGTTGTTTAATATCAGTCTCATCAGGCAATGTTGGCTTGTTTTCATCCATATCCTGTACTGACATCACGTCTATGAATACCTCATGTTCATTCTTCTTAAAGTCAACAGCAGTTCTAAATAGACCTGTAATCAGTTTATTCTGACCTACATATGATGTTCTGACCAATTTGCCTACCAGTTTGCCTGTAAATATAACAGGTGAACTCTTTTTACTCTTGTCCATTGGCTCCTGCATTAGTATTGTCTGTATATCATCTGTAATCATGTCACTGGTTCTTATCAGTGTCTTTGCCTTTTTACATGAAGGGTTATGACATACTGGTTGTATTATAACTCTGTCAATATTGCATTTTTCCTCATACTCATTTCCACATAAAGGACAATCAAAATTAGCTTGCTTAACATAGGATTTTGGAGAGTCAGTTGCCAATACTTGACACTCAAATGTAACAGTAGTATTTTCATGTTTGGTGTTTATATCATGCATGTTCATCAATAATTCACCAATAAGATTTATTTTGATATCAGCAAATGAAGAACGAATTAATTCCAAGTTAGTATCTTTTTGTGTCTTTACTTGGTAGATGGCTTCACGCAAAGAATCTAAAAAATCATTTGGATATTGTAAGTATATGTCTATGAATCCTTTTTGTGAAGGGTTTATTGATATTGTACTGTTGGGTCTAAGTCTGTCTATGACATCAGTATATCTATTGTCTGTAAGTGCTTGTTTCAAAGTATCTATCTTTGCTGAATCAGTATACTCTATCATACCCTACTCTCCAACTCCATTCTTAACTTGTTTTGCAGTTGCATTACTTTTTTATTAATTTTAACCAAGTCATCATTTGACAAGTCCTTAATACAATCATGCCATAAATCCATTCTGTCCATGACTCTAGGATATTTTGAATTAGTTATTTTCTTGTAAGATTTGACATACTCTTCTACTGCCATTGCAAGGAACAAACTAAACGAAGTATTTTTTGGTCTGAGGTTGTCAAATGACTCAAATATTGGTACAATACTTGGACTTATTGATATAGTAGTGGTTTTCTTAAATTGCATAAGAGTTAATTAACTTATGGATATATATGTGTATCGAAAAAAAATAAAATAGATATGATGTAGTACAGGAAAAATAAAGTTAATTAATTAATTAACTTTTTAGTCACGAAAAAAGTTAGAAAAAAGAAAATCCTAGTCACGAAAATGTTAATTAATTAAGTAAGTGTGCGAGATGTAAAAATAAAAAAAGGGGTGGGTGTATGGTTTATGCTGTTTGTTCTAGCTCGAACCAAGTTTTAACTCCTTGATTCTCCATTTCTTGGATTAGTTTACTAGCTTTATTGATAGGTTGTAATGCTTTTTTAACTTCACCGTTTGATTGTTTCCAACAAATATTGATAAACATATGGATGTTTGGTTCTTTGTAAATATAAACTTGTCTAATTATACAAGAGTTATATGTTCAGTTTATATAGTTCAGTGCTATTACAATGAGGACATGTTTCTTTTATAATCTCTTTTGACTTCATCATAAATTTGACAGTCTGATGAATATTACCACCACTGCTTATATTTGATTTATAAGCTATTTCCATTAATGGCAATCCTTTCTTGTATTTTTTTAATGTATTTATCACTTTTTCCCTTGTTGATGGTTTTTTTAATCTTGTACCACTGTCTATGGAGTTTACAAGTGTCTTTTTCTTAGCTCTAATTACTCTAGATATGACCACTTATACTTCCCTCCTCAGCATTAAATGATAGTGTCATTGTACCTATCTGTGATCCTATAACCTCATTCTTTCTGTCCATATAGCCATCTGTGTTCTCTATCAAAGTCTTACAAAATGTTCCTGTATTGCCTAGATGAATATCTCTTTCCCAAGTCTTACCACTTTCCCAGTCAAAATCATATACCAGTTCAGGCTGATATCTTTTTTGATGCAAGTGACCACATAGGAATACATCATAATATGCATTGTGTTTCATCTGTTCCATCATTCTTTCTGGCTTACCACCACCACTTCCATGAATGAATAATATAGACCATTGTGCTAGTATTTTTTTATTATATTTTATTTCAAGTCCTAATACACCACGACTTCCCATAAATGTAAGGTTGTTAGGTGTACACATTGTATTTTCTAGATATGCCCTACTTATTTGAGGTATTTTATAGTCATGATTTCCATGAAAAAAGCCCCAAATTTTTTCATTTTTTTGTTTGTTATTAATATCAAATAGTTTTTGTGTCATGTCCTGCCATCTTTGTCTCTGATTGTCTATGTCATGTTCCAAACTCATGTCAGGATTGAATCGTTTATCATAGGTTGTAATTGCATCAAGTGCATCTCCACCAAAGAATGTGTATCTGTTCTTGTCTCTGCATATTGCAGCAATTCTTTTTTTGTACAAGTCTTCGTCAAAACCTGCATGTCCGATATGAATATCGCTTATCGGCTCTAAGTGTATAATATCATCTTTTTTGTCAAGATTTATCTCAATTTTCTTGGAAAACAAATCATATTATATAATTAATACATACATATAAACTTATGC
>TARA_R110002020_G_scaffold50528_4_pt1 | contig 13784 bp, 18 predicted proteins | sample TARA_R110002020 | Tara Oceans TARA_R110002020 (sample SAMEA4396489) | marine metagenome | biome: Westerlies Biome; feature: [MES] marine water layer (ENVO:01000295) within the mesopelagic zone...; material: water (ENVO:00002006), including particulate matter (ENVO:01000060) such... | reverse complement strand
AATCTTTCCTGGGTCTGTTGTGATGGAATATGAGCGGACTTCCCAGTTCTTCTTTGTATCACGATAGATGACAACAAGTGCATCATCAAACTTGTTGAAAATATCCTGATCACTACGCACACCGATAATATTCACATTATATGGTGACTTGTTGGTGAGTCCGAAGAAAGCATATCCTTTTTGCTGTAGCGACTTTCTGAACTGCTCTTTGATGATAAAGGCATGAAGCCCTTTTATGGTTGCCATTGTTTTGTTTCCTTAAAAAATAATATCCGCAATACCAAGCTCTACTGCTTCCTCTGCGGTGAAGTAAGCATTAACCTTGCGGTTAAGAATCTTCTTTAAGTGAGACTTGCTCATGTTTGTTTCCTGAACCATCGCCTCAATATATCTGTCTTGAGTCCAGCGAATTTCATCCATTTCATTTTCAAGATTATGAATTGATCCATGGTTTCCGCCAAGAACTGCATGAATCATAACGCGGCAGTTTTTACCGATACGACGCTTGCCCTTGGTTCCAGACGCCAGCAGGAGAGTGCCTGCCGAAAAGACTTTTCCAAGTCCTACGGTATGAATGTCACAATTATCTCGCACTGTTCGCATTAGATCATGAATACCAAACATCTCTTGTGCGTTCCCGCCAAGGGTTGAAATAATAAACTCAAATGGAGCGTAGCTAACCAAGATTTCTGAATTTTCGTCTTTCGGGTCGGAGAGTTTAAATTCTGCCCCTGACTCATAAAGTGCAATCATGCCATACATAATCTCGCCAGCTTTTTCTTCGTCGAGATCACCACAAATGCCCATAAGACGAGGCATTTCATCTTTCTTCTGCGCGTAATAGACTGCTTCTTTTTCTTCCTGAGTGCTTTCTTCGGTCTCTTTCTTTTTCGCAAATCGTGGTGTAAAAATCATAATACTGCTCCTGCTTTTACAAGCTTCTTATTACGGAGTTTTTCATTTCCGTGTGATGTGATCTCAACAAGGCGGATTGGAAATTTTTCCGCCCAAGACTGCCATTTTCGCGGGGTGTCAAAGTCCTGTGCGAAAATCATCGTGTACTCTTCGGTTTTGGCATTATAGCCATCGCCAATAATCTCCCAGTCACCGAGGATCTTAACGACTTTATTTAGTGCTCGCTTTCCTTTGATGTTTTCAACTTGAAGACAATAGTTTGCCCTCGGGTCTGTTGATTCGCGTCTCCATGCAAAAGCTTTCATGCTTTCTCCTTTTGTATTGGAAGTATTAATATAACAGATTATAAATCAAGTGTCAAGAATTATTTTTGACCCAATTAATAATTTCTAGTAATTGTTCTCGCGTAAGCTGTTGAATTGTCGGAGCACCTTTTTGACCAAAGCGAGGAAGAAGTTCTGGTGGGACTTCTATCTCTCCTTTATCGGTTTTTACCTTTACTGGGCTATCTGGATATTTATCAGACGGAACACTTCTCTTAAGTTTCTTTTGGAATGTCTCAACATCAAAAACAATTTGAAGTGCATTTTGCACGGTCTTAGGTAGCTCTTTTTCGTTCTCATCAGCCCAGAGTGCATACTGAACAAGGTCTGTGATTTGATCGCCGTAATCAGCAACGCCTTGGTCCTGAACATATTCGAGCGCTCTAAGAATTTCTCTGCCTGTTGGATTTTGAGGATCTCTGGAAGAAACCCAGGCTTGAAGTTCTTCTTTCCCATCTTGAAGAATAACTTTCGCACGCTCCCAAGAGGCACCCTTAAAAGGGTTTCGCATAAACTCTGATTGTTTTTTACCTTTGGGGTCTTTAAGTTCCATTCTATCATTTTGTAAAACACTTGGATCAAAGTCTGAGCGCAGTTCACCAGTTCTAACATCAAAAAGGTTTGGGTAGGGATTAAGGTTTAAAATAGTAATGCCTCGTTCACCCTCCATTTGTGCATAGGTGCCTTGGTCTACAATATTTTTTTGATAAGCGTTTGTAACTTGTTGGGCGATTTTGCTCCCAACGGTTCTCTCTCTTTTTGCATCTGTTTCAACAGAGTAATCTGGTGGCACATTAATTGTGAAGACAGCAACATCATATCCAATATCAACAAGTTGGCGCATGATCTTTTTCATTTTATTAGGATTTTCACCTGTGGTATCAAATAACAGGGGAAGTGCCTGATTAATCTTTCGCTTCGTCTTGTCAGACACTGCTTGTTGGAGAAGCTTTCTAACTTCTTGTTTCTTTTCGTAGTCCTCGCCAGAGGATGGCTCTTGAAATTTAAGAGTCAAGCCAAACTTTGGGAAAACCTTCTCAACTGCATCGTCCGTGTTGATTGGAACAAAGCTGTCTGGCAATCCTAAAAGATTTTTAGTAAATGATTTACCAGATCCTGCTGGACCGAGAATGAAGAATGCTTTAAACGGGTGTTCTACTTGTTTGATTCCGCTCTGAAGAGCTTCTTGCAACTTCACCTCTTGAATAAGTTTTCGCAAGTCATCAATATTCATAATAAGTGTTCCTATATTTCATTATAAATAGTTTTTATATAATCATTATAACAAAAAACCGTGGAAGATTCCACGGTTTTTGTTTATTTAGGAGATTTGTTTCAAATTATTTATTTGAAAGTCGTGTGATTACACGGCGAAGAACCTCGTTAACGAGATCATCGTTGTTGGATTCATCAAGGTCTTCTTCATCAGACTTACGCTTGGCTTTGTGAGCGTGATGAGCTTCTGCGATTGAAGCATCTGTTACTTGAATGTCTTCAAAGGCTACATTCTCAAGGATGGTGCCATTCTCCAACTTCATATCGTAGTGGGTAACGCGACCCTCTTTCTTGCTCCAGTTGTGACCAACGGCTTCAGCCATCTGGAACTTGCCTTCGTGCTGGACACCGCCGTGGTGTACGCAATAGTGATTAGGGGCGAAAGCTCCCTCTTCTTCTTCAAGGGGCTCTTCCTCTTCATCGCCAAGCTCGGGTGCGGGCTCATCGCCCATGTCAAGATCTAGTTCCTCGTCGTCTCCGCCCATGTCCATGTCCATTTCCAAGTCTTCACCGCCATCGGTTTCAACTTCAATTGGCTCTTCAAGGTCAAGGGCTGCGGAAAGCTCTTGTGCGACTGCGCGAACGATGTCGGCAGCGAGGTCTTCTTTTTGGTCTGGACTTAAATCTAAATCACCTCCTTCATCGGAAGGTTCCATTTCTACGTCCATTTCTGCGTCCATTTCTAAGCCCGCATCTTCTGGTCCCTCATCACCGGGAAGCTCGGGCTCCTCTTCGTGACGGTCGCCAGCGTGCTCCATTTCTTCAAGTTCGTCTTCCTCTCTGTCACCAGAGGGACAATGCATCTCGCCAATAGCGGGAATACCTGCGAGACCTTGGAAGCGGCGGATCTCATTTTCAGAAAGTAATTTCTTTTTGCTCATAATAAATTCTCCTAAATGCGTTATTTGAGTGCAAAATAATCACTTATAATTAGATTGTCAAAGCACAAAAAGAACAAAATTACAGAAGTTTCTTTAATTTAGCTAATGCTGCCTTCTCAAGTTGCTGTGCTCGGGCTGTTGTGATTCCAAGGCGTTCAGCAATTTGTCGTAGTTTCATCGCTCCATTTTTATCAACTGCAATGTTAACACAATTTAAGTCTTCTTCAAAATTAATCCAATCTCGGCAGTCTGAGACGGGGCAAGATACTTTAAGTTCACAACATTTTTTAGCGCATTCGGTCATAAGTCTGGGTGTTCCTGTGCAATGACATCAAAGATGTCTTCTAATTCCCCCTCGTTGATTCCAAACATCGACGAGAGTTCTTTTCCTTTTTGTTTTAGCTTATCTGATTTGGCATGTCTCTTTGAAGATTTCACTTTGCTGTTTCGCAACTTCCATTCGTCAAACCATACCATAAATTGGGCGTCTTCTTCTAAAAACGCTTTTATAATACCTCGTAAAAAACCCGCTTGGGTCATGCCGTGGTAATGAAGACGAACTTTTAACTCTACCTTGTGTGATTCAGGTATATAAGTTTGAATCTTCTCGCCTTTTTCATCCCACTGCTTTTTAGGCATTAATATCTCCACATAATGTGTGTATTACTCTCGGCAAGCCCTGAAGCGGTCTGACGGATGAATCGCGCGTTCTCACGAAGCTCCTGGGGGTTGCGAGCACCTGAATAGGAAAGTCCGCTGCGGATTCCGTTTTCAAGACCCTCTAATATGGGGAAGACAGCACCCTTATATGGAATCACTGTTGCGACACCTTCAAGCGAGGAAGTCTTCCCTCGCCAGTCCATTTGGGCATCTTTGCTCGCCATTCCGCGATAAGATTTATATCTTTCCCCGTCTTTATAAACAACGTCACCTGGGGCTTCGGATGTTCCGGCTAAAAGCGAGCCGACCATTACAAAGTCGGCACCTGCCGCGAGAGCTTTGACCATATCGCCAGATGTTTTAATTCCGCCATCTGCGATAATCTTAAGATCTGGATATTTCTCTTTTGCTCTAACGCACTCAATGACAGACGCCAGTGTTGGCATCCCATGACCAGTTTGAATACGGGTAGAACAAATCGACCCTCCACCAATGCCGACGCGGAGACTATCCACACCGATCTGTGCGAGAGCCAGAGCACCCGTATAAGTGGCGATATTGCCAGCCATAATATGTGCTTTTTCACTAAAACGATCAACAATATTATAGGCACCAGCGTGCATTAGAACATGATCTCCGTGAGCCACATCCAAACAAAGAACGCTTGCCCCAGCATCAATTAAAGAGGCAGCACGCTCAACATAATCGCCTGTGATACCAATGGCGGCACCGACGTTTTTTAGCCCACTATCTGATGCCTTGGAAACAATCTCTGTTTGTTTCTCAATTGTATTATAGCGATGTACAATACCAAGCGCACCGAATTCAGCCAATCTCGCTGCCATAAGACCGCCGCACACAGTATCCATAGGGGCTGAGACAATCGGGACACGAAGCTCTAAGCCCTCTGATAATTCTGTATTTAGCGTAACCTCTCTGCGCGATTTAATGTTGCTATACTGAGGCGTCAGCAAAACATCGTCAAATGTGAGGTGTGTTTCAAGGTTCATCTTTCTCTTCCATGGTTTTAAGGAAATTGCTTATAACTTCTTGTGCTGTGTTCCAACAATGTGGGCAATAAAGCCGAACGGGGTTTTCCTCGTCCTCTTTACGAACAACAACGTTCCAAGTTGTTGCCATCTCTTTATTTTTCTTGTCATATGGGATCTCGCAGGCAGTGCATTCTTCGGGTAGTTTACCGAACATGGCGACTTGTGCCGCTAAGTCCTCATTTCCGTCTTTTCGGATTTGTGCGTCTCTCGCACGTCGTTGTTTACGATTCATTTGATTCCTCTCTAGCTCCAACTTCTTCATAATAAGATTTTATATATTCGGCATCCATCTCAAAGCCAAGCCAGTTTCTTTTTAACTCATCAGCCACAATCGCTGTTGTTCCACACCCCATGAAGGGATCCAGAACAATGTCACCTGGCTGTGTTGAAAGTAAAATGCAGTTTTCAACCAATTGTGGTGGAAAGGGGGCAGGATGATTTTTCTGCTTTTTAACACTGATTTTCCAAACCTCTCCTCTGAATTCTTTTTTAACTTGATTCCTGTATACACTTGGTTTGCTTTTCTTTTCGTTTTTTCTTAACCAATAGACCCTCTCAGTGCATGGTATAAGAACATCATTTCTAATATTAGGCGAACTTCTGCGGTCCCAAATAACAACTTGATAAATGATAGGCTCACTATTAATAATAAAGTCAGTTGGTAGGTGCGCCTGGTTTTTACACCTTCTGGGCTTGTGGTTGAAAAAAATGCTTCCGGTGCTTTTAATAACTCGATTACACTCATTTAGAAAAGCTATCATCCAGGCATGATAATCCTCTTCTTTCATGTTATCGCCATAATCGGAGTAATCAATATCAAAGTTTTTCCAAATTGCATTACCTTTCTCGTGATATTTATATCTTTCGGTTTTTTTCTTGCCGTGAAGCTCTGGATTGCTGGATTGGGTTTCTTCTTTTGATGCCGTTTCAATAAGTTTCCCTAGTGATGGCAAGTCTTTCTTCTTAGTGCCGCGAATTAAACCTTTCTTGTTGTAGGGCGGCGAAGTTATAATACAGTCAATTGAGTTATCTTCAAGTTGCTGCATCGCTGTTAAACAATCGAGTAAGTGAATTTTATTTATTTCTAAACTCAAGAGTAACCCTCCTTAAACAAATGTTCATGAATGTGGCACAAAACACCATGGTATCCTGCTTTGCCTTTTGTCCCTGAACCCTTCATCTGAATATGGAAATAACTCTTGCCTTCATTATTTTTCAAATGGATGGCTGTGTTATTATATTTCCAGTTTGCAGATTCGCACAAATCATAAATTTGCCCTGTTGAAAGAACCATATCATTGTAACAAACCTTGTTAATATCGCACTTCCCGCTAACAAAATATTTAATCACCTCTTTTTTATTGGCTTCAAGAAAGCTTTTGAATGCGTCAACATTCCTTGAGTCGATTTGCTTCATTGTGTACCTGCCTCTATCCACGACTCGATAAGTTCCAGAGAGCCCGTCAAAATAGTCTGGATTTCCAAAAAACTGGCGAACAAAAGATGATTCATTATGACTGAGATTAAAGTCTGAAATAAACTTTTTTTGAGTAGTGAGGTGGACCTGGGTCGATCTAGACTTAGTATTCTTGATGCTCCACTTGTCTCCGTTTTTAGCGATGCCATCAACCTTTGTTCTTGAGCCGCCAACCTGCGTTAAATTGTGCTTGTCGCATGTTGCTAACTCAACGGGTCCAGCGTTTTGTTCACGAATGTTCCTGCCAATTTCTTGCATCTCTTGCTTAGTCATCTGTGCTTCCCAGGGCACCGTCGCCTCTTTCGCTAATTGTAATAGGATACCAGCCATAAAGGTCTGGATTCGTGGTCTCAAGAGCACGGAATGAAACGACTGGTGTCATGACAACCTGTGCAATCTTAGTGTGCGGCTCAACAATCTGTGGTTCAGTCCCAATGTTGTGGAGGTTGACGAAGACTTCTCCGTCATAACCCGAATCCACCACACAGGCACCCACAATCAGTGAACGCTTTGATGCAACGCTGGAACGATTCTTTACCTCCAGCATATAGCCGTGAGGGACACCAAACTTAAGCCCAGTGGACAGAATGACACTCTGTCCTGGCTCAATGGTAATTGCTTCCCGTTCCTTTGGTGAAAAATAAACATCCAGCCCCGCATCGCTTGGATTCCCTCGTGTTGGAGGGTGCGAATTAAAGTGGGTTCTGTGATATTCAATAATCACTTCTCACCTCGCAAGAAGTTAAACATCTCAACAAGCTCGTCGATATCTTGATCTGCCTTGAGCATGCGGTAAGCCTTTACTGCGATAGAGATCTCATCTCCTGAGAGCCAACCTTGCTCCTTGAACTCTGCCTTGAGTTCACGCTTTTGTTCTGCGTATGGTTCAATAGCATCCTCAATAGCCCTGAGTGAGCGAATATATTCAAGCACCTTTTGACGCTTTGCTTCTTCTTCTTGGTTAAGTTGTGCTTCCACAACAACATCGTTACTTACAAGTGATAAGTCCATTACATTCTCCTAATTAATGTTTTACTATTATAACTGAGGTATTTTTAATTGTCAAGACAATAATCTAAAATTATGTCGTAAAGATCTCGTGCTAAAACCCCATGTTGGGTGATAGTCAAGCTTCGCCATATACGGGCGGTTAAGATAGAGGATATCAAGCTTAGAGTTCACGCCCCAGCACTTAATGTTTGATGTAGTGCCGGTGTCGTCGATAACCTCAACAACCCAGTATTCTTTATTGTTCTTTGTTTTCCTCGGGACAATCTTGCGAGGGATAAACCAAGTCACCTTCAAATCAGGATCAAACTCACCAATTGGAGGAATCATGTTTTGATATAACTTATCCATGATACTTTGATTCATGACTTCTGACATTGGAAACACACCTGTGAGTTCAACGGTGTATTGAATGATGTCTTCCTCTTCGAAGTCGCCTTCTGGACGATACAACTCAATGTTTTCTTCGAATTTCTTTAGTTTGCGAGGTCGGTCAACAGCGACGGCAGACCAGAAGTGCTTAAGCCCACTAAAGCGGTTATCTACAAGCCCATTCATTGCCCCTGAGCGCACAAGAACATCAAGTGCCTTCTTGTTAAGCTTAGAGTAAACCATGTTTTCATTGAAGATGAAGTCCTCAACTTTATTAAATGGGCGGTTGCCTAAGATTTGCTGAATAGCCGCCTCACCAAGTCCCTTGATAGAGGTTAGAGGCTGAATGAGTGTCTTGCCATCTTCGGAGATTTCCCAAACACGACCAGAAGTATTTACATCCAACTTTTTAATATTGAAACCAAAGCCTTTGGCAATATTAATTGCTTTCTCTTTTCTACTCTCGGGCTCTTTGTCCAAGAATGCTGCCATCCACTCTGCGGGATAGTGATGAGCCAGCCAAGCGCACTGATAAGACAGCATAGAATAAGAAACAGCGTGTGACTTATTAAAGCCGTAGCCTGAGAAATATTCAAACTTATCCCAAATGCCTTGGGCGATATTTTGACCAATGCCCTTTTCAACACATCCAGTAATAAACTTGGAGTGAATCTTCATTTTGGCTTCGTGCCCTTTGCCTGTTCCCTTCTTAGTAAGGAGCTTGCGGAGCTTGTTACCCTCGTCCAAAGACAAATCCTTGCCGAGTTTATGGGCGAGGATAGCGATCTGCTCCTGAAAGATAAGAAAGCCGTATGTTTCCTCGGTCACCTCTTGAATGAGAGGATGGTCGTACTTGATATATTGTGGGTGCTGTTTTGCCTCCACATATTGGTCATCAACCTTTGCAGAGAGTGGACCAGGGCGAAAGATGGAAGTAATGGCAGAAATGTCCACAATGCTGGTGGGTTTTGCTCGCTGGCAGAAGCCCTGAGCGCCCTTCTCTGTAAACTGGAAAATACCAGCCCATTTGCCCTTGTGAAAGATGTTGCTGTAAACTTCCTGATTCTCCAAATTAATAGAGTCTGGGTGCAGATTCTTATTGTAATAATCCCTTACATCGTTAAAAGTTGGCTCTGGATTGTTGTGATGTCGCTTGAGAACATGACGGATTGCTCCATCAAGCATTGCAAGCGTAGAAAGCCCAAGGATATCGAACTTAATAAAACCCATCGGTTCAAGGTGGCGAACATTTTGACCCTCTGCCCAAGGCGTCTGACGGACACCTTTGGAGTTGATCAAAGGCATCCAATTATCAAGGTTTTCTCCGACCACCACACCGCCTGCGTGACGGGAACAAGAACGCACCTGACCATATAACATATCGATATGATTAGCAATATTGGTATATTTGTTCAAGAACGCTTGTAGGGTTGGAGAGTATTCTTTTGTCTCCTCAAACGTGGGCGTGTACACACCTGCTTTAATGCCGTGTGCCTTCTTAGCGGCTGGTGTTGCCTCCAAAAGCATCTTGCCTGTGACCTCGTTCACTTCCTTAAACGGGATGCCGTAAAACTTGGAAATATCCTTAATAAGAGATCGCAACTGAAGAGTATTCCAGTTAGAGATTGGAACAACTGTAGTGTCGCCCCACTCCTTAATCAACCGCTCTTTTAGGTCCATCGGTGCTGCCACATCGTAGTCAATATCTGGATAGTCAGTAGCATCAGAACGAAGAAAGCGGGAGAACAGAAGACCATACTTAATTGGGTCAATCTGAGTGATTCCAAGGGCATAAGCCACAAGTGAGCCTGCGGCAGAACCACGACCTGGACCTGTGAGCATACAATCGTTTGCTCGGTCGGCAATTGCCTTCATTGTTAAGAAATATTTTGAGAAACCTCGATCATCAATAACACTTAGCTCGCGACGGAGGCGATCAGAATATTCCCTGTTATTGTGCAACCCCTGTTGGCGCAAGCCTTCGAGAGACATATTAACCAGTGCTTGGGTCGCAGTATATCCAGCAGGAACAACAAAATCAGGAAGACGAACCTTGTTATCGGGTAAAAAGTCGTCGATTCGTTGATGGGCGATTTCGTGAGTGTGGGTGATGGACTTCATAACAATGTCGTCATCGTAGTCTACGCCGCATTCTTCTGAATACTTCTTATAAGACTCCCACATTTGGTCGCCGTTCTTCGGGTAAAGCTCATACCCAATCTCGTCAACGCCAATCGGAAGTTCGGTGCTCTCGTAAGATGGAGCAGCCTTACCAAGCCAGCCAAGACGTTTATAAAGTTCGCGGTCTTTCCACGCATCTTTACTTGGATAGTGGCTATCAGCCGTAGAAACAAGACCGATACCAAATTCTTTGTGCATCTGAATGATGAACTTGTTAATAATGTGCTGCTCTGGAACATTATTCCACTGCAACTCGCCATACCAACGATCTCCAAAGATGGACATCATCTTGCGAGTTGTTTCACGCATAGCCTGAAGGACTGCCTCTTCACCAGCTTCGCGGTTTTCCCAGTAATTACCAGAATACACGCCGCCGAGGCAAGCTGAAGCAGCGATAACTCCCTCTCCATACTTCGCAAGGAGATCATAGTCCATGCGAGGATAACGATAGAAGTTTTCGCTCTTGTAGCTCTCAGAAATCAACTTAAAGATATTCTGAAGTCCTGTTTGATTTTGTGCGAGGAGGATAAGATGACGACGACGGCGCAACACATCTTGGACTTTCTTACTGGAATTCTCGTCTTCTACAGTGGCGCCGCTCAACTCCGAACCTAGAGTTTTGGCACGCTTCTTGTCCTCAAGGGCTTTCTCATACTCTTTGCGCCAATCAGAGATAGACGGAATAAAATATGCTTCCGTTCCGAAGATGGGCTTAAAGTTCTTGCCCTCTTCTTTCATCTTTTTGGCATGGAGCACTTGATGAGAAAGACCATTGGCGTTTCCGTGATCGGTCAATGCTAATGCATCACCACCATTTTCATAACAAAAGTCCATGTGGTCTGGGGGATACCCAAGTGCGTCAAATAACGAACCTGCCACGCTATGTGCGTGCAGCCCTACAAATGGAATTTCACTTTTTACTCGGTCGTTCATCTTACCCTCCTCTAATTCTTACAGTGCGCGTGTGAATACGCTATCAATCTCGGTCAAAATCTTAGTTCGTGTCTGTGGATCTAAATCCAGCACTTCTGTGATACGATATCGCATTTGACCAAGGACACTCCCAAAATGTCGTGTCTTTGCACGCTCTGTATCAAGTTCCTGTTTTAACGAATCAATCTGATTCTGTAGATCCGTTGTTGTGTTCGGTGTCACCGATGTTGTCTTTGTTGGCATTTTCTACTCCTAAACCATTCCATTCATGGTATTTTAATAAGCCTTTATAAGGACGTTGTATTGTCTTTGATTCTTCAGATGCAAAATAGCCGGTATAGCCATCCCAACTTGATAAGTCGTGATACCACTCCAACTCTTTTGTATTTGACTCTAATATTATAACAGGTTTAAATACTTTGTCAAGAGAAAAATGACGTGCAGACCATCTTTTTTCAAATGGTAGTCTTTCTGTAGGTATTTCGTTGTTGCTGTCCTTCCATTCTCTCGTTCCCTCTTTCCTAATCACTTGCCTGCTTTTAATAAAATCTTCGGGTCCGAATGTAAACCCCATGTATTCGCCGTCTTTCAATGTTTTACCATTATAACAGAAAAAGAAGTTGTTGTCACTAGAAATTAATTTTCTATGCACTCTCGGTGCGTTTTCTGGGTAAATACTAAGCGGAAAAGAAACATAGTATTTATCTGGCGTGACCCATACGCTCATTTGTTTGCTGATCCAGTATGCGGTGTTTGCCCCATGGAGTATACTCCAAGCATAGCAGTCAACCCGATCACGATCTTTTGGATGAACTGGGACATAATAAATTGGTATTTGTTTTCTCTCTTCTTCCGGGTTTAAAGACAGAGTTCTGCCATACCAAATAGGGTCTTGCACCATTTCACCTAATCTGTGGCGAATGAGCGGCTGAACATCTTCATTGCAAACAATCCAAATCGTCTCACAACCCGCATAAGCACATTCCATCACACTTCTCTCCAAGGCAGTATAATTTTCTGCGATGGGCATCAAAACATTGTCCCACTGGAAGCCAAAATCGTGCTTGTGCCCAGCGACAGGAATAATTCCTGCCAAATGAAAAGATGTTAATTTGACGGTTGGTTTTGGTTCCATTAAAGTGCGTTCAAAAGCTTGGTTGGGTAAGAATTGATTTTTATGTCGCTGTTTGACATAATCTGCTCTGGGGTGTCATAGCAAAAGTTAATCTTTTTGGTATTTCGATATTTCGACATCGGAGGTGGTACAATTTCACGTTTTACAAAAGTTATCTTTGGAGATAACCACTTGAAAGGCTCTTGTGACCTTTCTGGATAGTTTGGATTTTTGCCGTTTTTTGGACCCCGAATTCCAGCCTCCTTCATGCACCTCAACACCTTAAAACGAGCATATGTATCAGAGTTTTGGTATTCGTACTTTGCCTCGTCTGATGTTAGGCGAGATATTGCCACCAAATCCTTGAATTGTTGATTTACGTCAGGTCGCTTTGACTCGTACAAAAATATCTGGTTTATAAAATCGCCCTCAGTCTGAATATAGTCCAATTTAGTGCCGGATCCCTGGTTAATCTCAAACCAGTCTAAAATCTGTGTTTTTTGATTTTTATTATCTTTTAAAATACTCGATAATCCCGATATTTTTGTATCATCAAACACGATCAGTTCATCATATTCGACTTTGTAAACTCTATTGTGCTCTGTAATAATTTTCAAGTGTTTTTTATCAATATGAGCCGATTTTGCTAAATTTGAAAACGGCACAAGTCCAGACAGGGACAACAAGACCATGATTTTCTCGTATACCTGCTGTTTTGAAGGTCCAAACACGGCAACCCCTTCGTCAGACATTTTCAAGTCATAACGCAGGGGTTCTATTTTTAGTAAACTAAGATCGGTATTGGGTTTAAAAAACTCAAATGGGTGGATTTTACGCCTTTCAACATAAATCATTGGTATTTGATTATAAAAACAATAAAGTGCCGAACTTAGTGAGCACCCAAGTGCTATTTTTCCGTATCGGAACATTTAGTTTCTTTGTTCTCTTCTTTCTTCTCGGTTTTCTGCTCTACTGATCCCGAAATCTGTTCTTTTTCTTTTTTGAGGGGTCGGTCATAAGTCATGAAAAAGTCGTAATAGTGGTGCGTCAATTGTTTACTCCGTAACTTGTGCAATTACATAGTTGTCTAAGATGAGGTGGTGCTTTTCTCCATTGTGCTCCACTTCTTCAATCATGGCACGATCAACGAGGATGCGACTTCCGACTGATAGATTTTCAAAACGGCAATCTTCGGCTGTATTATGAACAATGGCAGTGCAGTATTTGCCCTCTACCTTTGTATAGTCTTCAGGTAGCAGAATTGCTGATTGTTCTTTTTTCTTTTCCCTCTCAATGAATTCTGGTGTGATTAAAATGTGCCTGTTAAATGGCTGTAGCATAGTTTTTCCTTTTTTGTCGTACATATTACGATGAATTGTCATATCATCCACATTTTGAATAGCCGCAATTGCGGCAAGTTAAGCAACCCTCAACATAAATAAGCCCATCGGCGCCGCACTCGGGGCAGATCTTGTCGCTTGCTGCCGATCCATCGGTGATGTAGTTTTTAAGAACCCTCGCGACACACTTGGCGAACGAGAACATGTCGCTGTCTCGGTCTTTTTGCATTTGTTCAACAACATATTGAATGTC
>TARA_R110002020_G_scaffold350031_1_pt1 | contig 13800 bp, 19 predicted proteins | sample TARA_R110002020 | Tara Oceans TARA_R110002020 (sample SAMEA4396489) | marine metagenome | biome: Westerlies Biome; feature: [MES] marine water layer (ENVO:01000295) within the mesopelagic zone...; material: water (ENVO:00002006), including particulate matter (ENVO:01000060) such... | reverse complement strand
TTGGAAAGATTGAGTTCATCAAGATGCTCAAGGACTTCGATGCGTATTGTCGCCTTCCCGACACCGAGCGCAACTCCGAAGACGCATTGGAAGGCGGCGGCCACATTCGGCTCCGCGCCTTGAAGCACTTTGCCGACCACGTTTGGGACGAGAAGAAGAACCACAGTTATTACAAGCCGAAGTGGCTCAAGCGATGATCAAAGTGGGCGACTTGGTGAAAGCCCGCGAGGACAGTGTCCTCGATTGTGAGGCTTTCGACCGCGATGTTGGACTAGTCTTGGATTCCGACTATTTCGAGCCCCGCGTTGGAGGACCACAGGAACTTGAACTACTCGTGGAATGGTGCGGAAGGCCCCTTGCGCTTTGGGAAAACCCCGACCACTTGGAGAAGGTCGATGGCGCGTGAAATCCAGATTGGCGATTTGGTGCGGATTGCGCCAAGACGAGCCGTCACCACTCAACATTCTACACAGGTTGGACTTGTGGTTGGTTTCGTGGGGCTCCAAAACACCGGATGGTCCGACCCAAACGAACTTTGCGCGAAAATCGAGTGGACGAGCGGCACCGAGACAGTGACAGGACTTCCCATGTTGGAACGAGTGCAAAATGCCTGAATTCAACGTTGGCGATCTTGTCGAAGAACTCGACAACCCCGGTGGTGACAAGTGGCCCCGCTCGCGAGCGTTGGTTGTCCGAGTGTGCAACGGGGATGAATACCCCGCGTTCCCCAACCGGCAAGTCGTTGAGGTTCAGTGGATTGGAACCGGAGCAAGGTCGGTTCAGTTCAACGGAGACTTGCGGATAGTGAAACAATGAGAAGAAGAGACCACCACGGAGATATAATCCCGCGAGTGGGCGACGTTGTAATGTCGCGAGCATTGGAAGGCGACCCGGGCACCGTAATGAAGATTCTCCAGGTGAACGCAAACGGCGCAGTATGCGTTGCCGTCAAGTGGTTCACTTGGGACGGTGGCCGAACGACAGAAGAATACATCACAGAACTACGGATTGTGAGCGAGGTATAAAATGAGCGTGGTACAAAGAAAAGCAATGCTAAAAGCCGATGGCTTCTTCCCACACAAGAAGAACGTCAAGGGCACAACCATCATTTACAGCCGCAAGCACCCAACAGCAAAGTTTGTGCGCGTGGTTGTGGATTCGGGCATCGGCAAGCGAAGCGGAAAGGTTGTCGGCAAAGCAGGAGTAAAGCTCTGCTACGTCAACCGCACGAAGTCGTGGCGTGAGATCACCACAGAAATCTTCACCGACAACGCCGGACTAGCCCACACCATAATAACTGTCCAGGCAGCAGAGACGTCGGTACCGACTTGCAAGCACTGCAAGGCTAAGAAGTTTACAGCGAAGAGTGGCAACGTCGTTTGCTCGAACGCATGTTGGACTGCTTGGGGCGGCAAGAAAAAGTCCGGGAACACAACAAAGAAAACTGCACAGAAGATTGCAGCGCATGCAGCCCAGAAGGGAAAGGCAGCGAGACAGAAGAATCTTCAGAGAAAACCACAGAAGAAATCTTTGCAGACACCTGTAGCAAAATCGTACAAGAAATCTTCACAGAAAAAGTCACAGAAAATCGTTGCAGAAATCTTGCCAGGAGATCTTGTCACAGTAGAAGAGATTTGCTTCGACAACGTAACGAACGATTACACTGGAAGCATCTTGGGTGTTGTGATGAAGGCCGACGACTTTGGAGAGGTCAAAGTGAACTGGACTGCCAACACGAGCGACCTGCCTGAATGGGATATGCCTTTCACCGACCACTACATGGCAGGGCAACGGCGACACTACCGATTCAAGGTGTTGTCCCGTAAGGCTGAATGGACGAAGGCGGCTTAGGCCACTTAGGGAGAATCGCAATAGTGTTAGTTTCAGTTGTTTTGCTTGTATTGCTCTGTGAGTTCGTGAGTATGCGAATGGGCCGATATAGTACAGGCGCAAACCCTGGATGTCCAGGCGTGAGTTCCGTGAGTTGTATGCGGCGCACAAACAATAAATGTGAGTTAGTTAGCACCCACAACCGTCACACCGTGAGTTGCTTGCACCCCGCAAGCATCGAAGGCGCACCACCGGACTCGTGACCGGGCACAGGAATGCCCGATACAAAGGCGGATTTTTCAGGTACAATACTTGTATGAGCATGAGGACAGACACTAGCAACGACCGCGCACCCCGCGCAGCCAGCGCGGCGCCGTCAATCGGGCACGATAATGCCCGAGACTTTCACGCTCAAAATGGTATACTTGTAACAGTTGAGGGCAATCAAGCCCGCCCGTCTCGAAAGGACACAACCATGACCACGATTTTTCTCGCCACCGATTCCACCGATTCCACCCCCATCGCGTTCAGCAACATCGGGACCGCTCTCGACTACGTGCGCGACTCGCACGGCGACTTGAACCCCGAGGGGTCGGTCCTGATGCTCGACACCGCGAGCGGCCCGGTCCCGGCGACCAACAAGGCCGTGAAGGCCAGCCGCGCCCGCGTGCTCTGCTTCTCCGCGACCGGGGCCGACGCGGCTTCTGTCGTCGCCGGAGTCCAGAGCAAGCTGGACGGAGCCCTCGCGGCCTGCCTCGCGATCGGCGTGGACCCGGCCAACGTGGCGAAGGTCGCGGACCTCGCGACGGAACTGGAAGCGGCTCAGGCCCTCGTGGGCACCGCTGCCGAGTCCGCCACGTTCGAAATTCTCGTGACCCCGCTCCACAAGCGAGGCTATAAGAACTAATTGCAAAGTGCAAGCAATCTTGCCCGGCTTCGTGCCGGGCTTTTTTGCGCCTGCCGTGAGTGCTTGCGTGTGCGTAGTAACTCACGGAGGACCTAGAGAAACGCGCGTGAGTTGTTTGGTGCTTGCAAGTAACTCACAAAAGCTCACAAAAAAAGATTGTAAAATGCAAGCATAGGGGGCCCCCCTCCCCCCCCCGGGGGCCCGAATGTATGTGCTACGCAACTGTTGCGGGTGCGAAGGACTGTCTAAGTACGTTTTTAACGCGCCGATCATTTTTGAGACTTTTTGCCTGTCATCCTAAACCGCGACTAATTATATACGGAGGCAGTACATGAAGCAGTTAAACGAAGAGATCAAAGAGCGGTTTATCGAGGATATGGTAGACAAAGTCATTAAGCGGCTAGAGGCCAAACTCGACGAGCTCGACATCTCCCTCGACTTCATTGCTGCAGCGCTCCTAGGACCGTCGAATAGAAGCCCAGTCGATATCGGCCGCGGCCAGAAATTCAGCAGATCAGGCCCCGCTAGGCGGGATGATCTATAGCATGCACGACGCAGTGATCGTGATCGGACTGACTAGTGTAGCGCTTTTATGGGTCTTTAGCATAGCTGGTGCCATGGCTTCTCTTTGGGATACATTCGGTGATCACTTAGAAGGCCTGATTGAAAGGATTCGAAGGTAGGTATGCGACGCGATGACCAACCCCCTAGTACACGCCATGGTACTGCTAGCGGCAATCATTATACCCGGCGGCCTGCTGGTATACTTTGCATGGGCCGCGGTTAAAGCCAAGCAAGACAAACCTCAGAAGGCGAAGCCAACTCCTGAAGAAGCTCGTGAAGACTTCCGTGAGATGTTCCCCGAAGGATCCCTCCGCGCGCAAAGCCGTAAGAAACAACTCATCCGCGCAAGAGCCTTCCGGCGTAAAGATTCTGAATATGATTTATAGACTTGGTATTTTCGGCACGACACGTGCATAACCTTACAATAACTTATTTTAAGCTTTCTGCTATAATGCCGCCTACTTAGATCTATAATGCGTACATTTTTTAAACAAAATCCCGACATAACCGAAGCCATCTTCTGGTGTTGTTGTGCCATTATAATCGGATCCGGAAGCTGGATTATAATTCATCTATAGTGCTTCTCCCTTACTTTCGCTTAAATCGTTATGATGATTTTATTATTAGTGTTGCCTTAACCTCGGGGCAAAATCAATGGTGTGATTGGTTCTGCCAGCTTAGTCTTACTTTTATCTATTGGGAAGTAACGGCGGGTTTACGCTATAAAAAACTCTATTAGGCTGATATACTAAATATGCGCCTGCATGCGGGTGCCCAAAAAATTTACGAAGAAAAAATCGCGGATTTTTGACTAGTTAAGATTGGAAGCAATAAATGAGTATAGCAAATTTAATTTTTGGCTCCGTAATGGTTGTGGGGACAGCGCTGGGGCTTACATGGGCCTTCATCAATTACCGCAGACACAAAAGAAATGTGGCTGTAGCTACCGAATTAGACAAACTGATTCACTCGGCCCTGGACGTCGTATCTAAAAATAAGGCCCGGGTGGCCGAAGAACAAAAAAGAATACTTAGTGAATTGCAGGAAGGTCACAACGTCGGTGCCAACTTGGACTCCCCTGTGCTTCTTTCCACCATGTTGACGGTTCTTATTAATAAATTTGGTGATGTGCGACTCTCTATGAGAGACTTCATGATTCCGGATGAAGAATACGTTTCAGTTTATGTGGACGTAGATACCAAAGAACTTATTCTTTCAACGAATCATGAATTAACCCTCGAGAATTCTTATTCAATGGCTAGTTTTACCGACACAGATGATAATACTTTTCATTAACCTCCCCCCGGATGCTATTTAGTATGTGAAACCCGGGGACCTAGTCAAATCTACAAAACATCAAAACTCGATGGGAATCGTGACAGAAATATTTGAAGATTTAGGAGAAGATAACCCTTGGGTTAGAGTACTTTTTACTCATCCGACTGAAACTTATCAATGGGTTAAGAAAAGTGGTCTTATTTTAATAAGGGAAGCTCATAAAAAGGGAGGCCCTTAAGGCCCCCCTTCGAACGCGATCTAAATGGGAGCTTATGAATCGCGCCATAAATTGTTGCTCGCAAACTTAATTACTTCTTCTGCGGAATCTTCGTTATATCCGTAATCTTCTATTAAGGTTTGAGCCATACTACTAAATTTCTTTTGCTGCTTTACGTCCCGGCTCTTGCTCTTTGTAACAATGCGAGAGATGTCTTTAACCGAAGCGACGAGCTTATTCTCAATTGCCTCTTTGAGAGGTCCGTAAGATTTCCAGTCAATAACTTCGCCGCGGCGTAGTTTAGAAAACATATAAGATGAGATATCCGCGCGGAAATTATTTTTAGCAGAACCTTTAATACCGATCTGTTCTTCAATAGATTGTAAAAACTTTTCATCTGGCTCCATGTCTTCTTTGGTCACTCGATCCTTTACTTTGGTGTTGTTAACATAGGCCTCTGCATGGTCGAGATAATTGTTAAACAACGACTCTGCTTGTTCTTCGTATGCGGTAACGAAAGCCTTGGTTATTTCCTTTTCCAAGATAGAAAGATATTCTTCATGAAGAGTTTTTTGAAGAAATTGAAGACATACTTTTCGCGTTTCGGGATTTACAATTTGTTCTTTAACTTGTTTCACCAACGCATCGCGAATAGAAATAGGGGTAATCATATTTTTAGTTGAATCCGCCAAGGACGCATCGATGGCCTTCATAATAAACCGAGTGGATATCCCGCTCATGCCTTCGTCTTCCACTTCGTCGCGAAGATCTTTAATATCTACCCTCTTAATAAGACCTTTTTCAATAATCTCCTTCCCATTATAAATTTTCATTTTAGTAAGAGGGTCAACCTTACTGGAAGCCTTGAGCCGAGATAAAACAGCGAACATGGCCGCAATTTCTAAAGTATGAGGAGCTATATGATAGTTAAAATCAGAACGCCCAATCAACTTCTTATAGATTTTTACTTCTTGTTCATACTCCAAGGTGTAAGGCACATTAATCCGGACGATCCGATCTAGGATGGCTTCATTGGTGTGCTCAGATTTAAATTTATTCCACTCGGCTTCGTTACAATGAGCCAAGATCACCCCATCAAAATAAATCATAGCTTGTTTTCCAGGAGAAGGAACACTTTTTTCTTGCGTAGCTGTGATCATGGTATGAAGGAATTCAATCTCATTTTTAAAAACTTCAACGAATTCAACGATTCCACGATTACCCACATTAAAAGCTCCATTAAGACTGAGGACTCGGGGGTCATCTTCGGGGTATAGATCCAGTTTGGAGATATCCTCGGAACCAATCAAGAGACTTGTGTCTTGGGTGTTGGGATCCATGGGAGGGACGACGCCGACTCCTTGTCGGCCGCGAATAGAGAAAGAAGTCTGAGTGATCGGGAACCTCGTATAGTCACTCTCAAATTCATTTATAAGACGATAGCGACAAACCGGACAAAGGTCCCCCTCAATTTTAAGACTATAGCTTTCCTCAAACTGCGCGCGTAGACTGCGTGGGATTAAATGGAGGGGTTCTTCGCGAATTGGACACCCTTCTAGGACGTAGATAGGATCACAACTTTCCAGGGCGAGCTTAATGTGCTCGATAACGGCTGATTTGCCGGCTCCAACGGGGCCCAGCAGGAGAAGTACTTGACGACTTTCTTCACCTCTCATGGAAGCTGAGTGTAGAAATCGCATAACCTTTTCCAATGGGCGCTCCATACCGAAGAACTGATCAGCAAAGTAATCATATATTTTAACCATCTCCCCGTCAAAAAGTTTATTGCATCGTTCGTTGGTCTCGTCAAGTTGGTGTAACCCATAAGACATAATTTGTTTATAGAGGCGTTTATGGGCTAGGTCGCTGATAGTGGGATTTTCTTCTATTAGTTTGAGATAATCTTCTAAGCAGCCCTTAAACTTCTCTGTTTTTTTACTTTCTTGGTGCGCTCGCACATTCTCTAAAAATTTACTAGTGATACTCATATTCTAAAACTCCCACAATTCATTTTCCACTATTGATACCAATTTAACTTCATCTCCCCACAGGCCTTTAATATAATTATATACTTTCTCTGCATATCTTAAATCTAAATCACGTCCATCGTGTTCGTGAACCAGAGAAAGAGTATTATTTTTGGTTAATTCATCCACGTAGACAATAGGTACACGATTCAAGCCGACATTTGTCATGAGCTGTGTCCGCACCTTTTTCCACCCCTCTTCATCAGAGACATCATCTATTGTAATCGCTTTTTGGTCTTTTTTGAAGGAGTAACTAAAGTAATTCATATCTCGCATGAACTCTTCATTAAGGTAGAAGCGTAAGAAAGTTATATCGTTATGAACCTCCCGAAGTGTCATTGCCTCTTCAAACCCTTCTTTTTCAATAATATTTTCAAATAATTTATAGCCCAGATGATAGGGGTTTATTTGACCCAAATGAGGGCGCACCACCTGATTATGTAATTTTATAAAAGGAAGATGAAGGCTATCGGGTAAATTGAGTTCGTTAATAATTTTATAATGAATGGTGCATGCCCAACCTTCATTCATTATTTTAGTCAAAGCTTGAGGAATGAAATATTTTGAACTCTCTTCGACGATAAGAATTAAGTTACGCTCCCACTCCTTAAGGTGCTTGCTGTGCTCGGCAATAAACTGAAGAAGGTTATATTCCGGCTTCAAGGGAAATTTTTCTAAATTAATTTGGTAGGCTGGGTCCGCATTAAGCTTTGCAGTTTCGGATTCAAGGAGTTGCTTACGAGTTTTGGAAACAATACCAGGATATCGAGGAACCTGATATTTGATGGCATGCGCGGCATCTAAGATTTTTTCCACCTTTTCGACGCCCACGGAGGGATCTTCTATTAACTTGCGTACGTACTTGGCTGCAGACTTGAAGCTATCAATAATATTGTTAGGATTGGTATCAGCAAACATTCTATTATTTTTGAAAAAATCAGAGTGTCCAACACAGTGTGCCATCGTAAGAATGTGAATATAAAGGGCATTTTCTCTCATCAAATATGCTATACTCGGGTTTGAATTTATGATCATTTCATAAGGAAGACCGGTGCGCCCAATATTATATAGAGTGTGTGTTCTTTCATATTCTTTCCCGTATGACCAATGGCGATAATGAGTAGGAAGCCCGACATAGGCCATGGCCCCTAGCATTTCCTGATAATCAATTATTTCATAGTCGATAGGGTGCCAGTCCAAGCCTATATCTTCTGCGACCCGGGTGATTTTTTCATCCCAGTAAGCTAGGTCGCGTGTAGTCCAACTATTCATAAGGATATTTACCCCCAAATAAACTATGGAAGGCGCGCCAAATATGAGAAGCCTCCCCGACCATAACTTTTTTAAACTTATTATCGCAAATTGGAGTTAACTTTGACCACAGATTGTCCATTTCTTCGTTCTTCCATGCCGAAAAGGTTCCCCAAGGGGTACCATGTAAAGTATCCCCCTCCTCAATTTCATCGGCTAAGCCCCCGTAATTCTCATTAATTTCACAATATCCAGTCAACTGACTTAAATCTTTGATTTGTTTAAATAAATCTATACATTTTTCGTTGTCAGAGGACCAGTTTTCACCGTCACCACAATAAAAAGTATAAATATTCCAGCTATTTGGATGGAACTCTTTTTCAATGATGTCCAATTGAAGATTTAAGCAGCTAGAAATAAGGGTGCCCCCATAAGTACCCACTTTAAAAAAATCATCCTCACTTACACGAGTAGCTTCCGTGGAGTGAGATAGGAAAACTACCTCTACTTTCTCATATTTATAGTTTAAAAACTGATATAAGAGGAAGAAGAAGCTTCGCGCAAGATATTTTCGCTCCATGGACATCGATCCCGAGACATCCATAAGCAAGAAAATGACAGCAGCGCTATTTTCTTTTATTTTTGGCTTGATGTGGTGATATTTGAGGTCATCTTGGTGGAATGGGAATCTTTCTTTATCTTCGGGATCAATGATTCCGGCTTTTTCTGCCATTTTTTTACGTCGGATCTTTCTTTTAAGAGTTTCTTTCTTCGAGAGCCGGGGGCGGATCCCTTTAGATCGATATCCTTTCCGCTTAAGGGCTTCCTGGGATACAAACCGGAATTGTTTTTTCTCTAGATCAGGCAACTCCAAATCGTTGAAAAGATATTCAGCTAATTCTTCGAGAGTAACTTCTACATCGTAGTATTCATCGCCTTTTTGGTTGCTTGCTTGGCCCGAACCCTGTCCTTGTCCTTGAGTGGCGCGCTTTGAACCAATCTTCTGGCCTCTTTTGATTTTATGGTCACCTCCGGAGCCCACGGTTTTATTCTTTTCATTATTTCCAAATACAAAGCGATATTCTTTGATGCCTTTAACCGGAATTCGTATCTTTTTCTTACCATCTTGCCCAATTATGGATTCCTCAGCAACTACATCCTTGATAGACTCCTTTATTGCTTTTTCAATTTTCTTTTTGTGTCGGGCACGGTCGCTTGCGGAGCGATCGACGATAGATTTGTGTTTGCGGAAGATGCTCATGTACTAATTATCTTAAGAAGAGATCTATTAACAATTATAATTGAGATATAAAGGAATGTCAAGCTGGAATGGGGTCTTGGCCTCTATTTAGTGGGAGGTACTTAATCATGTTGGTAAAAAAGCGATGCGGCTGCACAACGAAATCCCGATACACCTGGTTATTAGACCCAGGCCATGGCGGCATAATTGACGGAGCCTACCAGACTGCTGGAAAACGATCGCCTAAATTTGAAGATGGAAGTGTTTTATACGAAGGGGTTTTTAATCGAGACGTTGTCTCTCGTATAATGGTATTATGTAAGGACGCCGGCGTTGATGTAGTTAATTTGGTAGACACTCAAGAGGACTTATCTTTAAGACATCGAGTGACCAAAGCCAATCTTCTTCACCGTGAAAACAAAAATAGTATTTATGTTTCGGTTCACGCCAATGCTTTTGGAAATGGAAAAGATTTTAATAGTGCGGGAGGCCTTTGTATTTTTCATCACTATCGATCCTTATCCGGAAAAAAACTAGCTGAAACCCTCCAACCACATTTAGCCGCCCTTACAGGACTTAGAGATCGAGGGGTTCGAGCTAATGATAACTGGGCCAACTTCTATGTGCTTCGAAAAACCCACATGCCCGCAGTTTTGTCAGAAAACGGATTCATGACGAACTTAGAAGATGCCACAGCCTTGATGACCAGTGACATGAGACAAAAAATAGCACTGGCACATTTTACAATGATAATGGAAATTGAACAAAATGGACTCTAAAGAAAAAGAACAAAATAAGGTAGAATTGGCTTTGAAGGCACTTCATCAACAAATTAACTCTCTTAAGGAAAAGGTGGAGGAACTGTGTGAGAGTACGGGATGCTGGGGGGTAATTCCAGGAGATTCAAAATCTTCTAAGAAAGATAAAAAGTGACTTAATGGAATTAATCTCGACCCACTTTATTAAAACACAGGATGTGGGATATCACGGAAATCTTTTTGGAGGAGTAATGTTGGCGTGGCTTGATGAGGCCGCGGCAGCTTTCGCGGCGCAGGCGGCGGATACACCTCGCATGGTCACCAAGCATATCGCCGGACTGACCTTTGAGAAGCCCTGCAGACCCGGTCAGGTCATCAAGATATATGGAGAGGTGGCCAAGGTAGGGAAAACGTCTCTAATACTAAATATGGAGGCCAGACGGCACTCTGTGTACAACGGTACGCAGCGGTCTGTAGTGAGCACTCAGATGACCTTTGTACGCATAGATGGAGACGGCGAAGCGATTCCCATCTCGGAAAAAGTTCGCCAAAAATATCGCGATCCCAATGACTTTACATAATTAAGATGGGTACTTGTTATTAAATTGGCAGTTAACCTTAATTTATAACTAATTAGAAATAGGAGAAAAGTATGGCAACCAACTATTATAGGGCCGGGCTCGGAAACGTAGGGTCTTTTCAATCGTCCGGGATTCCTTGGGCTTCATCCTCAGTGAACTGCCCGGCGAGCGGGGCTAGCAATGCGGCTAATGAAATTAACTTCCCTTACGTAACAAAGAATATTGTAATACGCAACGACGGTGCAGGCGATATTCGGGTTGGATTTTCTGATGCCGGCGTACGAGGGATTGAAAATCCTTATTATTTTACTTTAGGACAAAATAATTCGCTTGAGTTAGATTTTAAAGTAAGTCGAATTTATCTTTATTCGCATAGCGCCGGGGCGCAAGATGCAACCGTAATTGCTGGACTTACCGGGATTGATCCCATGAACCTTGAAAATAATTGGACAGGAAACCATGGCGTTGGCTAAATAGCCCCTATATACTTAGGCGACCTCCGGTCGCTGAAGGAGACGCACCATGGGATTTAGTAACCCCACACCACCAGCTTTAACGTACAAGCCAGCAACAGAGCTGTATGTGAATTCGGGCTCCGGCAACGATAGCGCGGCTGGAACGATTACCGACCCCTTTCAATCTCTAGAAGAGGCCCTCAAAAATATTTGGGGACGCCGACTAAATGGTAATCAAGACCGGGTTTATATTTTCCTTTCAGGAAACACCGGTGATGCAGACGTAACTGACCCCGTTGTATACTACTGGCCTGCAGGCTATTGGGGACCTAATTTATCATCATTTGAAATAGGAAACTGGGATGGCGCAGATACAGAGACATCTCTCAGCGCCGTAATGCCAGCTACTCTCTTTAGTGGTTCTTCGGTGTATGGACAAACTTATACCACAGATATGACAACATTTGATGGTGGTTTTCTTGTAACTCTTTCCACAGATGTGGGAGGGTCAACACCAGCTAATTTTGATGTAGGCACTACCGCCCCCTTCTCAAAGGGATGGTGGATTATTGATGATAATTTGCAAGCTAATCCCTACGACGGAAGACGTCCCATCGGGCACGTTTCGGCTGCTGACCAGATTCGGATCTGCGGGCCGCGGAGTTCCATGACTGAAACATTTGCATGGACGAGCGCTGTGCGTGGCGAGATGAAGATCGGAAAGCCAGGGGCGACGGTCGATTTTCGGCTCTTAGTCGATAGTCAGGACGGTGCTTCTTTTCCCTCTAGTCCAGGGGGGGTTAATAAGTGGTGGAATTTACATATTTCATCTAGCTCTACTTCCTATATTAATGCTGGCATAATAGGGGCCGCTACGAAATGCGAAGTATGGCAGTGCGCTGTTGATTTTGATATGATTTATGCATATTCCTCGTTCGCGCAGATCATGAACTGCTACGTTGCCCCAAACGATACACACAATCCCGGGTCTCTCGATGGGTGGGCATACCTCCAGTCGTGCGTGACTGACGGACAAAAGAAAAATGCTGCAGGGGATTTTTGGAGAGGACAAGGAATTCTACAGTTCTCGGGGTATAATATTTTTCAAAACTGGGATGCTGCGGATACTCTCCGTTTTGGAGCCAACACAAGGTTTCTGAACACAGCAGATGCAGACCAAACTGTTTTCCATTTAACCAGTTCCGTTGGCTTTAAGGGCCCCACGATTAGTTATAGCGGCGAACCTGTGAGGATAATTGGACGTGTCAACAGTGTTCAAAACTATAGTTTGGCGATGTCTAGCGGGTCGTCATGGATGTGGCACACCGGCAGTATTGTGATGCAAGATGACGGGACTACGGAAACTCACGTTAGTGTGACGAACGGGGAGGGATCCGGGTCATGCGAGCTTGTAGGGGGCACCAATATTTATAATTATACGTCTAGTATCGATCGCGCTGACCCAGACGATTTAGCGTACCCTATTTATGAAACTGATTGGTCATCTAGCTATGCCGCGATTCTAGCTGCAGCTGACTCCGGCTAAACTTTGTAGTGTGGCTCCCGTCAATTCACCCAATGAATTAAAAGTTGGAGATCTAGTGCAGAAAATTTGTGACCCTCGTGGTGGCTGTTTGGCTATTATAACCGATCTGTCAATGGAAAAATATTTTCAATTTATTGCATGGATTAGGATTGTATACGTTGATGGGCTCGGGGGATATGAGTGGGTTCAGCGTAGTGGGCTAAGAATTGTGGTAGAGAAGGACCAGAAATAGACTATTTACATTAATGTCAAACTTTATCTCTATTAAGTGGGACCACTTTCTTACGGAAGGCGAAGCCGAGCATTTCCCGTGGCTTAAAGAAATCCAAGCAACCGATGATTTAAAAGAAATCCAAGCAATTGTTGAATCCGATCGCTTTAAAAGGATCGGTGGTGGCTCTTTTCGCAAGGTATATGCGCCGGTTGGGGACCCTGAACATGTTATCAAAGTTATTCATGACCCCGATCATTACAAAAGACGGATGAATGAGGATGATTTTGACACAGCGAGACGGTATCCGTTCATTTTTCCCAAAGCATATGCGCATGCTGATGACTTTTCTTGGATTGTAATGGAAAACACGCCTCCTCTCATTTATCCCGAGGATATGCAGAAAGTTTTAGACCAATCCTTCCCCGCAGAACAAGAGGCGCTATTAGAGGCATCGAATCTGCCGGATAAAGATGCGCTCTTTGGAGATCAATGGAATGTGGCGGACCCCTTTCATATAATGAAGATGATTATGGGATCTTTTAGATTTAACAGAAAAGATCCACCACGTCATGCGGAGCCGAGCGATCATGAAAAAGCATTAGCGTATCTCGTGGGTGCAGGGACGCCAGCCACAGAAAATGATATCGCGACGAATTTACAAGATCTTCTAGCTCCAGTAGCGGGACCAACTTACCAAGAGCTAAGCAAAGCAATGCACGAGTTTGCTATTGATAAATATGAGATTGGAAGAGGTAACATCGGACACGACAAAGATTATAACTTCAAGATTGTTGATTCCTCTGTTTTTGATCCTGACTGGGATCCACCGGATGAATATTTAGTTGATGGCGAATGGGTGGCGAAGAAATGAAGCTCCTACTTGAAACCTGGCGGAAGTATTTAGCTGAGTCTATAACTGATGAAGAAGTACA
>TARA_R110002020_G_scaffold42654_2_pt1 | contig 13801 bp, 8 predicted proteins | sample TARA_R110002020 | Tara Oceans TARA_R110002020 (sample SAMEA4396489) | marine metagenome | biome: Westerlies Biome; feature: [MES] marine water layer (ENVO:01000295) within the mesopelagic zone...; material: water (ENVO:00002006), including particulate matter (ENVO:01000060) such... | reverse complement strand
ATTAGCATCTTATAGTAGAACTTAGATGATAAAACTATTTGATAATAATAATTACCTTCGTATATTCAAAGGTAAAATTCTATCCTAAAGGAATTATAATATGAAAGAATTAAATTAAATGTTAAGTGGACTGCTAAGTAGCATAATCCCAGGAGGCGTTAAATTACTAGGTAAAGGTTTACAAAAGGGCGCAGAATGGCTTAGTAAAGGTAAAAATTTACAAGGATTAACTGGTGCTGCTATGATGGGTAAGGGCATGATGGATATGAACAATGCCAATAGACTCCCAAGTTTGGAAAGCCTTAGAATGCCTTTTCAAAACTCCCAGAGCATTATAGATAATCAGATGGATTTTTCAAATTATTCTGGTGCAGCTTCAGATGCTGCTTTACAATCAGGGAATGACGCTGTAAAAACAGCTGCTATGATGGGACAAAGTGGAAGCGCATCAAACGCTATTAGAAATAGAATGAAAACTTTAAGCGATAATAAAGCATATGAAAACTGGCAAGCAGGGCAAGCAGCTATGTTGCCACATCAATTAAATATAGATTCACGAGTATCTGCTCAACATCAAGCAAATTTAGGAGATAGAAAGGATTATGTTAATCAAAGAGCTGGAGCTTTATATGGCACTGGTCAAAACTTGCTTCAAGATATGGATTTTAATTTAGGCGGAGCATTTGATAGAATGGGTGGTCTTCTAAAGAAACTTCCAGGTATGCCACAATAAATTAAGAAAAGAGAATTATTATGCCTCAAACTAAACAAAAATACGGACCACCTGCACCGCAACAATACGGGCCCCCTGACCCTAGAGTACCAAATCCTAACTATTCATTTACTGCTCCTTATCCACAACCTCAAAGACCTAATACAAGTTTATTTGACCCAATGACTGACCCAGATGACCCTAGAATGATGGGTAATACTAGGACTGATTATCAAATGTTACGTGGTGGAGAAGGATTAGGTACGCCTCCACGTCAAGCACCATCAGAAGCTTTTCCTTTTAATCAAGCTTGGAGAGACAATGTAGTTAGAAATACGGGCAACGCTATGGATAATGTAGGAATGACTGCAAAGAAAGCGGTTAATGCTATTGGTGATTTTTTTAGTGGAAAATGGCAAGGCTTGGTAGATAGAGGTGATAGAAATTTAACAGAAGAATTAGGTGCAGCTATACCAGGAGTAGCAAGTTCAATATATAATACTGGTAAAGGAATGTATGATCAAGCTACTGATCCTACTAATATGAGAGGACCATTTGCAGAAATGTATATGAATAGAGGAGGTCTGCAAGATAGACCTGAGATGCAAATGAGAGGGATGGAAACACCTCCTGTTGAAATGCCAGGAAATTTAGAACAAGCTTCTATGAGCATTGGCACTGATACTGATAAATTTGATTCTTGGCAAGCTATGCGAGGCAATCAAGGAAAATCTAAAGGTTGGATGAATCCTGTAACTGGCATGGGAAAATATGATGCTGACGTAATATCTGCACGAGATAAAACTAATCCAAATTGGAGAGATCAAGTAGCTGACCAAAGTCGGTTTGATAGAGATTATGCCGATCAAATGGCTCAACCAGGAGAAATTTCACCTATGGAAGCTTTAGGAGCTAAAATGACAATGGGAGCAAAAGATGCAATGGGAGGAGTAGGAGATGCTTTATCTACTGCTGGTGGTGCAATTGCAAGTGTTCCAAGAGGTGCAGCAGAAATGGCAGGTAGAGGTCTTGGTGGAACTTTTAAATATGGTGGAAGTTTAGTAGATGCGTTTAAAAAAGGATGGATGGGTGACCAAGCTCAAGGTTCTCAACAAACAGGTATGGAAGAAGTTGATATATCACCTATACAAAGCCTGGATGACCCAAGGCTTGTTAAAAAGCCAGCTAAAATTAAAGGCGGATTTAAAGGTGCTTTTGCAGCTGCTAGAAAATCTGGTAAAAATCAGTTTACTTATAAAGGTAAAAAATATAACACAAAATTAAAAGGGCAAGCTAGTAAGCCTGCTTCTAAAAAGAAAAAGCAAACAACTAATAAAGCAACTCCTTATTTAAGTAGGTAATATATGTCGCAAATATGGCAAAATGAACAAGGTCAATCTAGGAATCTCTTAGGTTTTATGAAAAATAGAAAGCAAGTAGAAGCTGAGACTGTAAACCAAGCTAATGTTGATTTTGGAGATAGATTGGCTCAATCATATATACCTATTCAAGAAATGATAGGGAATAATGGGAAGGTTAAGTCTGGAGCATTTGCTGCTATAGGTCCTCATCCAAGTTATGCTCAAGAAAGAGCTATAATTAGAAGCCAAGTTCCTTCTGATATAGAGCTTAACGATGAGGCTATTAAAGCTAGATTTGCTGCTTCAGAAACAGAATATGATACAAATTTAGGAAGATTACTTGCTTTTCAAAAAGCATCAGGAATGTCTGATAAAAAGATAAGACGACAATTAGCTGCTGAAAACCAAGATTTATTATCTTATGCTTACGGCAAAGGAATGATAGCACCTAAAGTAGATGGAGTAATGGATGATTTCTTAGCTTTTATAGGTACCTCTACGGCTGCTGGTGCAGGTGTAATGGGCGGTAGAGCTTTGTTTAATATGTCAAAGACTCCAAAAACTCCTAAAGAAGAAACTTTAAAAGCTTTAAGAAAAAATGGTTTTGATTTTAGAGATGGTAAGATAGTTAAGCTAAGTGAGCAAGACCTTCGAGGCGGAAGCGCTAAGAAGGTATTAAGGAAAAAAGGTCAAAAGCTTGGTGGTGCACCAGAAGCTACAAGAAAAAAAGTAGACGATATGATAAGTAGACAAAAAGTATCAAGTATAGGTAATCAAGCAATAAAACAAAGTGGATCAAAAAGAATTAGAAATATAGCAACAAACATGGCATTAAAAAATGTTGGAAAGCATTTTGGAGTAAAAGCTGTAACTGGAGTTGCTGCTAGAATAGCGGGAGGATTATTATCTTGGCCTGTTGCTCTTGGCATAGGAGCTGCTCAACTAGCACCATTTGTATATAATAAATTAACAAAAGAGGATTAATCGTGTGGCTGTACCTCAAGGATTCAAACCGAGTCTTTCTCCAACTCAAGTAAACGATTATAGAAGACTTTATGAACGTCAACCAGATAAGTTTGACGACAACACAGTACAAGCGTTAGAACAACACGCAGAGTACTATAAACTTCCATTTGCAGAATCAAATAAATCATTTGCTGAGCGTATTGGCGGTGTAGTAAAACAAGCTGGAGCAGGATTTGTTGAAGGGTTTACTACATTTAATATAAGTGATGATGCTCCAGATGATGATGCAGAAGCTATCGCTCGTAATGTAGGGCATTTAGCAGGATTTGTTGGATATTTACCTAGTTTTGGACTTAAATCTTTATCAGCTTTAAAATATTTAAAAAATAATAGTGCTCCTATGTATGTAGCTAGGAAAGCTCAAGAAAAAGCTAGTAAGATATATAAAAATACAATGGGAGAAGCTTTAAAAACTAGAGCAGCAGCTTCTGGCACAGCTACTAAGTTTCTTCAAAATGAAATTGTAAAAGATATGGCTGGTGGAGCATTCCACCTTGGAGTAGCAAGTGCTGTAAGTTCTTGGCGTTATGGTGTTGATGAAATGATGAGTTCTTTTATTCATGGAGCTGGCACAGGTGCAGTTTTTAGATTTATAGGTAATAAAGTATCTACAGGAACAGATAGTAAAGTAGCTGACCAAGCATTGCGTTCATTAGCTGCTTCTTTATTTACAGGGTTACCTTCTACTGTGCGTGGAGATACAACTCCAATGCAAGTTTATCAATACTTATTAGGTGCTTATTTTGGTGCTAATGAAGCTCCTTATAGTGCTAGAAAATCTGGTCAGTTTTTAAATAAAATGCGTAGAGCAGAACTAGGGCCTAAAGAAGATAGACCTTTAGGTGACCCAAGAAAAGTAGAAGGTTTTTCTGAACTAGATGCTAAGACTCAAGAGTTAGTAATAAAAGATGCTCGAAGATTCGAGACTGAACAACCAGTTACTAGAGAGATTCAGTCAAGCTTAGCTAAAGAAGGTAGGGCTTTATCGGAAAAAGAAATAGAAGCTGAGATAAAAAAGTTTAAAAAAGGTGAGCTTGAAGTAGAAGTGCCAAAAAAGGAAGAACCTTTAATAGCTAAGGAAGAATCTCCATTGGTAACTAAAATTATTTCTGGAGGTCAAACTGGTGGAGATCAAGGAGGATTGCAAGCTGGTAAAATTTTAAAAATAGAAACAGGAGGAACTGCTCCCCCAGGTTGGAAAACTGAATCAGGTTCGCAAAAAAAATTATTAGAATCTTTTGGATTAAAAGAAGGTGAGTCAGACCCATCTGTATTTATAAAAAGAACTAAGAAAAATGTAGATGATGCAGACGGTACTATAGCTTTTAGCTTAGTAAAATCAGTTGGAACTGACAAAACTATAGGCTACGCTCAAACAGGTAAATGGCAGGTTGGTACTGGAAGTAAAAATGATGGACATAAACCAATATTGGTATTAGAAAATGCATTAAATAATGCTGAAAATGTTAAGAAAATTAGAGATTTTATATCCGAAAATAACATTAAAACTTTAAATATAGCTGGACATAGGGAAAAAACTATAAAAGGATTGCAAAAATCAGTAGAAAAAGTACTTGTAGAAGCATTATCTCCTGTTAAAGAATTTAGAGTAGTTAAGCCTCCTAAAAACCCAGAAATTATAGAAACTAATAACACTTTAGATGACGTAGACCCCCAAAACATACCAAATAGAATGTCAGCTACTGCATATAATTTTATATCTAATCCTAAATTTATGAGGAAAGACCTTGAAAAGCTATCTCCAAAAAAGACTAAAGTAGTAATGGAAGATATAAGTTCTGCTTGGATAGAGTCTATAAAAAAAGGAAGAACTGAAAACGTTAATCCTGGTAAGCTAATGATAGAACATATAGAGTCTAAATATCCTACATATAATATGGATGCAAAATCTGAAAACTTTTGGTTATCTACTGGCATAAGAAGACAAAAGGATGTTCCAGTAAAGATGATAGGAAGCTTAGCTGAGAGAGGAAAAATAAAAGAAACATTTATAATGAAGCCTGATGAAAATGGCTCGACTATAAATAATGCTGGCAATAGGAAATTTTTAGCTCAAGAGAAAAAAAGAATAGACACAGTTTATGAAAATGATTTTAAAGAAGCATTCCCAAATAAAAAACCACCAGAATATAGTTATTCAATATTAGACCATATAGTTATTAAAACAAAAGCTAAAAACTTTCAAGAAAAAACTTTAACTCAATATAAAGAATATTTAAGAAATTTTTATAAAAAAGAATTTCAAGAAAATCGTTTAGATCAAGACCAACAAAACTCTGTAATAAATAATAGATACTATCGTGAGATAGGTACTATAATGAAAAATATGGAAAAAGAAGGTTCTTATTATTCTGGTGGAAGAGGTGATGCTCAGAGAATGTATTTTACAAAATTTCATCCTAAATCTTTAAAAAGCGATATTGGTATATTGAGAGATATAGCAAGTTTAAAGCTATCTAGTAAAGAAAAAGCAGACCTTAATTTAGATAGGCAAGATTTTGTTAATCGTTATAAAGTCCCTCTTGGTGAGAAAGAAGCTAAAGCTCTTTTTAATAAAAGTTTTATATCTAATTTACATTACGGGTTAAGAATGAATGGTTTTAAAGGTAAAGAAGCTGAGCTTTCAAACTTTAGAACTTTATTAAATGGAGAAAAGTATGTTACAACTGGAAAAGGTTATAATAAACGTGCTCAAATTTGGTCTACAAATGGTTACTCTACTGATGCTGAAACTGTACGTAATACTATTGAGAATTATAAAGGAGTAGGTAAAAGTGATTTAGTAGATGTAGATGGTGTTTTAAATGCTAGAGTTGTGTTTATCAAAGACAATGGCAAAAGCGGTGAAATCTTAAATGATAAGTCTCCTGCTAGTAAATGGCCTGAAGCTTCTGATGGATATATAGGAGGTAGAAAAGATTTTATAGAAGGTTTAAATAAAGCCTCAGGCTTACCAATTGAAGGTAATGTTAATAAATCATTTATTGTGTCACCTAACGCTAAGTTAGGGGCTGTACTTGGTAAATATATGATACATGGTAACTCTGCTCCTGTGGAAGCCTATGCTAATAAAGAAAGTGTACATTTAATTATACCTAAGTCATCAGCTAAGCAATTAGGTGAAAGAAAAGTAGGGGAATTAAATATAAATAAAAAAGGAGAAGCTACTTTTAAAGGTGAGAAACCTTATTTAATTCCAGTAAAAGATTTAAAAGTTATCTTATCAGAAATAACAGATGCCAATATGATAAAAGATAAACATATTGTTAAGCAAATGTTTACTAATCAAACTCCTTTTGGAGATTTTAACCCTAAAGTTTTGCCAAAAGAATTACAAAATGAACAAGCTTTTCAAAAAAAGGTGTCTGAGATAATAGATGATATGTATTACGGAACTGTATTTAAAAGAATACAAGGTGAAGAGAAATACAATAAAATGGTAGATAATTTAGCTAAAGACCCTAAAAAATATCAAAATAATATAGATAATATCTTAGAAAATTTAGATCGTGTAGGGTTAGATAATCTATTTATAGCTGCAAAAAAAGAAGGTAATGAATTATTTGCAAATAGATTATATAGTAAATTGCAAAATAGAGATATTGAAGTAGTAGATAGGGTTAGAAGTGAAGGGCAAGAGACTACTGAACAATCAAATCAACGATTATTAGATATTAATGATTATTCTTCAGTACCAAAAAGAATACAAGAATTAGCTGGAGATAGCTTAGCTGGTCATTTGTTTAAATGGAGTACTGATCATAGGTCAAGAGTTGTGCAAAATTTTATTTCTGATGCTATTACTAGACCAATTATTGGAAATAGTGGCAAATCTAGGATAAGGCAATATGATAAAGGTCTTCAAACTGGTGAAAATACTAAAAGACTTGAATCTGAAAATGATATATTTTTCTTAGATAACCTATGGAAAGCAAAAGTTATTGATGGTACAGGATTAGACTTGCCAAAGACAACTTTAGAAAGTCATTTTAAAAAATATACAAAATTAAAAAAGAATAACATTGAATCTAGTAAAATAAAAGCTTATGAAGAAATGTTTGAAGCACTTGCTGTAAGAGTTCCTATGGATGCAATGTCTGGGTCTAGAGCAGTAAAGTTTGCTGGATTTACAAATATTGATGGTGCAGGTGCATTAATGCATGGTAAGGTTGTAAGAGCGTTGGGCGGTGCTGATTTAGATGGAGACACAAGTTTTATCTTTTTTGGAGGTCAGAGCAGAGATGGAAAAGGCTCTGGTTTTAAAAAAGACTGGAAAGATATGTATAAATGGAGTGAGAAGGAGTTTGAAGATTCTAAAGGTGTTGAGCTTGATGCTAAAAAAACATGGGAAAGTACTTTTACTGAGGCAGTAAACGATAGAGTTTCTAAAAATGATTTACTTACTTTCTCACCTCATACTAGACAAGTTGCTTCTGAAAAAGCATATGAAGGAAGAAAAGAGTTAGGACCTGTTGTTACAGGAACTGCTTATATGAAATCAGCTCATGCTGCTATTGCTTCTTATCCTGGTAAAAAATACATAGTTAAAGATGCAAGGGTAGAAACTAAAGACGGTAAAGATACTTTTTACGATTTAGAAATAACTGCAAACACAGACAGAAATTCTATAAATACTTTTAATTCTATGTCTAAGGCTGCAACTGGTTTTGCATCTGATCCTATGGACTACAACGGTTTAAATATAACAAAAAATAATAATTTATTTAACAGGCAAGCTAACATTCTATTTAATTATAAACTTGTAAATGAAAAAGGTCAAAGCCCTAAGAAAAAAGTAACTACAGCAGAAAAAAGATTAGGGCCTATTACTACAGTTACAAATATTAATCAAGCTCTATATAGTAAAAATTGGGTAGCAGATAGAAAATGGGAACCTTGGGAAATACAAAACAAATTAGATTTAATTGACAACAGTAAAGGTAGGATAGAAAATGAAAATAGAAATACTTTTTTATCTAGAGTACCTGGAGATATAAAAAACATAGACTGGTCTGATTCTGTAATATCTAGAGTAAGTAGAGCAAATCTTATAGAAACTATTAAAAATCATAATAACAATAAAAAATCTAATAAATGGTTATACGATATATTAAAAAGAGACCACGGAGTTCCTGTTACAAATACAGAATACATTCTTAACGTAATAAATAAAGATTTACATACTTTTAATGGTATGACAAAAGAGACTACAGAAAGAAGCTGGAATAAAAATTTACTTGATGTAAAAGTTGAGAAAGGGAAAAAAGACCCTTTTGAAGTTTACAAAACTAGAGTTTTAAAAGATGATATGGGAAATATAGTTTACGGAAAAGATGGTAAACCTGTTAGAGAAAAAGATGTTAATTATTATAGAGAAGAAAATTCTAATAGAGAAAGTAAATCATGGAGGTCTAGAGTATTAAATGATATTGTAAAAAAAGCAAATGATTTTATTATTCAAGATTATGGTGATGTTAATAGTACTAATAGACTTTTAAAATCAGGTAGTAAAATACCAAAAGAAAGAGCTTCTAAAATATACGAAGTAGCTAGTGGAATAAAAAGGTCAAGCTATCTTCATCAAAAAATGAAACAAGAATATTCTGAGAAACTTGACCCAGAGTTAATGAGAGAAATTAACGATAAAATTCTTAGCCAATTTGAAGTAGATGCTCAAATAAAAGAAGTAAAGTCTAAATTAAAGAATCAAAAAGAGATTGATTTCTTTGAAGATGCTATGTTAAGTACATTATGGTTTAATAGTGTTAAAACTGGTCTTTCTAAACTTGGGTTTGCTTCTCCAGAAATAAGTGATAAAGCAGTTCAAAGATGGATAAGTGGTTACGATAGGCTGTTTTCTTCTTCAGATAAGATAAGTGAGCCTGATATTCTTCCTAAAGCAACTAAAGCAATAGATATATTAAGTAAACCTCAAAAAATTACAGATTTAGAGGGGACTACAACTACTGGTGATTTCTTAGAAACACCTTTATTAGATAAGCCTTCTAGAAAATATTTAAATGAATTAGCTCCTTTTCAATATTCTGGTAAGAAAAAAGTTAAAAGTGTAGATGAACTTCCTAAAGAAGATCAAGCTTTATATTATAAACTACATAATTTATTTGAAAATTATTTACCTAATTGGACTGCTATAGATATTAATAAATACGCAAGAGGTCTTTTCGGTAAAGATTTAAACATGGCTAATAAAGAAGATTTACAGTTTTTAGCTAAAAGTCTCGAGAGCTATAAAGATGGAACTTGGTGGCAAAGAGTAATGAGACCTGTAAAAGATAATTTAGCTAAGCTTAGCCCTACTCATTATTATATGTTTCCAAGAGCTGTTGGTGAAGATTTGATGAGATATGATTTGCAAAAATTTCAAGAAATAAGGCAATTTAACACTAGAAAACATGGGACAGTTTTAGGAGAAGTTTATAAACCTACAAATCAAATAAACAATCATCAACAAACAATGCATTATATGGATGAGCAGGCTACTCAAAAATATAGAAAAGTGTCAGATGAATATGATATGGATATTGGTCCTTACCAGTCATTAAAAAAAGGAGATTCTTTATATAAGTTTGCCGTAAAAGAAGCTGAAATGGTTATGGCAAAAAAGAAAATGTCTGAAGAAAAAGAATTTGTTCCTCAAATGAAAAGATATATTGAAGATTATGATAGAATGTATAAAAAAATTGATTGGGATAAAACTCAAAATGAAATCTTTAATGTAAACAAACTTAACAAAAAAGGTGAACCTGTTATAGTAAAAATGACAGGTAGGGAAGTTGTAAATGCTATAGATAAAATACAAACAAAATGGGCTGAAAGATCATATGGAATGACAACTGGTAACCCAAAAAATTTAGAAGGTAACTTTGCTGAAACAGAAGGAAGGCTTCCTGTAAAAACAGGATTTGATTTAGTTTATAGAAAAATAGTAGATAAAAAAGGTAAGCCTGATTCTAAACTTATGGTTGATAAGTTTGTAGAAGAAATAAATAGAGCTAGATCAAGAGGTAAGGATATTGATTATGATTATCTTGGTATAGATGGAGCAAGAGAATTAAGTAGAGAACAAGTATATGTTAATGCTAAATTTATGGGAAACAAAGAATTAGGTGATGCTGTTAGAAAATTTAAAATTTACAGAACAAGTCATATTCCTTTTGAATATCACTATCCTCATATAGTTAGAAGTAATCCCAAACTTGCTAGAGAATACGCAAAAGAACAAATTAAAATTATAAATGATAACCCTAAGTTAAGTCATCAAGAAAAAGAAAATGCTATAGTAAAACAATTAATAAGAATGAATAAAAGTACTGGAGATTACGCTCCAACTTTAGACATAACTGAATTAGGTTCTAGTGTTGATAGTGCTATAAAAGCAATAAGAGATAAAAAAGTACAACAAGATCAAGGATATCAATGGCTTACAAGTAATAAGATTATAGGCTCTCAACACAGAAGAACTTCTCATTTAGGTGGTTATGATATTAGTCCTGAAGCTTATAAAATGTATTTAAAACAAATAGTAGATGCTCAATATCAACACGCTGCTCAAATCAAAATGAGACATGATTTATACAAATGGAAAGAATGGGCAATAAAGACTAAAAAAGCTGATTCTGACCCAGAAGCTATAAAATGGATGGATAATTGGGAAAATTTTCAAAATTTATATATACAACAAGGAATGGGTCATCCTTCCCATATACCTGAACACGTTTTAAAAAATCCTGATATGAAAATGAAAGGAACTTTATACGCTTGGTGGTCTGACATGAATGTAAAGAAAAAAATGGATAAAATTTATGATAAGTTAGGTGTCAGAAAACAAGATAGAATGTTGCCTGAAGAATTAAAAGGTGTAAGCTATCAAGATATTGCTAAATGGAGTAATATTGAAGCTAAGTTTGAACTTGCCTCTCTTCTTGCTCACCCAAAAAGTATGATGGCTAACTTTTATGGTGGTAGTGCTAACACTTTAGTTTCTACTGGTTTTAGAAATTTTTTAAATGCAAGAAATCCAGCGTTTTTACAAGCTAATGTTAATCCTAATTTTAAAAGAATGAGTGATTGGCAAAAATGGATAAATGATTTAGGTGTAGTTGAAGAATTTATGATTGGAGAATTTGGAAGAAACCCTAGATTTGCATCTACTAAATGGAAAAACTTTTTTGAAGATGCAGTCAAAAAAATAAATAAAAATCCTGATCTAAAAGACCAAGAATTAATGACTATAGTTAAAAAACATGGTATAAACACCAGTATATTTAACAAAGCTGCTTGGTTTATGAGACGAGCTGAAAGAACTTTACGTAGAGATTCTTTTCTAGCTCACTATTTACAAGCTAGAACTAATCTAGAAGGAGCTATAAAAAGATTTGATGACCCTGCTTTAATAGCATATGCTAAAAAAGGTGTTCAGGCTACACAGTTTTTATATTCTGCTCCATTTAGACCTATGTTTGCAGCTACTTCTTTAGGTAAAGTTATGACAAGATTCCAAATTTGGGCTTGGAACTCTGTTAGATTTAGAAAAGATATTATGAAAGAAGCTAGGCTTCGAGGATATAAAGAAGGCACTATAGAATTTGATAGATTTAAAAGATTAATGTTAGCTGATGCTTTTATGTTTGCAATGTCAAGTGTATTTGCTTATTCATTATTTGAAGCTGCTCTTCCTGCTCCGTTAAATTGGTTTCAAGATACGGCAGATTGGTTGTTTGGTGATGAAAAAGAAAGAGATCGTGCTTTCTTTGGAACTTGGCCTTCTCAAGTTGCTCCTCTTCAGATGATTACACCTCCAGGGCTAAGATTGGCTCCAGCTATATTTAAAGGATTAGTAGAGAATGATTGGGAAAGATTTGGTAATTATTATGCATGGACAATGTTTCCATTTGGTAGGATAGCAAGAGATGTTGCTGGTAAAGGTGGTATAATAGAAAACCCTGCAAGAACTGTTGAGAAAGTATCTGGAATACCTTATATGCAATTTAATCAATATTATAAAAAAGAACCCGTTACTCAAAAACTTGGGCCTGGTGGTATTATAAGACTCAAAAAAGATGAGGGTGAGCAGGCAAATATGTAAAACCTGTCACCCTCTGTGTGGAAGGGAAATTTAGATGTGTACTAGTTACTTAGTATGCAATATATGGGGGGTTTTTGAGCAATATAAGCCTCTCTCGCCTGTTTTTTCTATCTTTCGACTACTAACTCGCTTAAACATATTTAAGGCTATTTTAGGGCTGCTTATGCGTATCTCATATATCTTATGATAAGCATTTATTGCATCACTTACTAATTTTGGTAATGATTTTTCTTTACCCTTTACTCTTCTTATTTTTTCTGCTACTTTAGGGTCTTCAGTTTGAAACCTGTAGTAGTCACTCCCTGGATATACTTTCCACATATAATTTCTATAATATGATTTTTCCATCTGTTTTCTCCGCCTTTTGTTCATCTATTGCATTAGCATGTGCAGTGGAATAAGGTGGTCCAAAGTCAGCAGCTTCTGCCATAGTTATTTTTTTATTATATTCGTCTGCTGTCGTCGGTTCGCCCTCTCTACGCTCCCTCTCCTCCATCAGACGTAACATAAATGCTGCTAAATATACGGATAAATCAAGTGCTTCTTCAACTGCTTCGTAAAAATTATCTCTAGTTATGTCGTCTTCTGGCATAATAGGAATGTTTTGATGATACAGTTCTTTGCCTTTATCTAACCTTTTTTGGATAAGTTTGATGATAAGGTCGTTATTTTGTTCTAGGTCTTTTTTGTCACCTGATTTTTTATAAGTATCTAATTGTAATTGTAGTTTATTTACAGTTTCTTGCATTCTATTCATAGTAAAGCTTGTTTCTAATAATGCTTGCTCAAGATGCTGAACTTTATTTCTCATAATTTCTTTACTAGTCATTGCTTGATTCCTTTATACTTATTTGATCATCTTCCCATTTTACTTTATACCCATAATATTCATTATATGCTGTTGCTTTATGTAAATGTTTTCTCCATTTATCTCCAGCTCCTATTGAGTTTACGACTTTCCAATAAGCTTTTTCCATCCAAGCTTCATCTTCAATTTTTTCTTTATTTTTAATATCATCAAAAATAAGAAATGTTATTTCATTGCTTCGTCCCATAATAGATGGTGTGTAAACAAACTGCACATCGTCTACTTTACCTTGCCAAAATTCTCTTAAGCCTTTTTCTTTTTCAAGTTCAAAGGTATTTTTTTTATATACAAAATCAGCTTTTGCACTTGGATCACCTTTTACTTTTATTCTATGATATTTCATACTAGTCATCGCATACCTCACAATTAGGTTTACCTTGAAGGGCATAATCACGTTCTATTCCTGTTTCAGAACCTACATCATTACTTCCATCAGTTAGCATAATTTTTTTCTGACTTAAATCTTTAGATTCCATTTCATCTTCTATTCCTTTAATTACTTTACTTACTTTATGCATTTCTTCTAAGTTGTTGTTAATGTATAAGTTTGCACGCATATCTTGCAATGCAGTTATTACTAAGTTTGTATCTTCATGTGTAAATTTCATTAATATCGCCCTCCCTTGGCTAATTTTCTTAATACGTATTGTTTAGTTTCATCTTTTAATTGGTCAACCCATTCCATAAGATATTTAAAATCGTCTTCG
>TARA_R110002020_G_scaffold111093_2_pt1 | contig 13805 bp, 12 predicted proteins | sample TARA_R110002020 | Tara Oceans TARA_R110002020 (sample SAMEA4396489) | marine metagenome | biome: Westerlies Biome; feature: [MES] marine water layer (ENVO:01000295) within the mesopelagic zone...; material: water (ENVO:00002006), including particulate matter (ENVO:01000060) such... | reverse complement strand
CCAGCCCCGCAGCGGATCGAACCTGTCGCGGCCAACGGCATAGACCACCGATTGCAGCGCCTCGTCTTCGACCGGGCCGTCATAGGCGGCCAGTTCCGCACGCAAGGCTTCCAGTGCTTCGCGTTCCGCATCCGTCGGCGCGCGGAAGGTGCGGGTGGGCTTCACGAAGTCGTTGAAATACCTCACCGCGTAGCCGGCCGACTGGTCGAGGCCGGGATGCGTTTCAGGGCCCGCGTCAGGCGCATAACGCTGGATGAAACCCCACAGCGTCTCCTTGTCCTCGGCACCCGATACCGACGCGAGGTTCAGAAGCATCGCGAAGGGCACCACCATGTCGGACGCCGGCGCGTTGTGGCCGTGGATGTGGAAGACCGGGTTGTTCACCTTCGCCTTCGTGTCCTGATCGGCATAGGCGCGCAGCTGCTGGTGGTATTCATCCACCGCCTTCGGGATCACGTCGAAATACATCCGCTTGGCCGTTTTCGGCTTCTGGTACATGAAGTAGCTCAGGCTTTCCGACGACGCATAGGTCAGCCATTCGTCGATCGACAGCCCGTTGCCTTTCGACTTCGAGATCTTCTCGCCATTGTCGTCGAGGAACAGCTCGTACGTGAAATGCTCGGGCGGGCGAACGCCCAGCGTCTTGCAGATCCCGTCGTAGATCGGCGTGTTTGTGCTGTGATCCTTGCCATACATCTCGAAATCGACGCCAAGCTGCGCCCAGCGGGCACCGAAATCGGGCTTCCACTGCAGCTTCACGTTGCCGCCCGTCACGGGCAGGGTCCATTCGCGGCCATCGTTGTCGTCGAAGGTGATCGTGCCTTCCTTGGCATCCACGTGCTTCATCGGCACATAGAGGACACGGCCCGTTTCCGGGTGCAGCGGCAGGAAGATCGAATAGGTCTGCTGGCGCTCCTCGCGGAGCGATTTCAGCATGATCTTCATCAGGTCGTCATAGCGTTCGGCCGCGCGCAGCAGCATCGGGTCGAACTGGCCCGACTTGTAGAACTCGGTGGCCGAGATGAACTCGTACTCGAACCCGAACGTATCGAGGAACCGGCGCAGCATGGCGTTGTTGTGGTGGCCGAAACTGTCGAATTCGCCGAACGGATCGGGGACCGAGGTCAGCGGTTTTTGCAGATGTTCCTGCAACGCGTCCTGGTTCGGGACGTTGCCCGGCACCTTGCGCATCCCGTCCAGATCGTCGGAAAAGCAGAACAGCCGCGTCGGAATGTCCGAGATCACCTCGAACGCGCGACGGATCATCGTGGTGCGCGCGACCTCGCCGAAGGTGCCGATATGGGGCAGGCCGGACGGGCCGTAGCCGGTTTCGAAAAGGACATAACCCTTCTCCGGTTCCTTCTTTTCGTACCGTTTGAGAATCCGGCGCGCCTCTTCAAAGGGCCAGGCTTTGGACTGCATTGCCGCGTCGCGCAAATCGGACATCTTCTTCAGGCTCCGGAAGGGAAAAAGGGCATCAATCACTGATCGCCCGTGCGTGTTTCGGGCGCTACCTATTGTGCTCCCGCCGGGGCGTCAATAATTTGCGCATGCAGAAGGTTTTGCTGCGCTGGATGAAAGAGACCGATTTGCCCGATTCCGCCACCTCCTCCGAAGACCACGTTCTCAGCCCGCAGGACTGTCTTGTCCTGCTGATGATCGCCGTTTCGGCATCCGACAACAACATCCGCACGTCCGAGCTGGTCCAGATAGAAAGTGCGATCGACATGCTGCCGGTCTTTGCCGATTTCGACACCGATCGCCTTTCGGTCCTGTCGCAGACGGTGTTCGACCTGTTCGACCAGGAAGACGGGCTGGATGCGCTGTTCGGGCTGGTGCGGGACAACCTGCCCAAACGCCTGTTCGAAACCGCCTACGCGCTGGCCTGCGACGTGGCGGCGGCCGACGGGGAGCTGGAACCGTCGGAGCTGCGCATCCTGCAGGAATTCCGCTACGAGCTGGAGATCGACCGCCTGCACGCGGCGGCCATCGAACGCGGCGCGCGGGCGCGGTTCATGGTCTGACCGGTCCGTGCGGCGGCCGCATGAACCGGGCCTTGCCGGTATCTGTCCCTGCGGGATGGCCGCTCCCACTATACTTTCTGGACATAAGAGGAATTCGCCGGATCAGCTGCCGTAAAGCTTTTCCCAGCGGGTGATCATCTTCTGTTGCAGCGCCTTGGAGCGGTAGTTCCAGTTGCGCCCGCCCGGTGGGCGGTCCCGCTGGGCCTTGGTCAGGCGGCTGCGGATGTCCATGTCGGCCGAGAAATAGGCGAAGGCCAGCACGGTGCCGTCGCGCGTGGTGATGTAGCCGCCCAGGCCCGAGACGAAGTTCAGCGTGCCTGTCTTCGCATCCACCGTCGCCGGGTGGTTGCGTGCCGTGTTGCCGCTGGAATCGCGCATGGCGATGGGCTTCAGCAGCGGACGAAGCTGGTTCTTCGGATAGACCCGGACCAGAAGCGTGACCATGTCCTTCGCGGTGGTGCGGGAATCGGGGCCCAGCCCGGAATGGTCCACGTAGAGGGTGTCGTTCATGCCGTAGGTTTTCGCGGCCCAGCGGCTCATGTCGCGGCCCGAGTCCTTCAGCGACCTGGGCCGGCTGCCCCGCACGGTCGAGGCGGTGAGGCCGATCATCTCGGCCATCAGGTTGTTGGAGAACTTCAGCATGTCCCGCAGCAGGTCGCGCAAGGGCGCGCTGAGATGTGTGACCAGCACCTCGACCCGGCCGGAAAAGCGGCGAATGGTTTCGGGTTCCTTCAGGACGATGCCTTGCGCGCGCGCAAATGTGCGGAACACGTCGCCGGCGTATTCGCCCGGGTTGCGGACCGGCAGCCAGCGGGAGCCTGCGCCGCCCAGGGCCTGCACGGCGACCGTCCATTCGTCGGTCGCGCCCTTGCGGTTGTAGGTGTAGATCGGCGTCGCGCGGTTGACGAGCTGCATCGTCGCGGTCGTCACCTCGGGGCGGTGCCGGCCGGACCGGGCATCCATCGCGACGCCATAGCCGTTCGATTGCCGGCGCCATTCGAAATGCACGCGGTTGAAGTTCAGCGCGATGCCCGACACGGCAGGGCTGTAGCCCACATGTTCGGGCTGGCCTTCGTCGATGCTGCGTTCATAGGGCAGGTAGCCATCGTAGACGAGGAACCTGCCGCGCACTTCGCGCACGCCCGCGGCCTTCAGCTTCGCGGCCATGTCGGCCAGCGCATCTGTGTCGAGCGTGGGATCGCCGCCACCGGCAAGGATCAGGTCCCCGTCGAGCCGGCCGTTGGACAGCGTGCCATCGGTCAGAAGCTGCGTCGGGAACCGGTAGGCGGGCCCCAGCGTATCCAGCGCGTAGACTGAGGTCAGGACCTTGGCGACGCTGGCCGGGGCCAGCCCGGCATCGGCGTTGTAGGTCTCCAGCATCAGGCCCGTCCGGGCATCGGCCACGGCAACGCCGACCTCGCCCGAGAGGCCCGATCCCTTGACCAGCTGTTCCGCGCCGGACTGGGCGTTCTGGACGCGTTCGGCGGTAGGGGCGGCGGCGGGCGCGGCGGTGGCCGGTGTGCCCCCGCGCGCCTTCGGGCGCACGGAGGTCCGGGGGGCGCCGGCGTCGAGCACCTGCGGGAGGGCCGCGCTGGCGGCGAGGCTGGCAATTATGGTGCGTCGCGAGACAAGTCTTGGCATGGGCTCACATAATCCGGTCGCGGGGTGTCAAACAACCACCCGATCCGGCGGCGCGACGCCGCTCCGCAAGTTGTGACTTTTGTTCACCGCTGCGCCCAGCCCCCGCCCGCACGGATCGCGCTGGAGCTGAGATCGACCATCGGCACGTTGACGAAGCACCATGCCGGCGCATCGGCACGGGCCAGAAGGTGGCTGGCCCAGCCGGAAATCCGGTAACGGCTGTAAAGCTGCGCCGCGACCGAGGTCCGGGCGGACACCCGCTGACCGGGGCGGGCCAGAACGCCCACGGGCACGCTGTCCATGATCGAGGTCCAGTCCCGCCACTGGGAAAGCTGCACGAGGTTGTCGGCCCCCATCAGCCAGACGAAATTCACATGCGGGTAGAGCGTGCGGAGTGCGACCAGCGTATCGGCCGTGGCCCGCGTGCCCAGCCGCGCCTCGATCCCGGTGACAGTGACGCGGGGGTGACGCATCAAACGGCGCGCCTCTGCCAGCCGCTGGTCCAGCGGGGCGGGCCCGTGGGCCTTCAACGGGTTGCCGGGCGAGACCATCCACCAGATGCGATCCAGCCCGAAGCGCTTCAGCGCCTCGCGGGTGATGTGCACATGGCCCGCATGGGGCGGATCGAAGGATCCCCCCAACAGCCCGACACATTGTCCGGGCGCGAGATATGGCAGCCGAATGTCCATGACGGGATGTCAATGCGCATGAACGCAGCGGGAAATCAATTGCCCGCGCTACCTTATGCCCCGAACCCGGTTGCCCGTGCATCTGTGCGGGACTATGACCGTCGCTGCAGTGGCGCAACCAAGAGGGAGCTCGGCAATGGCGGCCTATCAATATGTCTACCACATGGATGGCGTGTCGAAGACCTATCCCGGTGGCAAGAAGTGTTTCGAGAACATCAAGCTGAGCTTTCTGCCCGGCGTGAAGATCGGCGTCGTGGGCGTCAACGGCTCGGGCAAGTCCACCCTGATGCGGATCATGGCCGGGATCGACAAGGATTTCTCGGGCGAGGCCTGGGCCGCGGAGGGCGCCAAGGTGGGCTACCTGCCGCAGGAACCGGCGCTCGACGAAGACCTGAACGTCCGGGACAACGTCATGAAGGGCGTGGCGGAAAAGAAGGCGATCCTGGATCGCTACAACGAACTGGCGATGAACTATTCCGACGAGACGGCCGAGGAAATGGCCGCGCTGCAGGACGAGATCGACAGCCAGAACCTGTGGGATCTGGATTCGCAGGTCGACGTGTCGATGGAGGCGCTGCGCTGCCCGCCCGACGACGCCGACGTGACGACGCTTTCGGGCGGTGAACGGCGCCGGGTGGCATTGTGCAAGCTGCTTCTGCAGGCGCCCGACATGCTGCTGCTCGACGAACCGACGAACCACCTCGATGCCGAAACCATCGCGTGGCTGCAAAACCACCTGATGGACTACAAGGGCACCTGCCTGATCGTCACCCACGACCGCTATTTCCTCGATTCCATCACCGGGTGGATCCTTGAGCTCGACCGTGGGCGGGGCATTCCTTACGAGGGCAACTATTCCGCGTGGCTGGACCAGAAGGCCAAGCGCCTGAAGCAGGAAGCGCGCGAAGACAAGTCGCGCCAGAAGACGCTGGAACGCGAACTGGAATGGATGCAGCAGGGCGCCAAGGCGCGGCAGGCGAAATCCAAGGCCCGGATCGCGGCCTACGAGGATCTGGCCAACCAGTCCGAACGCGAAAAGATCGCCCGCGCCCAGATCGTCATCCCCCGCGGCCAGCGGCTGGGCGGCAAGGTGATCGAGGTCGAGGGCATCTCGAAGCACTACGGCGACAAGCAACTGATCGACGGGCTGACGTTCTCGCTGCCGCCGGGTGGCATCGTCGGCGTGATCGGGCCCAACGGCGCGGGTAAATCCACGCTGTTCCGTATGCTGACGGGGCAGGAAAGCCCGGATGAAGGCAAGGTCGAATTCGGCGATACGGTCGAGCTGTCCTACGTGGACCAGTCGCGCGACGATCTCGCGGCGGGCGATACCGTGTGGGAGGCGATCACCGGCGGGGCCGAGATCATCGAACTGGGCGATGCGCAGATGAACTCGCGCGCCTATTGTTCGGCCTTCAACTTCAAGGGCAGCGATCAGCAGAAGAAGGTTGGCCTGCTGTCGGGCGGTGAACGCAACCGGGTCCACATGGCGCGGCTGCTGAAATCCGGCGGCAACGTGCTGCTGCTCGACGAACCGACCAACGATCTGGACGTCGAAACCCTGCGGGCGCTGGAAGATGCGCTGGTCGATTTCGCGGGCTGTGCCGTGGTCATCAGCCACGACCGTTTCTTCCTTGACCGGATCTGCACGCATATCCTGGCATTCGAAGGCGATGCGCATGTCGAATGGTTCGAAGGCAACTTCGAGGATTACGAAGAAGACAAGAAGCGCCGTCTTGGCCCCGACGCGCTGGAACCCAAGCGCCTGAAATACAAGAAGTTCGCCCGGTAAATTCCGGCCCGGCGCGCCGTTGCCGGGGCAAGGGGAAACGCTCAGGGTGCGCGCGTTGCGCGCGCCCTGGCGAGACCTGCCCGAGGCTCGGGCATAGTGGCATCCAGCCCACCGCTTTCTAGTCTTTCGGGGTGGCTGGCACGGTTTCGAAAGTCGTGACAGGACAGGCCGCTGCCTTGTCAGATTTGGACAGGATTCGGGCAGTATTGCCCACGATAGCGCGAATTCTGACCAATTATTCATCTATCAAAAGCTATGCCACCTGCTACGTTCCGCCTGGGCAACTTGCCCGCACGAAACACCTGCCTGCGCCGCGGGCCGGAAAATAACTGAGGAACGACCGCAATGCCCGGAGAATTTCAGCCCGATTTCACCACCGTCACGATCTACGGATACTTCGTAGGCCCGAACTTCGTTCGCGGGCTCGCCGAACAGAGCGCCGAGTACGAGGTTACGTCGGATACGCAAGCGACCGTGACATTCTCGGGCGGCTTCGACAGTTCGGTCACCTACACCCAGATCCTCTTCGGCACCGGCTTTTCGAAAGATCCCGAAACCGGCCGCTACAGCGGCCGTGTCGACAGCTATATCGGCTACGTCGAGGAAGACCCGGCCAATGCCTGGACGTTCTCGGGCTTCGACGTGTCGCTGGACGCGTTGAATTCCAACGCCTCGGACCCGGACGTGACCTTCGGCGATCTGCTCGTGATTCCGTTGCGCTACAAGTACTTGGGCGGCGACGAGCAGGATACATACATCACCGGGTCCTTCGACGACATCGCCCGTGGCCGCAAGGGCGACGATCGCTTCGAAGGGCTGACAGGCGACGACCGGCTTTACGGCAACCAAGGCAAGGACCTGCTGCTGGGCGCGGAAGGCGAGGACGAGCTTTACGGCGGCACCGGCCGTGACCGGCTGGAAGGCGGCTCCGACAACGACTTCCTCGATGGCGGGAACGGCAATGATTACCTGCTGGGCGGGTCGGGCGACGACATCATCTTCGGCCGCAAGGGCAACGACGAGGCCGAAGGCGGCAAGGGCAACGACACCATTCGCGGCAACAGGGGCGATGACGAACTTGGCGGCGGACAGGGCAGCGACAAGGTTTTCGGCGGCTGGGGCAAGGATATCCTGTCCGGCGGCAACGACGGTGACACGCTCCGCGGCGGCAAGGGCAAGGACAAGCTCTATGGCGATGACGGGTCGGATTTCCTGTATGGCGGCGACGGCAACGACCGGCTGGACGGCGGCGCGGGCACGAACGAGCTTTACGGCAATGCCGGCCACGACAAGCTGTTCGGCAGCGACGGGACGGATGTCCTGTTCGGTGGCCGGGGCAACGACATCCTGAAATCGGGGCTCGACCCGGACTTCCTGAACGGCGGCAAGGGCAACGACACGTTCACAGCGAACGGCGGCAAGGCCGGCGGCGACAAGACGGCGGACAACTTCATCTTCGAAGCGGCGTTCGGCGACGACACGATCACCGATTTCGAGGTCGGCTTCGACAACATCATCTTCACCGCCGGCCTCAAGCAATCGGACCTGACCACCACGACACAGGGCGATGACGTGCTGCTGACGCTCGCCTTCAAGGGCACCCAGACGGTGCTGCTGGAAGACGTGGCGGACACTTTCGATCCGTCCATCGACATCCTGTTCCAGTAACAGGAGATTTGGGTGCGTGTCTTGCACGCGCCCTTACTTCCAAGCGCGCTGACCCGGAGGGACTGGGGACGTCCCTTTGGGTCTGACACCCTGCGTACGCCTTACGCGGCCGTCCGCCACAACGGCAGCATGAGCCCCAAGATACTTGCTATGCTTACCATGCGCTCCTAGCGTGAAATCGTCCGCATTTTGCGGTCGTGGACGCAAGATCGCTCCAGTTCAAGTTATGGGAGTACGAACTTTGAAGAAACCGATGATTCTGGTCGCGGCGCTTGGGTTTTCCCTTGGCGCAGTTTCACCTGCAGTGGCCCTCGACGGCCCCGAGATCCCGTGGGTCAGGGATGTCTCCCTGAATGTCGGCGAAAGCCAGGTGATTTACGGGTACCGCGGCGACTGCGGACAAGCCCCTGTCCTAAGCTCGGTCCGGGTGCCGGCGACGAAAACGGGCAAGATCAGCTTTGGCAAGAAGGGCTGGCGGAACAGCAATTCCTGTGGTGGCGAAACCCCGGCCATGCAGCTTGTCTTCACGGCCACGCAAAAGGGCCGGGAACAGATCAAGATCCAGGGCGATACGATCAAGATCAACGTGAAGTAGCGGCAAGCTGCTTCTGAAGAAAAATTTTCCGGGGTCGGTCGCAGACCGTGCCCGGGAAATTATCCGGACTTACGGACAGCCGCGTGCGTGTGCTGCATTCCCCCGCATCCACGCTGGGCTGCGTGATGCGTTAGCCTGTCCAAACGCCTGCCCAGGTTGAAGAATCGTCCTGCAAAATCTAGCCTGTCCACAGGCAGATGAGTCGACATCTGCTACCAGAGAAGGTGGATACCCCGATGAAACGATTTTGTTTCCCTTTGATAGCCATTGTGGGCCTCGCAAGCTGCGATACGGGCATGCAGGAAAAGCAGGTCACGGCCGACGCGGATCTGGCGCGCTGCGTGGCGGCGGCCGGGATCGACGGGGCCTTCGCCGTGTCGACCACGCTGACCGAGAGCGGTGACATCCGGCAGACTGTCAAAGCCGACGAAGATGTTTCGCCCGCACAGGCCGCCGCCGCCAACAAGTGCCTGGGGGCGTGATGGGCTGCAGGCGCGTCGGGGGGCCATGACCCGCTGACGCGCCGGCTTTGCCGTGTTTCGGGTGCGTGCGAAGCCGCGCGCGCCTATCTCTTCTTGCGACGCTGCACGTTGCCGCCACGTTGACCGGGCCGGCCTGCCGTTGATCTGCCACGGGAACCGACAGCAGCCTCGGACGCCTTTTCGACCGCCTGTTGCCGGGCCAGGGGATCGTCGGCCACCGCAAGGTCCACCGCCTCCAGCCGCTTGACCTCGTCCCTGAGGCGGGCGGCTTCCTCGAACTCCAGGTTCTCGGCCGCCTTGCGCATATCGGTCCGAAGCCCGTCAAGAACGGCCTCCAGGTTGCCGCCATGCAACGGATTTTCGATCTTGGCGGTCACGCGGGACATGTCGGTGTCGCCCTTGTAGAGGCCGGCGAGCACGTCCTCGACGTTCTTCTTCACCGTCGCGGGCGTGATGCCGTGTTCCTCGTTATAGGCCATCTGCTTGGCGCGGCGGCGGTCGGTTTCGGCCAGCGCGCGCTCCATCGATCCGGTGATACGGTCGGCGTACATGATCACCCGGCCTTCGGCATTCCGCGCGGCGCGGCCGATGGTCTGGATCAGCGACGTCTCGGACCGCAGGAAGCCTTCCTTGTCGGCATCGAGGATCGCGACCAGCCCACATTCAGGAATATCAAGGCCTTCGCGTAGCAAGTTGATCCCCACCAGCACGTCGAAGGCGCCCAGCCGCAGGTCGCGCAGGATCTCGATCCGTTCGATCGTGTCGATGTCGGAGTGCATGTAGCGGACGCGCACGCCCTGTTCGTGCAGGTATTCCGTCAGGTCCTCGGCCATGCGCTTGGTCAACACGGTGGCCAGCACGCGGTAACCCGCGGCGGCGACGCGTTTTACTTCGTCCAGCAGATCGTCGACCTGCATTTCCACGGGGCGAATTTCAACCTGCGGATCCAGAAGCCCGGTCGGGCGGATGACCTGTTCGGTGAAGACACCACCCGCCTGGTCGATCTCCCAAGCCGCGGGCGTGGCCGAAACGAAGACGGATTGCGGCCGCATCGCATCCCATTCCTCGAACTTCAGGGGCCGGTTGTCCATGCACGAGGGCAGGCGGAACCCGTGTTCGGCCAGCGTGAACTTGCGCCGGTAGTCGCCCCGGTACATGCCGCCGATCTGCGGCACCGACACGTGGCTTTCGTCGGCGAAGACGATGGCGTTGTCGGGGATGAATTCGAACAGGGTGGGCGGCGGTTCACCCGGCGCGCGGCCGGTCAGGTAGCGCGAATAGTTCTCGATCCCGTTGCAGACGCCGGTCGCTTCCAGCATCTCCAGATCGAAGTTCGTGCGCTGCTCCAGCCGTTGCGCTTCCAGCAACTTGCCTTCGCTGACCAGCAGATCCAGCCGCTGCTTGAGCTCTTTCTTGATGCCGATGATCGCCTGCTGCATCGTCGGGCGCGGGGTCACGTAGTGGGAATTCGCGTAGATGCGGATCTGGTCGAACGTGTCGGTACGCTCACCGGTCAGGGGATCGAATTCAGAAATGGATTCAAGCTCGTCTCCGAAGAAGCTCAACTTCCAGGCCCGGTCGTCGAGGTGGGCGGGATGCACCTCAAGCACATCGCCGCGCACACGGAACGACCCGCGCTGGAACGCCTGATCGTTGCGCTTGTACTGCTGTGCCACCAGATCGGCGATGACCGACCGCACGTCATAGCTTTGCCCGACCTTCAGGTCCTGTGTCATCGCGCCATAGGTTTCGACCGAGCCGATGCCGTAGATGCACGACACCGAGGCGACGATGATCACGTCGTCACGCTCCAGAAGCGCCCGGGTGGCCGAGTGGCGCATCCGGTCGATCTGTTCGTTGATCTGGCTTTCCTTCTCGATATAGGTATCCGACCGCGCAACGTAAGCTTCGGGCTGGTAGTAGTCGTAATAGCTGACAAAATATTCGACGGCGTTGTCGGGGAAGAAGCCCTTGAACTCTCCATAAAGCTGCGCCGCGAGCGTCTTGTTCGGGGCAAGAATGATCGCCGGGCGCTGGGTTTCCTCGATCACGCGGGCCATGGTGAAGGTCTTGCCGGTGCCGGTCGCGCCCAGCAGCACCTGGTTGCGTTCGCCGGCGTTGATGGCTTCGGTCAGTTCGGCAATGGCATGGGGCTGGTCGCCTGCCGCGTTGAAGTCGGTCTGCATGCGAAAGCGGATGCCACCTTCAAGCTTGTCACGCTCGCGGACATCGGGGGCCGGTGCGTGCAGCATCGGCAGCTGATCGGGACGGTTGTTGTGCATGGGGGCGACCTCCGTCCCCCATATGGGTGCGGGGCCGGCCCATGGTCAAGGCGCAGGGGGCTGCGGCGATTGGGGACTTGCCGCAAGGCGCGCATTCGGGGATATTCGGTGCGCAGAATCCGGAGGTTGCCCCATGCTTGCGCGCATCTATCGTCCCGCCAGGACCGCCATGTCCTCGGGCCAGGCCAAGACCCATCTGTGGGTGCTGGAATTCGCCCCGGCGTCGAAGCGCGAAGTGGATCCGCTGATGGGTTGGACCTCGTCCTCCGATACCCAAAGCCAGGTGCGCATGCGGTTCGAGACGAAGGAAGCCGCGCTGGAATATGCCGAGGCACACGGCATCGACGCGCAAGTGATCGAGCCCAAGACCCGCAAGCCCAACATTCGCCCCCGCGGCTATGGCGAGAACTTCGCGACCGACCGCCGCGGCGCCTGGACCCACTGAACCGGGTTGTCGGATTTCTCGGTCCGGCCGGCAGATCCCCTTGGCGCGCCGGCACAGGGGCTGATCGCGCGGCATCTGTCCCTGATGCACGAACAGACCCCGCCCGAAAGCGTCCATGCCATGGGCGCGGCCGAACTGGCGGGGCCTGATGTCGATTTTTTCCTGCTCTGGGACGGTGACACGCCGCTGGCCATGGGCGCGCTCAAGCGCTGGGGCGACCGCCAGGGCGAGCTGAAATCCATGCATGTCCTGGCCGAGGCGCGGGGCCGGGGCGTCGGAGCTGCCCTGCTGGATCATCTGCTGGCCCACGCCCGAACGCTGGGACTGGTCAGGCTGAGCCTAGAGACCGGCGCCGATGAGTATTTCATCGTGGCGCGAAGGCTTTATGCCCGGTACGGGTTCCAGCCCTGTCCGCCCTTCGCGGATTACGTGCCCGATCCACTGAGCGCCTTCATGAGGCTGGATCTGGCGCCCTAGGACAAGGTCCAAGGTCATTTGACCTGCCATGGGATTTCGGGCAATGACTGCACCGTCGTCAGTGCGGGCCGTTAGCTCAGTTGGATAGAGCACGGGACTTCTAATCCTGGGGTCGAGGGTTCGAATCCTTCACGGCCCGCCATATCGACAAATCAGGCAGAACGGACCTTCCCGTCGCAATCCCTTCGCAATCGCACGGTGAAGACCGCACTGTCCGACGCGGGGCTGGCTGCCCGCGATCAGAAGCGCATCGATACGCCGAAGAGGGGGCCCGACAGATCCACATCCATCGTCGTGGCCGCGCTTGAGTTCTGGATGCTCATGTAGCGGTAGCCGCCTTCGGCCGACCAGACATCGTTGAACTTGTAGCCCACCGCGCCAAGGACCTGCCACGAGGTCGTATCGCCGTTCAGCTGACCGCCGGCATCCGCGAATCCAAGCGCGTACCACCTGTCGGTGAAATTTGTCTGGAAGCGGGCCGCGATCACCGGGTCGACCCACGTGTCGCTGTTGGAGGAGGTGACACCGCCCGGGTCCAGCTTCGTGTCGACGGTCATGGAGATCCCGCGCAAACCAAGCCCGACGTCGAGCGACGACCGTGCACCGCCAGCCACCTGGTACATGCCGTAGCCGCTGCCGATCGTCATCTTGGTGTCGACGGTTGCCCCCGTGAACCCGGCGCCATTCGGTGGCAGGCCGTTGTCGAGGCCGATATTGGCGTAGACCAGATCGCCTATGAGGCTCCACCGTCCGTTCTGGGCCCGGAATGCGCCCATGAAGGCCATTTTCAGATCCGACAGAACGTCGTTGATGCTCAACTCTCCCGAGACGGTGCCTCTGGGCGTCGCGGCAGACACGTCGATGCCCGAGGCCCAGCCGTAGACCGACAATCGCGTCGACCAGTCGGACTCCTGTGCCATGGCCTGCGCCGGGACAAGGGCGAGACCCAGGCAGAGGGCGGACGCTTCAAGACGTTTCATCGTGACAACCTCGCATAACACTATCGGGCGGTCCGGCCCATGGGAACGGCGATAGAGGCAGACTCGCCTTAACGACGATATTGATTTGCGGATCACACGCAAAGAGCCGTTTTTCATCGGCCCCTTTTTCCATCGCGGTGGTCAGTATTCGTGATCCTGACCAACCGGCAGTGGGGCGGGCGACCGGTCCATGCAGATATCGGCGACGATCTGCGCCGACATCAGGACGCGGGACACGTCGTTGCCTTCGCACAGCAGGACGGCATGGCCCTGCGCGGCGTCGGGCCGGTTGCGGGCCGTGGCCTTGATCGTGTTCAGGAAAGCACGCTCGTGGGGGGAGACATGGCCCGCGCAGCAGGTGCAGTTGGCGTTGTTGTATCGAAAGCTCGACCTGCGGCTGCGGCGCATGGCCTGGACCGCGGACAGCACCGCGCAGGCGGCGTGCGGGCCGGTGTCGTGCCCGAACGTGTCGAGCGCCGCGGAGATCGCCTGAAGCCAGCCCTGCTGTTCCGGGTCTGCGAAGCTGGAGAAGTAGTGCCGGGCGATGGTGAGAATCGCGCGTTCGGCCGATGTATAGCCCAGTTGGTGAATGGGCGTTCCGCGGCTGCTTGCCTCGCAATTGTTGGTCATGTCCTGCCCCTGATCGCGGCGCCGGGCCTCCGGCGCCTTTTCACGTCGACCTGGCTGGCAGTGATGCGGCTGGGTGCAATTAGACTACTGTTTTAGTCAG
>TARA_R110002020_G_scaffold2136_12_pt1 | contig 13809 bp, 11 predicted proteins | sample TARA_R110002020 | Tara Oceans TARA_R110002020 (sample SAMEA4396489) | marine metagenome | biome: Westerlies Biome; feature: [MES] marine water layer (ENVO:01000295) within the mesopelagic zone...; material: water (ENVO:00002006), including particulate matter (ENVO:01000060) such... | reverse complement strand
AAGCCGCTGGCGCGGCTGATGGCGGCCATCCCCGCGCCCATCGCCAATGCCATGCTGGCCGGCATGCTGCTGACGCTGTGCCTGGCCCCCATCACCGCGGTGGCGGAAATGCCGATGCTGGCTTTGCCCATCCTGCTCGCCTGGGTGATCGGCCTGCGCTTTGCCCGGCGCTATGCGGTGCCGATCGCCGTGCTGGTGACCGGCATCGTCCTGGCTTTGACGACCAATCTACCCCCGGGCGCGCTGGATTCGAGCTGGCCGGCTCTGGTGCCGGTGATGCCGGTCTTCACGCTGGACGCCGTGGTCCGGATCGGCCTGCCGCTCTATATCGTGACCATGGCCTCGCAGAATCTGCCGGGTCTGGCGGTGATGCAGGCCAATGGCTTCGTGCTGGCGCCGGCGCCGCTATTCGTCGTCACCGGCATTGCCAGCGCCGTGACCGCCCTGTTTGGCGGCCATGCCAGCAATCTGGCGGCCATCACGGCGGCGATCTGCGCCGGGCCCGAGGCCCATCCGGACAAGGACAAGCGCTGGCCGGCGCCAATAGCGGCGGGCGTGGTCTATCTGCTGCTGGCCCCGGCTGCCAGCCTGGCGGCGGCCTTCATCGTGGCGTCGCCACCGCTGCTGATCCAGGCCGTGGCGGGGCTGGCCCTGCTGTCGAGTCTCACCGCGGCGCTGGCCGGGGCGCTGGTGCATGAGGACACCCGGCTGCCGGCCATTTTCACCTTTGTCATTACCGCGTCGGGAATCACCATGATCGGCGTGGGCGCACCCTTCTGGGGGCTGGTCGGCGGCATCGCCATGCTGGTGCTGCTGCGTTTCGGCATCAAGCCGGTGGTGGAAAATACAGGCGTATGAGCCTGCCCCATGCCGTGATCATTGCCGGAGGTCAGGGGACGCGGCTGGGTGGCGTGCGCAAGGCGGACCTGCGAGTGGGCGGGCTGCGCCAGCTTGACCGGGTGATCCGCGCCCTCGATGGCGTCCAGCGCCCCATCATGATTGCCAATGGCTCCAAGGGACAGCGGCTGACCCTGCCCGGCGACTGCGTTCTCGTGCCGGACCGCGACTCGCCCGGGGCCGGTCCCTTGTCCGGGCTGATAGCGGCGGTGGCGCGGCTGGCCGAAGCGGGGATCACCCATGGACTATTGGTCAGTGTCGCGGTTGATACAGGTTTTTTGCCGGACGATTTCGTGCCCCGCCTGACCCATGGCCTGGGCGATGCGATGGCGGTCCATGCGGCCTGGGGGGACGATTTCTATCCGCCCAATGCGCTCTGGCGCCTGGAGGCCCTGCAGCACTTGCCGACTGCGAGCGACAGTGCCAAAGGCCCGGCCAGCCTCAAGGCGTTGCATGGCCAGCTGGGCGGGCAGCGGGTGGATTGGGCCGGCACGGCTCGCCGCAATCCGTTTGCCAGCATCAACACCATGACCGACCTGCTGGCGCTGCAGCGCCGCGCCCGGGACTGAGTCCTGTCGCAACTTATTCACATGCGTGGCAATTGGGGCTTGGCAAACCAAATCAAGTTCGGTACATGGACCTCGCCTTCGCAAGAAGGTCAACGAAGGTGTTCCGCGGTAGCTCAGTGGTAGAGCAATCGGCTGTTAACCGATTGGTCGTAGGTTCGAATCCTACCCGCGGAGCCATTCGTTTCCTGCTCAGGTTTGGGCAAATCCCCATCATGCCAGATCGATTATGCGTCCGCCCGGGTGCGGTCACAGGCTGCGCTATCGCCGCGCGGCACGACATCGGTTATAGCTGCAATCTATCGGCCAATCGGCATTCCCTGGCTCGCGACGCCGTATGGAACAGCCTGTCAACACGGAGGTGCTCGCATGAGCAATGGCATGGACTTGGACAACGAAAGCCAGATCACGCTGACCCGCACCATCGACGCCCATATCGATGATGTGTTCAAGGCCTGGACCGATCCGGCGCTGATCGAACAGTGGCAGGCCGACCAGGCCGAGCTCGACGCCTTTGAGGGCGGCGAATATACCTTCACCACCTTTGGCGATGACGAGGACCCGGAAGACCACACTGTCAGCGGGGAAATCCTGGCCTTCGTCGAAAACGAAAAGCTGGTGATGAGTTGGGTGCACAAGGACGAGGAGGAGGATGGCGAGGATCTGATCTTCGTGCTCGAAATCCTGTTCAAGGCGCTGGGTGACGACCAGACCCAGATCACCCTGACCGAACGCGGGCTGGCGCATGCCGATCCGGAATCGCGGATCTTTTCCATCGAAGCCTGGAATGCGGCGCTGGAACACCTGGCCGAAGTCATGGACTGAGCTGAACCGATCGGGCCGTCCGTGCGTAAGAAGCACGGAGGCCCTTGATGAGTTCGACCCATATAGCCTGGCTGCGCAACGACCTGCGCCTGTCCGATAACCCGGCCCTGATGGCGGCGATGGACGGCGCGGCGCGGGTGATTGCCCTTTACATCGAAGAAGACAATATTGGCCTGCGTCCGCCCGGCGCAGCCGCACGCTGGTGGTTGCACCAGAGCCTTGGGGTCCTCGAGACCGACCTGGCGGCCCTGGGCGTGGAGCTGCAGGTTCGTCGCGGTGTGCCCGGCGTGATCATGGCCGAGCTGGTGCAGGAAGAGTCCGTCGATGCGGTGTTCTGGAACCGGCGCTACGCCCCGGGTGAGCGGGCGGTGGACGCCGCCATCAAGAACTGGCTCATGGCGCGCGGCACGAAGGTGGAGTCCTTTGCCGCCAATGTCCTGATCGAGCCATGGGAGATCGCCACCGGACAGGGCAAGCCCTATTCGGTCTTTACCCCATTCTGGAAAGTGCTGAAGCAGCAGCCCCTGGCCGCCCCACTCGGTCGGCCCGCGGCGCGCAAACCGCGCAAGCCTGTCGCGGTGGATACCGATTACCAGGAACCCGGATGGGCCGAAAAGCTTGGCGGTCACTGGTATGTCGGGGAGGCTGCGGCGCAGCGCATGCTGGCCGATTTTCTCGACCATCGCGTCAGCGCCTATCCGGAATTGCGCGACATTCCCGATAGTGACGCGACATCGGGCCTATCGCCGCATTTGCGCTTCGGCGAGATCAGCCCGCGGCAAATCTGGCAGGCCGCGATGCTGGCGGCAGAGCGGGTGCCGGAACAGGCCGGTGCGATCGACAAATTCCTGTCCGAGCTGGCCTGGCGCGACTTCAGCTATCATCAGCTCTATCACCGCTGCGACATTGCCCGGGAACCGATGCAGGCCAAATATATGGGCATGGCATGGCGGGACGCACCTAACGAGCTGGCCGCCTGGCAGCGCGGCCAGACTGGCCTGCCGATCATCGATGCCGGCATGCGCGAGCTGTGGGAGAGCGGCTATATGCATAATCGGGTGCGCATGCTGGTGGCGTCGCTGCTGAGCAAGAATCTGCTGATCGACTGGCGGCTGGGGGAACAGTGGTTTTGGGACTGCCTGGTCGATAGCGATGTTGCCAGCAATCCGGCCAGCTGGCAGTGGGTAGCGGGCAGCGGCCTGGATGCAGCGCCCTATTTCCGGATCTTCAATCCGGTAACGCAGGGCGAACGGTTCGACCCCGAGGGCGGCTATGTGAGGCGCTATGTGCCCGAGCTGGCGGCCATGCCGGATGCATGGCTGCACAAGCCATGGGAAGCGCCCGCCAGCATATTGCGGCAGGCCGACGTGGTGATCGGAAAGACCTATCCTGCCCCGATCGTTGATCTCAAAGCGTCGCGGGAGCGCGCCCTGGCCGCCTCGGCCGGCCTGTAGCGGAATGAAATTGCGCCAACGGGCCGCGGACGCATTGCCGTTGCGCGGGCCGGCGGGTGGGCGGAAAGCTCTGCCTGGGCAGGCGGTTATGGCTTGCGGGTCCGGCGACACCGCCCTACGGTCGGGCTTTATCAGCCCCAGCAGATTGCGCCATGGCCAAGCACAAAGACCTCATCTCCGCTATCGGCAACACGCCGTTGATCCGTCTCAACCGCGTCTCGACGCTAACCGGATGCGATATCTGGGGCAAGGCGGAATTCCTCAATCCCGGGCAATCGGTCAAGGACAGGGCAGCGCTGTTCATCATTCACGATGCGGTCAAATCGGGCCGGCTCAAGCCAGGCGGCACGATTGTGGAGGGCACGGCAGGCAATACCGGCATCGGGCTGACCCTGGTGGCCAATTCGCTGGGCTTCAAGTCGGTGATCGTCATCCCCGAAACCCAGAGCCAGGAAAAAAAGGATGCGCTGCGGCTCTATGGGGCCGAGCTGATCGAAGTGCCGGCCAAGCCCTACAAGAACCCCAATAACTATATCAAGCTGTCCGGCCGGCTGGCCGAAAAGCTCAATGCTGAGCTGCCCGAAGGCGCCATCTGGGCCAACCAGTTCGACAATGTCGCCAATCGGCGCGCCCATGTGGAGACGACCGGCCCCGAAATCTGGCAGCAGACCAATGGGCGCATCGATGGCTTCATCTGCGCCGTCGGCTCGGGCGGCACCCTGGCGGGCGTTGCCGAGGCGCTGCGAGCGCGCAGTGCCGACGTCAAGATCGGCCTTGCCGATCCGGAAGGCGCAGCGCTCTACAACTACTACGCCCATGGCGAGCTCAAGTCGTCCGGCGACTCGATCAGCGAGGGCATTGGCCAGGGCCGCATCACTGCCAATCTGGAAGGGCTGACCGTCGATCACCCCTATCAGATTTCCGATGCCGAGGCCCTGCCCTACATTTTTGACCTGCTGGAGCATGAGGGCCTGTGCCTGGGCGGCTCAAGCGCCATCAACATTGCCGGCGCGGTGCGCATGGCCAATGATCTGGGGCCGGGCAAGACCATTGTCACGATCCTGTGCGATTACGGCAACCGCTATGCCAGCAAGATCTACAATCCCGACTTCCTGCGCGGCAAGAACCTGCCCGTCCCCCCCTGGATGGAGGGGCGCAAGCCGATCGATATTTCCAGCGTGATGGTGGCCGATCCGGCTTAGCCAAGCATGGCGACCGGCATTGTCCGGGCCGGCCAGGCTGATATGGTGCCGGGTCACGAGTCTGGGTGGGTAAGTTGATCGGCTTTGACGACGTTTTGCGGGCGATAGTCGCCGATCTGCATATTGTGGCCGCGCTGATGGCGGGGCTGTACCTGCTCGCCTTCACCTGCGCCGTACGGGAGATCATGATCTCGCGCACCTCGCAGGGGTCAATCGCCTGGATCCTGGCGCTGGGCCTGCTGCCGTTTCCTACGGCGTTTCTGTATCTGATCTTCGGCTGGAAGGCCTTTGACGACTATGCCACCGACCGGATCCGCAACGGAAGGGCGGCGCGGCCGCTGCGGGCCAAGGATCTGGCCCTGATCGACAACGAGGCCAGCGGCCGCTGGCCGGTGCAGACCAAGGTCTCCGAAGTGCCGTTTCTGAGCGGCAATGAGGTCGAACTGCTGGTGGATGGGCGGGCCACCTTCGATTCCATTTTCGCCGGAATCGCCGCGGCAAAGACCTATCTGCTGGTGCAGTTCTACATCGTGCGGGACGATGCCCTGGGCCAGGAACTGGCCGAACGGCTGATCGAGCGCGCCAAGGCGGGCGTCAAGGTCCACCTGCTCTATGACGACGTGGGCAGCACGGGCATGCCCAAACGGTATCGCAATGAACTGCGCGCGGCCGGGATCAAGGTGGCCGGGTTCAACCAGCGGCACAAATTCATGCGGCTTTATGGTCCGACGCGGATCAACTATCGCAATCACCGCAAAATCGTGGTCGCCGATGGCGAACACGCCTGGGTCGGCGGCCACAATGTGGGCGTGGAATATCTTGGGCAGGACCCTCGCTTCGGCCGCTGGCGGGACACCCATGTGCGCGTATCGGGGCCGGCAGCGCTGGGCTGCGCGCTGCTGTTCCGAGAAGACTGGGAATGGGCCACCGGCGAAGTGCTGCCGGCGACCCCGCCGGCCAGCGTTGCCACGCCCGGCGAGCAGTCCGTCTTGGTGATGGGAACCGGACCGGCGGATCGGCTGGAAGAATGCGCCATTGCCTTTACCGACATTATCGGGCGGGCACGGCAGCGGCTATGGATCGTCAGCCCCTATTTCGTCCCCGATACCGATATCAGGACGGCGCTATACGCCGCCAAGCTGCGCGGCGTCGACGTCCGGATCATGCTGCCCAATGAACCCGACCACAAGCTGGTCTGGCTGGCCAGCATTGCCCATGCCGACGCCATGGTCGGCCATGGCGTCGCGATCCATCGCTATACCGATGGCTTCCTGCACCAGAAGGTGGTGCTGATGGACGACCAGATCGCCACGGTCGGAAGCGCCAATTTTGACAATCGCTCCTTTGCCATCAATTTCGAAATCACGCTCTGGTTTACCGATCCGCGGGCGATCGGCGATATCGAGGCCATGCTGACGGCGGACTTCAGGGATTGCCGCGAGGTGACCGCGGCGGAGGTCAAAGACCGTTCCTGGACCATGCGGTTCCTAACCCAAGCCGCCCGCCTCCTGTCCCCAGTATTATAGGCATTGCCATGACCGCCTTTCTGTTCCGCGACGACAGCTACCTGCAATCGGCACGCGCCACCGTCACTGCGGTGCGGCCCGATGGCGGGATCGTGCTGGACCAGACGGTGTTTTATGCGGCCTCGGGCGGACAGCCGGGGGATAGCGGTCTCCTGGTGCGGGCGGACGGTTCGACCGTGACGATCACCACCACCCTGCACCCGGATGGCGACAAGACCGCGATCGTGCATGTGCCGGCCGAAGGCGGCAATCTGCCGGCCAGTGGCGAGGTGGTGACGGCGACGCTGGATTGGGCCCCCCGTTACCGGCTGATGCGCATGCACACCGCCCTGCACCTGCTCTCGGTGGTTCTTGCCTATCCCGTCACCGGCGGTTCGATCGGCACCGAAAAGGGGCGGCTGGATTTTTCGATGCCCGAAGCGCCGGAAGACGTCGATGCGCTGGAGGCGGCGCTCAATGCCATGATCGCCGCCGATCACAAGGTCAGCCAGGAATGGATCACCGACGCCGAAATGGCGGCCAATCCGGACCTGATCAAGACCATGAATGTGAAGCCGCCCATGGGCCAGGGGCGCGTCCGCCTGATCCGGATCGGCGATGTCGACCTGCAGCCCTGTGGCGGCACCCATGTGCGTTCGACCGGCGAGATCGGCCCCGTCAGGCTCGGCAAGATCGAGAACAAGGGCAAGCAGAATCGCCGCGTGAACCTGCTATTCGCCGATTAGCGGCGGCGCTCAGCGGATGGGCGGCGCGTAGAGCAGACCGCCATTGCTCCATAGCGAATTCTGGCCCCGCAGCAGGGCTGCGCCGGTCTGGGGGCCGAAATGGCGGTCATAGAGCTCGGCATAATTGCCCACGGCGCGGATGGCGTCGGCCATGAAGGTGGCCTTCAGGCCCAAAGGCGCGCCGAAATCACCCTCGACGCCCAGGATGCGGCGGATGGCCGGTGTATGGGAGGCCGCCAGGGATTCGGTATTGAGCGAGGTGACGCCGACTTCCTCGGCATTGACCAGGGCGAACAGCGTCCACTTGACGATATTGAACCATTGCGGATCCCCCGTTCGAACCACCGGGCCCAGCAATTCCTTGGAAATGCGCTCGGGCAGGATGCGATGGGCGTTTGGCTCGGGCAAAGCCCGGCGAATGGCCTGCAACTGACGGCCGGAAGCCGATATCGCGTCACAGAAGCCGTTGCGATAAGCCTGGGCGAGATCGTCAATATCCTCGTAGGGGACGTCCGAATAGCTGGCCTGATTGGTGAAGAAGAATTCCTGGAGCCGTCCGACTTCGTCGCCGCCATCGATGACGCAGATGCTGACATTGTCGAGCTCGTAGGCCGAGACCACGCCCAGCGACTGGGGCACCATGAAGGCCTGGCCGTCAAAGAAGGCGGCGCCGACATAGGTGGCGCCATAGATGGTGTCGCGCCGCTGGGTCCAGGGGCCGTTTCGGGTCAGCACATCGACCGCCTCGGTCTGGAGCGGCGCGAAACGGGCATCGCCGCGCAGGGAGCGGAATTCGATCAGGTCGGGATTGCCGAATACCGCCGCGGCAATGGCCCGGCAGAGGTCGACGTCAAAGCCAGACCAGCGCCCCTCGGCATCCGCCTGGGCAAAGCCGGGCAGCGGATTGGTGGCGCCGCAGATCAAAAAGCCGCGTTCGCGCACGGCCTCGAGCGTCTGTGCCAAGGACGGCTGGATCGTGGTGATCAGCAGGCAGACAATCGTCGCCAGCAGCGCCGGCAATCGCAGGGATAGTCTTGGCAATCATTGTTCCCTTCACTCGCCCCTGCATAATGGCAGGCGTCAGGGTCCGGTCAAGCCACGGGCGGCGAAATGCCCTGACGATTACGCCAGGGCATAGCGGCATCGGCGACTAGTGCAGGATCTGGCTGAGGAACAGCTTGGTGCGCTCATGCTGGGGATTGGAGAAGAACTGCTCGGGCTCGTTCTGTTCAATGACCTGCCCCTGATCCATGAAGATGACGCGATTGGCCACCTGGCGGGCAAAGCCCATTTCGTGGGTCACGCAGATCATGGTCATGCCCTCTTCGGCCAGGCTGATCATGACATCGAGCACTTCCTTGACCATTTCGGGATCTAGGGCCGATGTCGGCTCGTCGAACAGCATGATCTTGGGCTGCATGCAGAGCGAGCGGGCGATGGCCACGCGCTGCTGCTGGCCGCCCGAGAGCTGGCCGGGGAACTTGTTGGCCTGTTCGGGTATCTTGACCCGCTCCAGATAGTGCATGGCTGTCGCCTCGGCCTCGGCCTTGGGCGTGCCGCGCACCCAGATGGGGGCCAGGGTCAGGTTCTGCAGGATGGTCAGATGGGGAAACAGGTTGAAGTGCTGGAACACCATGCCCACTTCGCGACGCACCTCATCGATGCGCTTGAGGTCGGCAGTCAGTTCAACGCCATTGACGATGATCTGGCCCTCCTGATGCTCCTCGAGGCGATTGATGCAGCGGATCAGGGTCGACTTGCCCGAGCCCGACGGCCCGGCGATGACGATGCGCTCGCCGCGCATGACACGCAGGTTGATGTCGCGCAGGACGTGAAAATCGCCGAACCACTTGTGCATGCCCACAACATCGATGGCCACATCGGTATCGGAGACTTTCATATGCGAGGTGTCGACGGCGCGCTCGGTTGACGCGGTTGCTGTGTCGGTCATTGCGTTACCCTTTGTGACCAGTGTCAAGCCGCCGTTCCATGTAGATGGAGTAGCGGGACATGGCGAAACAGAAAATCCAGAAGACAAAGCCAGCAAACAGATAGCCGGTAATTGCCTGCGTTGGGGACGACCACTCGATATCCGAGCTGGCCGCCTGAACGGTATTGAGCAGGTCGAAAATGCCCACGATGGAGACCAGCGAGGTATCCTTGAACAGCGCGATAAAGCTGTTCACGATGCCCGGGATGACGTGCTTGAGCGCCTGGGGCAGGATGATGAAGGACATCGATTTCCAGTAGCTCAGGCCCAGCGACGAGGCCGCCTCATATTGGCCGCGCGGCAGCGCCTGCAAGCCTCCACGCACTGTCTCGGCCAGATAGGCGGACGAGAACAGCGTGACGCCGACCAGAGCGCGCAGCAGCTTGTCCACCGTCATGCCCTGCGGCATGAACAGCGGCAGCATGACCGAGGCCATGAACAGCACGGTGATCAGCGGGACAGCCCGCCAGAGCTCGATGAACATGACGCAGAGCGTCTTGATGATCGGTAGCGACGATTGCCGTCCCAAAGCCAGCAGAATGCCGATCGGGATCGAGCAGATGATGCCGACCAGCGAGATGATCAGCGTGACCATCAGGCCGCCCCACTGTTCGGTGGGAACCTGACGCATGCCCAGAACGCCGCCATTGAGCAGGTAGAAGCTGATCACCGGGAAGACGATGAAGAACAGCAGGGCATTGATGCGCTTGAAGGGTACCTTGGGCGCCAGCAGCGGGAAGAGCAGCAGCGCCCCGAGGGCGAAGACGACGTTGGGGCGCCAATATTCCTCTGCCGGATAGAATCCGTAGACGAAGAAGGACATGCGCGCCGAAATATAGGCCCAGCAGGCGCCGGCATTTTCGACACGACAGTCCTGCACCGTGCCGCCCGGGGCGACGGCATTGCCACCGATGCCGGTGGGGGCAATGAAGCCATAGATCGGGGGAATGGCCCAGATGAGGAAGACCATGGCCAGGATGGTCAACAAGGCATCGCTGGGCGCAGCGAACAGGTTGCGCTGCAGCCAGGCCAGTGGCCCGCTGGTGTTGACCGGCGCGCTGCGCGCACCGATCATTTCATTACGAACAAAGGAGGTTGCCATGGTTCTTCTCCTATCGCTCGACCAGCGTGACGCGGGCATTGTACCAGTTCATGAAGGCTGAGGTGAGCAGCGACAAGGTCAGGTAGACCGCCATGGTAATGGCAATCACCTCGATGGCCTTGCCGGTCTGGTTGAGCGTGGTGCCCATGAAGACGTTGACCAGTTCGGGATAGCCGATGGCCGCCCCGAGCGAGGAATTCTTGGTCAGGTTGAGATATTGGCTGGTCAGGGGCGGAATGATCACCCGCATCGCCTGGGGGATGACCACCAGCCGCAACCGGTCGCCCTCGCGCAGACCAAGGGAGGCCGCGGCTTCCGTCTGCCCCTTGCTGACTGCCTGAATGCCGCTGCGGACATTCTCGGCAATGAAGGCGGCCGTATAGATGGCCAGGCCGAAGACCAGAGCAACCAGTTCCGGCACGAGCTGGACGCCGCCGGAGAAGTTGAAGCGCTCGAGAACAGGCACTTCAAAATTGAGCGTAGCGCCCGTGACCCAATAGACCAAACTCGGGACGCCAATGATGATCAGCAGCGGCAGGGCAACGGGAAACTTGCCTTCGGCTGCCGGTCGCCCGTCACCCATGAGCATGATCCAGGCCACGGCTGCAGCGGTCAGCACGGCGCCCAAAGCGATGATCAGGGGGGGCACGAAGCCAAACATGCCCTCGAGCAGGAAGGCCATGATCGCCCAGGTCAAAACAAAGCCGATAAAGGCACGGCCAAAGCGGGCAAAGGGGGTGAGCGACACGGCTGCCAGCACAACTGCGCCAATCAGCGCAAAGCCCGGAATGGATGACAGCGCCGTGACGATGCCCGCAAGCAGATTGCAGGCCAGAAAGCCGAAGCCCAGTGTGACCAGCAAATTCGCGAAAAGCGAGCCGCGGACCACCGGGGTCGGATAATGGCCGGTGCGGGCCCGGACGCTCATGGCCCAGCGCATCACGGCAATGGCCGCAACAACGCTCAGGAGCGCCGCGATAATGACAAAGGTCATCTCCCCGTCCGGCAAGGGCTTGGGGATAATGATGCCGCGCTGGTTGATGAAGGTATGGAACGGCAGTTCGAAGGATTCGCGCACTGCCGGCATCGCCTTGAGAACCGCGAAATACCAGAAGAACAGCTGCAGCAGCAGCGGGATGTTGCGGATGATTTCGACATAGACCGTGGCGATGCGGGCGATCAGCCAGTTGGACGACAGCCGCGCTATGCCCAGCACGAAGCCCAGAATGGTGGCGAAGAAAATGCCGATCGCGGCCACGAGGAGGGTATTGAGCAGCCCGACGAGAAAGGCCTGCCAGTAATAGGAGGAGCGATCAAACGGGATCAGCGTGAAGCTGATGCCGAAGCCCGAAGTCTGGAACAGAAAGTCGAAGCCTGTGGACTTGTTTTGCGCAGCCAGGTTTTGCGCGGTGTTGAGAATGATCCAAGCGAAGAAGGATACCACTGCCAGCGCTACCAGCACCTGGTAGATGATGCCGCGGATCACCGGATCGTTGTAAAAAGCAGTCTGCGGCGGTGCCGACAGATGGTCTTGGGCGGCCATAGCGAAATTCCCTAGCAAAGGGGTCGTGCGCCAGAGGGTGAGCCAAACGGGCAATACGAATCAGCGCCCCGGCCGATACCGGCGGGACAGCTCACGCATGACTGTTGAAGGCCCCAACCTACAACGCAAACCACGACGAACCGGCGCCCCCAAGGGGAGCGCCGGACCTGTTTCGCCTTAGCGGATTGGCATTGCGTACTGAATGCCACCGTCGGACCACAGCGCATTCAGACCGCGCTCAAGACCGATCTCGGTGTCTGGACCGATATGGCGATTGAAGGATTCGCCATAGTTGCCCACATGCTTGACGATCCGGTAGGCCCAATCATTGGACAGACCGATCGGGGCGCCAAACTCGCCTTCAACGCCCAGCAGGCGCTTGATGGCCGGATTGTCGGAACCGAGCATTTCGTCGACATTGGCCTGGGTCACGCCCAGTTCTTCAGCTTCCAGCAGTGCATAATAGGTCCAGCGGTTGATGTAGAACCACTGATCGTCACCCTGACGCACGGACGGCCCAAGGGGCTCCTTGGAGATGATCTCGGGCAGGATGATGTATTCATCGGGATTGGCGAACTTGGAGCGTTCGGCAGCCAGTGCCGAGGCGTCCGTGGTGTAGACGTCGCAGCGGCCGTCTTCGAAGGCCTTGACCACTTCGTCCTGGTCGGTGAACACAACCGGGCTGTATTCCAGGCCATTGGTCTCGAAATAGTCGGCGGCGTTGAGTTCGGTCGTGGTACCCGATTCGATGCAGATGGCAGCGCCGGACAGATCCATGGCGGAGGCAATGCCGTCAGCCTTGCGGACCATGAAGCCCTGACCGTCATAATACATGACGCCAGCGAAGGTGATGCCCAGATCGGTATCGCGGCTCATGGTCCAGGTGGTGGTGCGCGACAGAATGTCGATTTCGCCAGCAGACAGGGCAGCAAAGCGCTCCTGGCTGGTCAGCGGGGTAAAGCGGACCTTGTCTGGATCATCAAAAATGGCCGAAGCAACGGCACGGCAGAAATCAACCTCCAAGCCAGACCAAACATTGTTGGCGTCCGGCGCGGAGAAGCCCGGCACACCGCCGGTCACGCCACACTGCACGTAGTCCTTTGCCATCACGTCGTCGAGAGTGGCCGCCTGAGCGGCCGTCGCGCCGAGGCCGAGCGAGGCCGCGACTGCGATCGTTACGAGCGTTTTTTGCATTGATATTGCCTTTTGTTTCCTGACCTTGTGTCCCGAGGTGGCGGGCGAACCCAGCTCCCGGTGGCACCTCCACCCTTTCAAGAGCGGTTGCGATGCTGATAAGCATGCAAGCGTCTATTGACTGATACGTCAAGGGCAGAAGGCGCCTTGAGACAGCGACGCTGACACTTATTTGAACACAGTCATTAATTTGACCGGATATTGAGCAACGAGCCCAACATGAATGATACAAAAAGCGGCAAAGCAGCGCTTTCTGTCGAAACCATCCTGACCCATCACGGTCGCCAGCCCGATGACCAGTTCGGCTTCGTCAATACGCCGGTCTATCGCGGCTCGACCGTGCTGTTCAAAACCCTCGACGACATGACGGGGCAAAAGCAGCGCTATCTCTATGGCCGGGCGGGCAATCCGACGACAGAAAGCGTCGAGGCGGTGATTACCGAGCTCGAAGGCGCCCACCGCACCCGCCTCGTACCATCAGGCCTGGCTGCCATCACCATCGCCGTGCTGAGCTGCGTCAAGGCGGGCGACGACGTGTTGATTTCCGACAGTGCCTATGAACCGGGCCGCAGCTTTGCCGACGGCTTCCTCAAGCGGATGGGCGTGAGCGCGCGCTATTACGACCCGCGGATCGGCGCCGGCATCAGCACGCTGATGCAGCCCAACACGGCGGCCGTGCTGGCGGAAAGCCCGGGCTCGCTGACCTTCGAGGTGCAGGACATTCCGGCGCTGGCCGCAGCGGCACATGCCAATGGGGCCCGGCTCATCGTCGACAATAGCTGGGC
>TARA_R110002020_G_scaffold434673_6_pt1 | contig 13811 bp, 18 predicted proteins | sample TARA_R110002020 | Tara Oceans TARA_R110002020 (sample SAMEA4396489) | marine metagenome | biome: Westerlies Biome; feature: [MES] marine water layer (ENVO:01000295) within the mesopelagic zone...; material: water (ENVO:00002006), including particulate matter (ENVO:01000060) such... | reverse complement strand
TGGGCCTGACCCCTGGCGGCCTCCTACCTTTCGTTTTCCTGGTGGCTTAGGTGGATGCCACAGCTTCATGTTCTCGTGCTGGACGAGCGCATACGGGGCACTGGGACCGCCGTAGCTGATTGACGCTTCGATAGTGTCGCCTTGTCGTTTCGGATGGCTAATGTCCTGGCTTGCTCTCAAAGGGCCTTCGTCTACAGGCACCATTTCGTCGGCCTGACCAGCGATATCGACAATCGCAGTTTCTACCGCTCTGAGCATTGCTAGGTCAGCGTCGATCTTCGCTTTGCTTAACTCGTCGATGACTTCTTGGACGCCTGTTAGGTCATGCCTGATCGGGCCGGACGCCATATCAACCCTTTTTCGATTTCGTGCCGACATAAACAACTTGGGCGACTTGGCCTAACGGATCACGTTTCGTGTTCACGCGAACGATTGGTCGTGTCTCCGATATCGGTGACGGCAACGTGATTTGGCTATCCGTGTCAACCGCTATCGTCGCGTTCGGTATGTAAGCGATGTAATCCACGTCCACGAGATTCTCGTCAGCGGTCCGGCGAGCTTCCTCCACACGAAGAATGTAGGCGTCGTACGTGGTAGCTCCGCCGGTGTAGGTTCGCTCACCGTAGTCATTGACTGTGGACGTGGTACGAATTTCTACTGTGTCCGGTGTCATGTTGACTTTCAGGTCAGTCATGAACTGTTGTGATTGGGCTGCCATCAGTCAACCGATCCAGCGCCGTAATTGCTGATCACCTCGTCAGCACCGCCACGATTGTTTGTCCACTGCCCACGAGAGAAGAATGGCTGAACGATGTTGCTGTTGTCCTCATCTATCGCTTTGTCGGAAACTGTGATGCCGCCAGCGTACGGAGTTGGAGTATTGCCCTCCCGTGACGCTTGCTGGTAGAGGAGCTTGGCTTGTTCCCTGGCGTTCGTCGCCTTCTGGAACATGTCAACCTTCAGATCCCCCACGGCTTGATCTGCGAGGCGACTGAACTTCGACGCTATAGCTACCATCACCCGATACGACGACTCGTAGAGAGCCGTTGTGGCGGAGTCAGAACCAGTGACCTGATTATTTGTCCAAGCGATTTCCTCATCGTTGATGAGTTGATCGTTCGTGTCCGTGTCCCCCGTCAGGAAACGAATTGAATCGCGAGCGTTAGTTGCCGGATCACCGGAATAGGTCCAAGTCATGCGCCGTAGAACACCGATCCGACGTGAGTTCCAGCGCCACTCAAATCAACATAAATTCCGGTGGTGCAACTCACTCCGCCGGGAATTCGATAGTTCGCCGATTCGTTAGCGGCCAACGTGACTTGATAAATCAGATCACCGGTTGCTGTTGAGTTGTTGTCATAGATTTTGATGGTCTTCGCACCGGTGGAGGTGAAGCAGCCACCAAAAAAGATGCAATCGCCATCGAATATGGCAATGTCAACGTCAGCTACCGCAGCAACTGTCGCAGCGTATGGGGGAGGGATACTTGGCATGGTTCTCCTATGCGTTCCAGTGAGCAAAAATGGTGCCCTGTTGTGTGCCGAGACTTACTGCCGTGACTTCAACGAACAGGCCGTTAGGGCAAGCTACCCCGCTGCCGTAATTCATGTTCACAGCATCGCCGGTCAGAATTGTTTCTTCCATGACAAGCGTTCCCGTGTTGTCTGTCCCATCAAACGCTTTGACGATCACCGACGTTCCTGCTCCACTGTCACAGGTGAAACAGCCACCTATGAATAGAGCGCTATTACTAGTCACCGTTCGACTAGTCGTGAACTGTCGTCTGCTAGCTGGGTACGGTTGAACTATTCGAGCCATGTCACGTGTTCCAGTGGGCAAGAATTGTGCCCGTTTGATTTCCAGCGCCGCTTTCGAGCACTTCGACGAACAAGCCGTCAGGACATGCTACGCCGCTGCCATAGTTGATGTTTTCGGACGCATCTTCAGCGATGGCTTGCTGATAAACGAGCGTTCCAGTGTTGTCCACGCCGTTGAATGCTTTGACCACTATTGAGCCGGTGCCACCAAGAGTGCTGGTATCCAGAATTCCTTCGGTCACACTGTCCAGAGTAAAGCCGCCAGTGCCGCAAGTAAACACGCCGCCCATAAAGATCGCGTTGTTACGAGTCACCACCACGTCATTCACGAATTGTCGCCTACTTGCTGGATAAGGCGGAACAACTCTAGCCATGTGCAGTCCTTACGAATAGATAGAGGGCCGGGCCGGAAGCGCCGACCCGACCCTCTGATTGCGTTTACTCGTAGGGTGGGTCTACGAGGTGACGTTGCTCAGGAAGTACCCGAGCGCTGAGGAAACAATTTTCGTGTCCCAGGCAGCCTCAATTTCGATGCGGTCAGCTTTCCGTTCTTCAATACGGAAGCGACTGATCGCTGATGAGGTACCCATACCGGAACTGATTCCGTTCCAAACCATCGTGTAACCCGCGGAGGGTTGCATGAGGCCGGGGCTTGCCGGTGTGTAGCAGAGCAGCACGTCTTTGTCACCGATCTGCGAGTAAGAAGCGGTTGCTCCTTCAGCAGCGGTGTTGTATGTGCCAGCCATAACCAGTACACGGTCAACATTGAACAAGCGAGCGAGAAGATCTTCACTCACTGATTCCATTGACGTGTATTTGATCCGGTCGATGATGTCTGCGTTGTCCATCAAAGCGGAGAACACTTTGTAGCTCATGACGACGGTGTTCGGCACGTAGCCGGTCGCCGACAATACGGTGTTCTTGCCAGTTTCGATGTTCGCAATCGGTGTGGAGTTCGCAGCATCCCACAAGGTGCCCGGAACAACGTCGTTGTCCCAAATACCAGTAGTGAAAGCTGAGGCAGCCCATTCGACTTCTTGACGAATCAGCATTTGCTGAGTCAGGAATCGAGTGGCATCCATGTCCATGTCGAGCGGCGCATCAGCGTTCGCCCGAGTCTGGTCACCAATATCTTTGTGTAGTGCGAACACCTCAGCCGCGTAGGTTGCGGTACTCAGTGAGTAACCGGTTCCTGCGGACTGTGTTCCGTCTGCACGTCGTTGTACTTGGTCACGGAAAAAGTCAGCCTGCGAATACGTGAAGTATTTGTCAGTCTGCTTGTTCACCGAAACCTGTGGGAATGCCCTAGAGGAAACGAATGCGTACGCTTCCTGCATGTAAGCGACACTCATGTTGGTGAGGATCGCGTCTACATGGACATCTGTTGAGGTGGGCTGTGGCATTGGTCAGTCTCCTTACGCCGCGCGGCCGTTTGTAATATTGACAAACGCCGTGAATGTTTCGCCTGCGGATGCTGCCCCAATCGCTTGACCACACACATAAACAGTGGTGTCGGTTCCAGCAACAATCGCGTCGGCTTGTCCATCGGCGGAAGTGCCGAGAACATCGCCAGCAGCAATGGTGCCATCAGCGCTCATCTTTGAAAGACCATGCGTTGTGACGATTGCTTGTTGCCCAGCAGTCGGGTTGTTTTGAAGCACCCCGATTGGTTTATCCGTGATCGCTGCACAAACAGTGACCTGAGTCGCTGATTGCAGCTTCACGAAATAGTATTGACTACTCGACAGATCAGCATAAGCGGTAAGTTCACCGAACGCTGACTGTTGACCTTCGTAGGCCGCCATCAGGCACCCCTCTTTTCGTTGATGTATTCGTCATAGAGCGAAGGGTTACGCTCGGCAACAACCGAGATCGCCTTAGCTATGTTTGAGACTTCGCCAGCATCGACGAGAGCCTGTGCGGCTTTCTCGATTCGTCCGAAGGCATCCATCGCGCCATCTTCGTCGCCTTCAGCCCCAAGCTCGGTAAAAATACCGGCCTCGGAAAGTGCAACGCTAGAAGCGCTCAGAATTTCTTCAATCTCTTTGGCGACCTCTTGGTCGGCGGCACGAAGGCGCACAAGGACCTTTGCAAAGTCAACTGGATTCAAGCCAGGAAGAATTGCCCATTGGTGAGAAGCGGTAGCCGCTTTCTCCAATTCTCGTTCTTGAACGAGTTCGCGGTGCGCTTCTTTAGCTAGGTCCAATTCCTTTTTAAGATCAGTGAGTTCCTTCTGCACCTCTGTTTGGTCGGGGCCGTCAACTGACGCGGCAACAGGAGTCGCTTCTGTTTCCATTTCTGGAGCAGCTTCAACTTCCGTAGCTTCTTCAATTACGTCCTCGACCTCTGGAGTGGCAGTTAGTTCCACGTTGTTCTCCTGGGAGTCGGGTTCAATAATCTGATCGAGCGTGCTGTCGAGATCTTCCTCTGACTTCATAACCATCCAGCCTTCGTGCAGATGCGCGGGATGATCCACGCCTGACGTTTCTTTGATGGTGAGTTCAGTCAGCTTAGTTGATTGCGCCATGACGCCTCCGAATGCAGACATCTGGCATGGTAGCCGCGCTGGTACCCCTACCCCATGTATCTATTTGGTGAAAAGAATTTGGAGAAATACCCCACATTCAGTTGCAAGGGGCACCCCTGCATGTATAATGGGTGCATGGCAACAACCACTTACCTCAAAACCTTCTTCGCAGAAAAAGGTCTGAACGACCGCCTCTACGAAGTAGAAGCCCCAAACGGCGACGTGCACTTCATCACCACCGACATAGTGATCGAGCACATCTTCGCAGCGAGCAGCGACGAGCAAACCAAAATCGCAGCCATCATCCGCAAGATCGACTTCCACAACGGCGACGTACACCACTTCCTCACCCACCTGGCAACAGGCCTCGCAGCAAACCACGCAGAGCAGAGCGCATGAGCCGAAGCACCTAACCGCAAGACCACAAGGAGCCTTGAGTCGGCTAAGGACCGGCAGCCAGGAGCAAGACCTGGCAAGGCACGACAGCAACCACCTAGGAGACACACAAATGAAAATCCTCACCAAAGAAATCACAAAACAGCTTGAACGCAATTACGGCATTCAGGCTGACTTGAAGCCGGTCGTCAAACTGTTTGTCTGCGTCGGAGGCAACGCCACATGGCTTCTCACAGACATAGACCAAGACGGCATCGCCTTCGGATTGTGCGACCTCGGCGTCGGGTTCCCAGAACTCGGCTACGTCGATGTGAACGATCTAATCAAAACCCTCGACTGGAGACTAGAGCGTGACATGCACTTCACCGCTGACAAAACCCTCAGCGAATACGCCACAGCCGCCCGTGACAAAGGAATGGTGATTGCGTGAACCGAACCAGCAAGACGCTGCGGCGAGCGGCGCGGGATGGTCAAATCATCTTGCGTCGCCGCGGCGGTCACCACAACCACACCACCACGAGATCTAAGGAGCATCAACAAGCAATAAAAGACTCAACGAACAGCTAATCGCGTTGCAGCCATTCTTCAACATCTAAACCCGGCAAAGGAGGACTGATGTCATTGACGGCGACGCGCATTAGTTGAGCTTCTTCAGTGTCACCAGTAACCGGCTCGTCATCATCGTCATAACAAATATCGAACTTGAAACCGAGTGCAGCAATCTCGTCGAACACACTCATTCAATCACTCCCATCATGCGTAGAACATTCTCAACATGAGGCTGAATCAGTTCCTCAAACTCGTCTTGACGCCATTGGAAACCGTACCAGACCTGTTCCGTTGTTGCGGCTGTGTCTCCCAGCGCATCCGTCCACAATGGCTTACTGATCTGTTCGAGCATGTCCTCTATTGCTTCTCTCGATCCATTGTTCATCGTGAAATACTGGTTGAACGCTCTCGCCCAAATCTCCTTTGGCGATGTGACGTAGCGACCGTACCCCGCCGCTCCTTTGATCTTGCTCGTAATATTGCGTAACTCTGCCAGCGCTTCACTCCGACCGGCTGCTTGCATGAACGCCAGCATCTCAGCGCTTACATCATCAGCGACTTTCAAATCAGTGATTTTCAAGGCTTGGAACACATCGCCAACGTCAACTCTTAAATTCCCAGTTGCAAGATTTGCAATCGGAGTCCCAGTAGCACTTGCTTTGTCCTTAACAGCATCCACGGCAGCTTTCATGGTCTTTTCTGTGTGCCACCCATCGAGCTTCGGAACTGTCTCTGTGAACTCCTCACGGACTCCATCGACATAGCGTGCCCTCGTCACTTGTTTGTTACGAACCACTTTGTCGAGCCGATGACCGATCTCGTGAGTCGCTACGTTCTGCATTGAGCCAACCGTGACATCCTTGGCGGTACGAACCTCAATGATCGGTTCAATACCACCTTTGTCCATCCACGCACGCGCCTTTTCGTTGTACGCCTCAACCTGCGCTGGTGTGGCGTTGGCTTTCGGGCGACGTGGCTTCGCTATTTTTCCGGCCGCGGTAAATGATCCGCCTTCTTCGTGATTAGGGGTTTTTTTGAGAAACTTGACTTTGACGTTGCCAGTAGGAAGCGGCTGCGACACGACATAGCCAGCGTCGTCCATCGCTCCCAACACCACGCCGACTGTTTCTCTGGCTTGCGCTGTGTCAGGCAGATCGAATCCACCAGATACATTCCCAGCACGCGTCGCCTGTGAGTCAATAATTTCGGGAGCCACTGGCATTACACGCGAAGGCATGGTCGATGGCCCACCCATAACCTCTGCAAATGATTTACCGGGCTGCGCTACTGTTGGACGGGAGCCGCCCATCAGCTTGAATTGTTCGCGGCTAATACTTGCACTTTCACCAGTCACGTTTTTGTATCCAGGCCCGTACCAACGCACAGGAACAGGCATACTCAGTTCCTCCGCGATGATGATGCGGTGGTGTCCGCCTCTAATTTCAAATGTGCCATCACTGTTTACCAACACGTCAACCGGTCTGCGGATTTCTCCTGCGGCTTCGATGTCGTCAAAGAGTCCGGCGTGCATACCCCCTGATTCTTTAGGTTGTTTCGACATCCACAACTTCTCAGGTTTGACTTTCTGTTCCCAATGAATAGGGCTGGCTGCATCAGTCCACTCGCGCGTTCGAGCGCCGTAGTTAGCTAAATCCTCTGCTGGCATCCAGTTGGGGAAATCATCAGGAGTCAGCGGTGGTAAATCAGCAACATCGGGAACAACATCGGGAACAACATCGTCGCCAATGAGCGCACCACGCGCCCCTGGCTGGCCCACCACCGCGCCTGGTTGAGCTACGACACCCGGACTGAGTGCCAGATCCTCAATTTTGAGTCCTGGCTTAGAAGGCCGCACGAACTGCATTGGACTACCCGTCTGACCCGTCCCAGTCGTAGTCGGCAAACCAAACGTCATCGGATCAGGCAACATACGCACCACACAACGACAATTCGGATGCGCCGGAGGAGCCTGACCCGGCGGACCAAACGAATCACGTATCCCAACCGTCACACCGTTCAACGGAACACAAATCGGACACACGTCAAACGACGATGTGACCCACTGTTTTTTTGCGAGGGTAGGATTAACCAAACCCTGATCCGCGGCTTGCCACATGCCTTGCAGTCGTCCCTGGTTAGACGCACGCATCATCTCAGTACGAGCAATCGTTCGCGCCCGCGATCTTCTCAGCTTCGCACCATACTGATCAGCTTTTCGTTTCAAATCGACTGGGGAAATATCAGGATTTTGGCGAACAAGTCTCGATGCTCGATTCACTACCGCGTCCGCGTATCGAACCGTCAGACCTTTCGTCGCATTCCCGAACATGTGGCCGACCGCATAATTCCCGGCAATCGCTCCTTTCGGTGTCGGTATCTCATTCAAAATCTGAATCAGGTTTCGTGAAGTCTGCTGTCTCGTCAACCCTTCATTGAATGCGCGTGTCACAACACTACGAACCGACCGCACCTGGCTGTCGATCATGTCGCGCACCATGTTGCCAGCAGACGTAGACGCATATTGAGTAGCCATCGGTGAAGCACGATTGAACTTCATGTCCAATGCTGTTTGCGATGGTGTCGCCTTCTCCAGTGTTTTCCATTGAGCAGCAACTTCGCGCTTGATCTCGTTGAACATCGCTGCACCAGACTGATCAACCTGCCACAAAGTGAGTTCGCCTAAGAACTGTTCATACGGTAAGAACGCCTCGACAACCCCACCGAGACTGTCGCCCCCGTTTGGTTTCATCCATTGTTCCTCTATGACACCGCTTGGGATGCGATTCCATGCCAACTCGACGGCATCTGCATACTCTTTTTCGTTGACCGTTAAACGATTAACTCCCGCAGGTCGATGCGCTGGCAGACCCGGCTTCCGTTTCCGCGAAACCGGGAACCGTTCGGCCTTACGAACACCAGCCGTGACTAAGACAGCGGTACGTGTCACACTTCCTCAGACATCACCCGAGGCAAACCAGCCGCCTCACGCAGATAGCCTTCCAAATCCTCGTCAGGGAACAACGGCGCACCAGCACCAGCAAGCTGTTGAACGAACGTACCCAAAGCAGCCAGATCCACGTTGTCCGGTGACTGGAAGTTAATGGACGGCGATTTCCTTATATCGAACCCGTTGATTCTCATAAGCCGCGGAACTCCATGCTGATTGAACACCTCGGCGATAGCGCCAAGCCACGCCGACAACGAATCGAGGAACAACTGGATCTTCGACACTGACAGCGCTTGTGTTCCCGTGGCCTGGTGGCCGAGGAGAATGAAGTCAGCAAGAACCGACATTGAGATTCGTTGGTCGTAGCGTTGAATGATTGCGTTCGTGTCGAACTGGCGTCGCCCACCTGTCGAAAGCAGTTTCAGATCGTAGGCCAGGTTGCCAGTGTCAGGATCGTAAGCCAACGGAAACACGATGCCTTCTTGCTCATCACGTTTAATGTTTCTGACGAGTTGCTTGATTGCGTCGAGTGCTGCGCTTTCCGCTGACGTGGCGTTGTCGCTCAATAACTGTGGTGGAACCATTGCGACCGGCAGACCAGCCAGGTCACGTTCAATGCCGATCGCTTCGATCTCTTGGATCTTGGTTTTGTAGTACCACGGCATGAAAGCATTTCGCAGAATGGAACGACCACGAGGATCGTTGTATTTCGTGGTGGTACGAAACAGCAACATTTTTTCGATTGGAATGAACACGTTGTCTCGACCGAACGTCTCACCCAACATTTGTTGTTGGGTCACTCCGTTGATGCCGCCGTTAGGGTCGATGGCCCAATCCCAAATCGTGGACTGGCCTCTGATGGGAAGTTTTTTCCAACCGATCAAACCGTCCTCGAACTTGGATGGCGTTTTTGATTCTGGTCCTTCGCGTCGCTTGTAAACAATTTCGTGGACAGAGAAGCCGTAGGTGAGGAATGACAGGATCGAGGAGATGGTGTCGTCCCATGAGTGACTCATGTCTTGCATACAGCCAGCCACGAATTCTGCGTAGCCGACTGCTTGTTCGTCGTTGACGTCGGATGCGTCAACCGACCAGTCAACGGTTCGCATCAGCATTTCGATGGCGTGGAGGATCGCTCCGACTACTGGGTCGTTGTCTGCCATCTCGCGATAGTTGGCGACGCCGCGTCGGCCTTGAAGCTGACGCAAAAAATCTTCTTCGACTTTGCCTCCATACTGGATGAGGCCAGACGTGCCGACCTCCATGAAGTCTGTTGAGGTTGGTCGCGCTTTGCCGATGGTGCGTTCAAAGCCGGGATCAGTCATTCAAATCCTCCGTTACGGAATGATGACGACCCTACTCGTTGGCGCTTTGAGCGCTATGTAGCGTCACACATTCGTAACGAACCTAGATTATTTTGGAAATAACGTGCAAGGGGTTCCCCAGGCTGTTATGGTTGTTGGTGACAGCAACCACGACCACAGGAGGTCACCATGCCTACAGATTTCTTAACACTTCGAGCCGACTGCCGAGATAAAGGATGGCCGACAGATCATCCTTACTGGACAGCCACCAGCGAGGTATTGGGAAGCGCTCCAGCTACACCACAACCATTAGCCATCAGCTTGACAGCAGAGCAGGCAGCGTACATGGAGGAGTACGCACCTATAGCCAGAGCACAGTCAGACGCAAACATCAAGGCACTTCTCGCTCGATAGGTCGCTGTCAAAACCACGAAGGAGCCGGTCGATTGTGACCGGCTCCTTTCGCGTTTTGGTTGCTGTCAGTTACTCGATATCGGGAAAGTTCCCACCGGCGTTTGGCTGGTTACGATCCCAAGCCTTGAAATACTTCGACTCAGTTTCACCCTTCATCCAACTATTGAAAGCCTTCACAAGAATCGAATAATGCGATTCCCATTTACGGTCAGGCGACTTTCCATCAGACCCATAACGAATGAACCATTGACGAGCAGCTAACCGTGGGTCACCCATAGCCAAGTCAGCGCCGGTCCCCAGATCGGTTAGGAAGTCAGCTAGCCCCACCTCAGGATGTTTCCGCATGGCACGTACAGTGAAGATCGCCAACGCCTTACGTTGTACCCTGAGCGGACGACCATGATGAACCAACGTCTGAGCAAACACGATCTCATCTTCATGTTTGATGATGTAGTCACCAACTTCTTGATGAGAGAACCGCGATGGCCCGGTGTAGTCATAGAGAGCGAAGCCCTCATGCTCACCTAACAAAACACGGGCGACACTTGCTACTTGACTCTTGTTTGGAATGTGTGCGAGTGCTGGCAGGTCATCAACTCGGCGCGGTGAACCACGGTCAATGATGTCAGCGATACTCGGATCGACGTTCCGTTCAACACCAAACGGAACAGCGGTCTTCGATGCAGCTATCGCTATCAAGCGATGCTGACCGTCTATTAAAACTCCGTCAGTTCCAATGGAACATTTGTTCAAATAATGGTCTTGCCATCGACCTTGAAGAATCGAACGGGTGTACTCCTCTACGACTCTCGGTCGCACCGATCGGTTCCGAGTGTTGTGTTCGTCCAGCAGTCGTTGTGCTTCTGCTGCACTCATCAACGAGTGTATGGTCATGTCAACCTCCTATGGGTTGGTTGTTGGAGACTGACGGGTGCCAGTCTATTTGTACGCCACACTGATCCCTGCACGTTGCCAGGGACGCCGTATGAACGTGTTCGTTCTTCTGGTTGGTGGTTGCTGTCCTTGGTAGTTGCTGCATTTCCTACTATAGCCAGGTCGCATAGCGCGCGCACTTCATTGTCTTTTAGGCCGAGGAACTGTCCCTCTTGGTATTGGTTCCCGTGTTGGTGTTGTCGCGTTGTTTGAGAAAGTTTGAGAAATACCCCAAACCTAGTTGTGCAAGGGGTTCCCCTATGCCTATACTTAAGGCATGGCAACAACCGGAACCTCAGGAGGAACCGAAATGACAATCAAACAGGAACAAGAACCAACTTGGCTAATCAAGCCCACCGAATTTGAAAATGTTGTCGGTGCTTATGGACTCCAGAAAGGCGGCGACTACGGCTTCGGCGATGGAACCGGCCACACTGTCTGGTACGTGACCTACGCTTCCCAAGACTGGGTTGATTTCGAGCAGGAGTTCGACGGCAATACAGCCGGTACGAAAGTCGGTGACTTCCTGGGCGTGCCAGTCGGCGGTCTAGCAAACATTGACAACTTCGCAGAGGCCGTCGGTGTCTGTGAAGACGAAGTAACTGCTCTAGTGGCAGCAGCCAAGGAGGAATTCCAAGCCTGATCAACACCAACAAAATCAACCGAACGGCCCGCTCCTCCGGGGGCGGTTCTTTCGCGTTTTGGTATCGAAGGGGTATCCCTAGGTGTTAGGCTGTTGTGATGAATGACTTCGATCTGCCTGGCATGGGTGACTTCGAGCCACCCGACCCAGTCGTTGAACATCCTTGCGCCCACTGCTGGGAGGAACGTGATCTGCCACCAGGCGTCGATCTGTTCATCGGGCAAGCCCGCGTCTGCTACCTCTGTCTACGCGATCACCTAGACGACAACGACACACCATCCGGCAGGGATTACATCACCGAAGAAATCTTGGATGAGTTCGTCGTTGATCTGCCTGCCGACCAGGACGCTCAGATCTACCGACCGCCGTTTGGTAAAGAACCACCCAACATTCGCGGATGGTTGCCATTCGTCCTTACTTCTAAAGCACGAAAAAGATACCTGAAGAAAAAGTAAGTCCCGTTCTACCGTTTCCCACCGTCGTAAACTTCTGCGTGACCCTCGTCCACCAGCACATCATTGAGGCAGCCATCGTCGTCACCAATGACTCGACCCAACACGCGACCGAACTTGCCTCGCTTGTCCAAGCTGGTTTGGATCTTGATTTGCTCTTGGGCTGCACACCAATCGACAACGTAATCTTTCGCAGCTAACCCGAGTGCCTTCTCAACTTTGTCTCTCGTGCGAGATTCCGGGGTGTTGATTCCCAGGAGTCGAACGCGCGCCTGGTACCGAATCGAAAAACCGAGATCTAAGATCACGTCCACTGTGTCGCCATCAACAACTCGATCTATCGTTGCCGCGTATTCGTACATCAGGAACCACTGCTTTCTTCTGTTTCGTCACTGATCGTGAGTCGATACCAGCCAGAGTTGTTTGCGTTGTACACCGTTCCTTCGACAGCGTAGTCGCCTGGTTCCATGAGTCTGTCAATCTCAGCGTCCCAGGCGTTCGAAGTGTTTTGGATAACTGGGCGCGGTTCGTCGTAACCGACAATCGTGTCGTCCGGGAACTCAGCTTCATCAACTGCGTTTGCCGGTGGGTTATTGCAAGGATGAGAGTCGCCACCAATCGAGCAGTCCCGGCCACCGTCATCATCGGATTCAATGAACGTGCCTCTCGTGTATTCATCGAGGTCGCCGGTGTGATCACCGAGGTCAGGGTCGTCGTCCTCATACAGGTAGACGTAGGGGTCGGCGTGCTGATTGGTGGTGTTGAACTGTGCGTACTCCAGATTCGATTCGGCTTCGATGACGATTCGCCGGCGTTCCCCAGTCACGGTCGGATCGTCAGGAACCGTGAACGTCACCACTTCGCGTTCGCTGCGTTGACCTGGAAAGTCGGTGTTCCAGTTGCCAACGATGCACCAGTCGCCGAATCCGGTCCATCCACCTTGTGAGCAGTTGGCCGGGATCGTTGTGACGACTTCAGTTGTGTTGGCGCTCACCACATTCGGATCAGCAACCGTCGTTGTTGACTGCGTTTCTCCGTAAGAGGTGCCCTCATCGCATCCACCGTTTCCAAGTCCGTCGTCATAGCAATACCACGAATACGTCCTGAGTCGAGTGCCGGAGATCGTGCTGACGGTTTCTGTTTCGGTGACTGTGGTCGCGGTTGTGACTTCCTGATACCAGTAGCCGTCGTTGGAATTGAAGCCAAGAGTGGACGTGACGTTGACTGCCGTAGTCGTTTCCGTTTCGGTACTCACTTGGTCAGCTAGATCTTCCCAAGTTGTTTCTGTGCCACCATCCCACGACGGTTGCGGCGGTGGTGGCGGTGGTGGTGGTGGTTCCTCTATTTCTTCTTCTGGTTCTTCGTCTACCCCAGGTTCGTCATCTTCGGGTTCATCGTACGGTACTTCTTCATCGGTATCCACTTCGTCGGGTGGTTCCGTCGGCTCTGGGATTTCTTCATCCGGCGCTTCGCCGTCATCCGCCAAAGGACCGTCCGCATCGTCAACTTCATCGGGAGTCGCGTCGTCCTCGTCTGGGGGCCAGTCATCATCTTCGTCAGTTTGCCATTCAGGCAACATCAACTCTGGTTCTTGCCACAGATCTTCTTCGTCGTCCCACGGCATTTCCCAATCAGGGATCGTGATTTCTGGTAGCGGATCTAGGGTGTCGTCATGCGCGTCATCTTCTGGATCTTCGGGCCATTCCTCGATTGGCGGCAACGGATCTTCGATAACGATTAACTCAATTTCGTCATCTTCTTCAACGATGATGATTTCAACTTCCCAACCGTCGTCACTCCATTCACCTTCAACGCGGTCTGGTAATTCC
>TARA_R110002020_G_scaffold37705_23_pt1 | contig 13817 bp, 12 predicted proteins | sample TARA_R110002020 | Tara Oceans TARA_R110002020 (sample SAMEA4396489) | marine metagenome | biome: Westerlies Biome; feature: [MES] marine water layer (ENVO:01000295) within the mesopelagic zone...; material: water (ENVO:00002006), including particulate matter (ENVO:01000060) such... | reverse complement strand
CGGCGGCCGATACTAGGCCCACGGAGGACCCCATGAGCCAGTCGTTGCACGTGATCATCCTCGCCGCCGGCGAGGGCAAGCGCATGAAGTCGCGCATCCCCAAGGTGCTGCAGCCCATCGCGGGCCGGCCGATGCTGGGCCACGTTGTGGACACTGCGCGCGCGCTGGGCGCCGCCGGCATCCACGTGGTCTATGGCCACGGCGGCGACCAGGTGCGCGCCGCCTTCGCCGGCGAAGACGACCTGCACTGGGCCGAACAGGCCCGGCAGCTGGGCACCGGCCATGCCGTGCAGCAGGCCATGCCCGGCGTGCCCGAAAACGCCCGGGTGCTGGTGCTGTACGCCGACGTGCCGCTGATTTCGGTGCAAACCCTGCGCGAACTGCTCGACGCCGCCCGCGACCAGGCCGCCGTGCTGTGCGAAACCCTGGCCGATCCCACCGGCTACGGCCGCGTTCTGCTCGACGGCAACGGCAACGTACAGGCCATCGTCGAACAGAAGGACGCCGACGAAGGCCAGCGCGCGGTGAAGCTGGTGAACACCGGCGTCATCGCCGCCCCGGCCTCCGACCTGCGCCGCTGGCTGTCGCGCCTGGGCAATGACAACGCCCAGGGCGAGTACTACCTGACCGACATCTTCGCCATGGCCCGCGCCGATGGCCGCGCCGCCGCGCACACCCACTGCGGCATCCCCGGTGAAGCCGAAGGCGCCAACGATCCGGTGCAGCTGGCGCGGCTTGAGCGCGCCTACCAGCGCCGCGCCGCCGAGGCGCTGATGCGCGAAGGCGTGCGCCTGGCAGACCCGTCGCGCTTCGACCAGCGCGGCAGCGTCGAAGCCGGCACCGACGTCGAGATCGACGTGGACGTGGTGCTCGAAGGCCGCGTGGTGCTGGGCGAGGGCGTGCGTATCGGCCCCTTCTGCCGCCTGCGCGACGTCGAACTTGGCCCGGGCAGCGTGGTCCGCGCCCACTGCGACCTCGAAGGCGTGGTCGCCGCGGCCGGCTGCACCCTGGGCCCGTTCGCGCGCCTGCGCCCCGGCACCGAGCTGGGCGAGGGCGTGCACATCGGCAACTTCGTCGAAACCAAGAAGGCCAGCCTGGGCAACGGCAGCAAGGCCAACCACCTGAGCTACCTGGGCGACGCCCTGGTCGGCGAGAAGGTGAACATCGGCGCCGGCACCATCACCTGCAACTACGACGGGGTGAACAAGGCCACCACCACCATCGGCGATGGCGCGTTCATCGGTTCGAACAGTTCGCTGGTGGCGCCGGTGGAGATCGGCGAAGGCGCGACCATCGGTGCCGGCAGCGTCATCACCAAAACCGCCCCGGCCGACAAGCTCACCGTCGCGCGCGGCCGCCAGGCCACCATCGACGGCTGGCAGCGCCCCACCAAGCGCTAGATCCTTTGTGGGAGGGACTTCAGTCCCGATGCTTTTGATTTGGGTAACGGCCCAAAAGCATCGGGACTGAAGTCCCTCCCACGGAAGCAGTCAGTCTTCGGCGACCGGCAGTACCAGCGACACCTGCAGGCCACCCCCTTCACGGTTTGAAAGCCCAATCCGGCCGCCGTGCGCCTCGGCGATCTCGCGCGCAAGAGCCAGGCCCAGGCCGGTGCCGCTGCGTTTGGTGGAATAAAACGGCACCAGCGCATTGGCCAGCACCGCCTCGCCCATGCCGGTGCCGCGGTCGAGCACCTCGATGCGCAGCAGGCCGCCGCCACGGCGTACGCGCAGCTGCACGTCCCCGGGCGCCGAGCCCGATTCGTGGGCATTCTTGAGCAGGTTCAGCAGCGCCTGCTCCATCTGCGGCACATCCACGCGAACGGCCTCCGGCGGCAGTGCGCCATCAAGGCCGAATTGAATCTGGCTGCGCAGCCGGTCCACCAGCACCGTCCAGGGCGTGGCCTCGAGCCGTGGCGAAGGCAGTTTGGCGAAGCGGGCGTAACCACGGATGAAGCCTTCCAGGTGGCGCGCGCGTTCTTCGATCATCCCGAAAATCGCCTCGAGCTTTTCCGTCTGCCCGCGCCGCGTCAGCTCGGCTCCCGAGTGCGCAAGGGAAGCCACCGGCGCGAGTGAATTGTTGAGTTCGTGGCTGATGACCCGGATCACCTTCTTCCAGGTCTGCACCTCCTGCCGGCGCAGCTCGCTGGTGAGCTGGCGCAGCAGCAGCAATTCGTGCGGCCGCCCGTTGAGCCGGAAGCCGCGGCGGGCCAGGTGGTAGACCTCTTCCTCGTCGCCGTCCCCGACCGAGAACAGCCCGTCGCCGGTCCGGTCCAGGGCTTCGGAAAGCGCCGGCGGCGCCGCCTGCACCAAGGTGTCCAGCGTCAGGCCCTCGATCTTGCGGCCTTCGTTGAGCAGCCGGCGCGCGGCCAGGTTGGCGTAGACCACGTGGCCGCCGTCGGCCACCAGCAGCATTGCCACCGGCGTGTTCTGCACCATCGTGTCGAGCAGAAGCTCCCGCTGGACCAGGCCCAGGCGCTGTTCGCGCAGGACGCCGCCGAGCTCGTTGTGCGCGCCGACCAGGTCGCCCAGTTCGTCGCGGTGCGGCCAGCGCAGGCCGAAGCTGAAGTCGCCGTCGCGATAGCTCAGCGTCGTGCCGGCCAGCGCCCGGAACAGCGACAGCACCGGACGTACCGCCCTGCGCATGACCCACAGCGAAAGCAGCAGTCCCGCGGCCACGGCCACCAGGCCGGCAAGCAGGGCACTGTCGAGCACGCGAACCAGGACCAGCGCCAGCACCACGGACACGGCGGCGATCCCGGCGGCAAACAGGGCCAGGGTGCCGGCGATCGATCGGCGGGCAGGCATGCGGGTCAGGGCCGGGCGATGCCCAGGCGTTCCATTCGGCGATACAGGGCCTGGCGGCTCAGGCCGAGTTCGCTGGCGGCCTGGGCAACCACGCCGCCGGCGCGGGCCAGCGCCTGTTCGATGCTGGCGCGGTCGAGTTCGGCGTCCTGACCCTGGGCGCTGGCAGCTGCGGCCGGCGCGACCGGCAGGCCGAGGTCGCCGGCCCTGATCTCGTCGCCGGGACTGAGCAGGCAAGCACGCTGGATCACGTTCTTGAGCTCGCGCACGTGGCCAGGCCACGTGTGGCGCAGCAAGGCATGCACGGCGCCGTCGGACAGGGACTTGCCCGGCGCCAGGAAGGCCTTTGCCAGCGGCAGGATGTCACGCGGTCGCTCCGCCAACGGCGGGATGCGGATCTCGATGAGGTTCAAGCGGTAGTACAGGTCTTCTCGGAACGTGCCTTCGCGGATCATCGCGGGCAGGTCGGCATTGGTCGCGCTGATCACGCGCACCTTCACCTGCTTCTCGCGGTTCGAGCCCAGGCGGCTGAACCTGCCGGTCTCGAGCACGCGCAGCAGTTTCATCTGGCCTTCGGGCGGCAGGTTGCCGATTTCGTCCAGGAACAGGGTGCCGCCGTCGGCCGCTTCGAACTTGCCCTCGCGGGCCTTGCCGGCGCCGGTATAGGCGCCGGCGTCGGCGCCGAAGAGTTCCGCCTCGATCAGCTCGGACGGCAGCGCGCCGCAGTTGAGCGTGACGAAGGGGCCGTCCTTCACCGACGAGTTGGCCTGCAGGATCTCGGCGATCTTCTCCTTGCCCGACCCGTTCGGTCCGGTCACCAGCACCGGCACGTCGGCGCGGGCGACCTGGGTGGCCAGGCAGAGCACGCGTTCCATCGCGGGGTCGGCCCAGACCAGGCCGCGCAGGTCGTGGCCACGCTCGAGTTCACGGCGCTGGCGGCTGTCGCGGCGTGCGCACTCGGCCATGGCCCGGTTGGCCTGGCCCAGTTCGATCAGGTTGCCGATGGTGGCCAGCAGCTTGCGGTCGTCCCAGGGCTTGGCCAGGTAGTCGGCGGCCCCGGCCTTGACCAGGTCCACCGCGACCTCCAGGTGGGTCCAGGCCGTGAGCAGGATCACCGGCAGGTCGGGGTGCGCCTGCCGGATGGCCTTGAACAGCGCCTCGCCTTCTTCGCCGGACGTGGTGTCCTGGGTGAAGTTCATGTCCTGGATCACCAGGTCCACGTCTTCGGCCGCCAGCAGCGCGAGGCCCTCTTCCGGCGACGACGCGCACAGCGTCCGGTAGTCGTGCAGTGAGAACAGCACGTCCAGCGCGGCGGCTACCGACGGGTTGTCGTCGATGACCAGCAGGGTGGCTTGGCTCGGTTGCGGCATGCGCCTAGCCTACCTTCACGCCGTGCGGGTGGCGATGGCCGGCGGCACCGCCGCGGCGCGCCAGGCCGGGCCCAGCACCGCAAGCAGTCCCAGCACCCACATCGCCAGCATGGTCAGGCCGAGGTAGGCCACCGGCAGGCGCGGCAGTTCGAGCTCCGCGACCAGGAGGTTGTTCAGCCCCAGGGCCAGTGCCAGGCCGGCGATGACGCCGCCGGTGGTGATCAGCACGTTTTCCACCAGGAAATAGCGAATGATGTCGTGCCGGCGGGCACCCAGGGCGCGGCGCACGCCGATCTGCTTGCGACGCTGGTTCACCCAGAGCGAGGCCATGCCGACGATGCCGCTGGCGGTGATCAGCAGCAGGAACACGGTCACGGCGATCAGCAGGCCGGCCATCATGTTCTCGCCCGAATAGCGCCGCGCCCGGTATTCGGCGAAGGTTCGCTTGCCGAGCAGGACGCGGTCGTTGCGAAGGGCCAGCAATGCCTTCTCGACCTCGGTAATCACCCGGTCCTGCGAGCCCGGTTCGGTCCGGATCGAGTACCTGGTGAACGGGTCTATGTAGTGGATGGGGAAGATGACGCTGTCCTCGGCACGCGCGCCGGCTGGTGCGTTGGGTGATTGCAGGCGCTCGACCACGCCGACGATCCGCACGCCTTCGGCATCGTCTCCGCCGCCCATGTAGAACACCTTCCCAACGTAGGACGACGCGTCCGGGAAGAGTTGCCTGGCCAGGGACAGCGTGACGATCACGAGCGAAGGCTGGGACTGGTCGAGCTGCGGATTGAACTCCTGGAATTCCTCGGGCTCGAATGCCCGGCCCTCGACCAGCGTCAGGCCGAAGGTGTCGATCAGCGAATCACCCATGCCGTTGAAGTAGAGCGTGGCACCGAGGTTGCTGTTCTGGTCGCCGCGCGTGGCCGTCAGGCCACCATTGTTCCAGCTCGACTGGCCCAGGGGCACCTGGTTGGTCCAGGTGGCCGAGACAACGCCCGGGATGGACTTGATCACCTCCAGGTCGCGGCGCTGCATGTCCGCGATGTCGTTGATCTGGCGGTGCGGGTAGAAGCGGATCTCGGTCAGGTTCTGCTCGTCGGCACCGGTCGGCCGGGCCGCGGTCGCAAGGCGGTCACGGATGATGTAGAGCGCGTTGCAGACGATGGCCAGCGTCAGTGCAACCTGCGCGGCGATCAGCAGTGGCGCGGTCTTGTTGCGCATCATGGCGGAGAGGATCGGGCGGATTTCCATGGCGGGGCCTCGGTTATTGGCTCTTGAGCTGCAGGGCTGGCACGACCTGGCAAGCGCGCCAGGTGGGCAGCAGGCCTGCCAGCAGGCTGGCGACGATGGAAAGCGCGATCGCCGTGGCCAGCATGGTGCCGTCCACGTAGGTGATCTGTGCGATGTCCGCGTCGAAGTGGCGGATGTACGCGAGGGCGCCAAAGGTCATGGCAACGCCCACCGTGGCGCCGACAAGTCCGATCACGCCGGCTTCCGTCAGGTATTGTTTGAAGACTTCACGCCGGGTGGCGCCCAGCGCGCGGCGCACGCCGATCTCGCCGGGACGGGCGCTGAACTTGGCCAGCAGCAGGCCGACGGTGTTGACCAGGCAGACAAGCAGGAAGCCGAAGGCCAGCCAGGTCGACGTGCGGGTGTCGTCGCTGACCACGCCATATTCGTCCAGCCACTCCATGACGCTGTGCACGCGGTTGTTCGTGGGCCGCGGGAAGCGGTTGAGCGCCCGCTGTTCCGCGACGTAGGCAGCCAGGTAATCGGCGTACTGCTGCCGGTCCGCGGCGCTTTCGAGTTCGGCCCAGTACTGCACCCAGCTGCATTCCGACGCCAGGTAGCCCTTGAAGCCGGGAGCCGGCGGGTTTTCGCTGCAGTCCATGCTGCCGTTGCGTTCCAGTTCCAGGGCGATCGCGGCACGGATCGGTATGAAGACGTCTTCGCTGGTGTCGAAGCTGCTGTTGCCGACCAGGCGGTAGAATTTCGGCACCGGGTTCCAGGTGTCGACGACGCCGATGATCGAGAACTCCGTGTCATTGACCTTCAGGTTCTTGCCGACCGGATTCACGTTTTCCCCGAACACCCGCTCGGAGAGGCTGCGGCCGATCACCAGCACGTAGGCGCCCTTGTCGTCATCGGCTTCGCTCCATGCCTGGCCGTACAGGAAGGGCACGTCGAACATGGCGAAGAAATCCCGGCCGACGGCGATGCCGTCGCTGAAGAAGGGCGGCAGGTCGTCGCGGCCGGAATTGATCGCGGGGCCGAGGCCGTAGATCGGTGTCTGCCGCTTCGCCTTGGCCTGCTCCCACAGCGCCATGGCATCCATGTAGGTCAGCTGCTGCGGCGGGTCGATTACGGAGGCGGGCTGTTCGGCCGGATAGTTGTCCAGCCGCGGATAGAGCAGTCGGTCGCTCTTGTGCGGGATCGGGTCGCCGGACATGCCGTGCAGCAGCGTCAGCGTGGTCATGCTGGCCGCCACGCCCACGGAGAGCGTGAGCACCATCAGCGTGGTGAGCACGGGATTGCGGCGCAGGCTGCGGAAACCCAGGTTCAGGTAGTAGCGAAACATGGCGTACTCCTCAGGCGTCGGCGGGGTGGGCGGCGACGGCCGCGAGCGAGCGCTGCGTTTCGTGGGTCAGGTCCGAGACCTGGCCGTCGATGATGTGCACGTTGCGGTGAGCGCGCGCGGCGAGCTCGGGGTCGTGGGTGACCATCAGGATGGTGGTGCCGGCGGCGTTGATTTCCTCAAGCAGCTCCATCACGCCGCGGGCCATCTGCGAATCCAGGTTGCCGGTCGGTTCGTCGGCCAGCAGCAGCTTCGGCGAGCCGGCCAGGGCGCGCGCGATCGCCACGCGCTGCTGCTGGCCGCCGGACAGTTCGGCCGGGTAGTGCTTCATGCGCGAGGCAAGTCCAACCTGGGCCAGGGCGTCCTCGATGCGCTTCTTGCGCTCGGCGGCGCCGAAGCCGCGGTAGCGCAGCGGCACGTCGACGTTGTCGAACAGGTTCAGGTCGGGGATCAGGTTGAAGCCCTGGAAGATGAAGCCCAGCTTCTCGTTGCGCAGCTTGGAACGGGCCGAGTCGTCCAGGCCGCGTACGTCCACGTTGTCGAGCCAGTATTCGCCGCCGGTGAATTCCTCGAGCAGGCCGGCGATGTTGAGGAAGGTCGTCTTGCCCGAGCCCGACGGGCCGGTTACCGCCACGAACTCACCTTCCTTGACGTGGATGTCGAAGCCCCGCAGCGCGTGGGTTTCGATCATGTGGGTGCGGTAGACCTTGCTCAGGTTGTTCATGCGCATCATGTCGGGATGTCTCCTCGGGTCAGGCGGTTCAGTCGTTGATGGCGACGCGTTCTGCGTCTTCGAAGTTTTCGGTGCCGGAGATGACGATGCGCTCGCCGGGCTCGAGGCCCTGGAGGATCTCGACTTCGCCGACGCTGGTGGCGCCCAGCACGATCGGGCGGCGAACGGCGATGCCATCCTCGACCACGTAGGCGTGTCGTCCCCCGTGTTGTTCGACGAAGGGACCGCGGGCAACCTTGATCACGTCGGCCTTCTCCTCGAACAGGACGCGCGCGGAAAGGCGCTGGTTCTGGCGCAGGCCGGGCGGCTGTTCGCCGTCGAAGCGCACCCGCGCCAGCACCTGGTTCCCCACCACCTCCGGGGAGATGGCCGAGACCTTGCCGGTGGCGTTGGTGGCGCCCACGCGCACTTCGGCGGTCATGCCCAGGCCCAGGTCGTCGGCATAGGACTCGGGCATCTCCAGTTCCACTTCGAGCCGGCTCAGGTCCACCACGGTCATCAGCGGCGCGTTGGCTGCCACGACGGCGCGATCGGCGACATTGAGCGTGCCGATGATGCCGTCCACGGGGGAGCGCACGTTCAGTTCATCCACCCGGCGCTCGAGGTTGGCGGTAAGCAGGCGCTGGCGTTCGAGCAGCTGTTCCTGGGTCTTCAGGCCAAGCGCCACGTCCTGCGCCTCAAGCTTTGCCGCGGTGCCGGCGTGCTTGCTGCGGATGTCGGCGCTGGCCATCGCGTCCTGGGCACGCAGGAACTCGACTTTCGCGATCGCGCCCAGCTCGAAGCCACGTTCGGCCCGCTGCAGGTCGCGAAGGGCGGCCAGGCGGGTGACTTCGGCATCGTCGGCTTCGCGCTGGGCCAGCAGGCTGGACTTGCGAGCCAGGATCCGCTGGCGTGCGACCTCGGCCTCGAGCTGTGCCAGGGTGGCCATTTCGCGCTGCAGTTCGTTCTGGAGTTCCGGCGAGTCCACCACCGCCATGACGTCGCCGCGTTCGACGGCGTCGCCAGCGTTGGTCTTCAGCGTCACGGTGCCGCCGGCCGGCGCGTACAGCGTCGGGCTGACCGCAGCGACCACGCGGCCGTTGACCGCGGCATCCCGCACCAGCAGGCCCCGGCCGACTTCGGCGAAACGCAGGCGCTCGGCTGAAACCGACCCGGAGCTTCCAAGCCAGCTGCTTAGCAGCCAGCCCAGCACCAGCACGGCGATCACCGCGCCCGCGGCGATCCAGAGCGGGCGGCGGTTACGCGGTACCTGGGCCTGGGAAAGGCTCTGGTCCTGGGCGGAGGTGTCGCGGATCATCGGCAAGTCCATGCAGTTCGGGCGTGGTAAAGACGAAGCAATCATCGTGCCAACATGTAAGGCACTGATTTGAAAGAGCTTGCACGGTGTCCGCGGCGTCCGGCACGGCGCGGTCCGGACACCCGCCGGACACCCACGCGGCGCCTGCGAATCCTTCGCCCGCGGAAAGCCACATCCTTCACTTAAACTTGCTGGCCAGTCACCAAGGAACGCATCGCCCATGTGTGGAATCGTCGGCATCAGCGCCAACCGGCCCATCGTCCAGCACCTGATAGCCGGACTCGCCGCGCTTGAATACCGCGGTTACGACTCGGCCGGCGTCGCCCTGCTCACCGGCGACGGCATTTCCCGCCTGCGCGCCAAGGGCAAGGTGCGCGACCTGGTTGCCCTGCAGGCCGAAACCGGCCTGGACGGCCACTGCGGCATCGCCCACACCCGCTGGGCCACCCACGGCGTGCCCAGCGAAGGCAATGCCCACCCGCACGTGTCGGGCGAAGTGAGCCTGGTGCACAACGGCATCATCGAAAACCACGCCGCGCTGCGCGCCGAACTGCAGGCCGAAGGCTATGAATTCAGCTCCCAGACCGACACCGAAGTGGTGGCGCACCTGGTCGAGCGCGCCCAGCGCCAGGGCCTGTCGCTGCTGGCGGCGGTGCAGGAGACGGTGAAGCGCCTGCACGGCGCCTACGCCATCGCCGCGGTTTCCGCGCGCGAGCCCGGCACCGTGGTCGGCGCCCGCTACGGCGCGCCGCTGATCGTCGGCCTGGGCGAGGGCGAGCAGTACCTGGCCTCGGACGTACATGCGCTGCTGCCGCTGACCAAACGTTTCATGTACCTCGACGAAGGCGACGTCGCCGAAGTCACCGTCGGCGGCATCCGCATCTTCGACGCCGACGGCCAGCCCGCGCAGCGCGAGGTCAAGGAGTCGCACTTCAGCGCCGACGCGGTGGAGCTGGGCGAATACGCCCACTACATGCTCAAGGAAATCCACGAGCAGCCGGTGGCCGTGGCCGACACCCTGGAAGGCCGCATCGCCGGCGGCAAGATCCTGACCCAGATCTTCGGCGTCGATGCCGACCGCCTGCTGGCCGACACCGAGGCCGTGCACATCATCGCCTGCGGCACCAGTTACCACGCCGGCCTGGTGGCGAGGTACTGGATCGAACAGCTGGCCGGCATTCCCTGCACCGCGGAAATCGCCAGCGAGTACCGCTACCGCGACCCGGTGGTGAAGGAAGGCACGCTGTTCCTCACGATTTCGCAGTCCGGCGAAACCGCCGACACCCTGGCGGCGCTGAAGCTGGCCAGGGATCGCCCCTACCTGGCGCGCATGGCCGTGTGCAACGTGCCGGAGTCGTCGATCGTGCGTGAATCGTCGCTGGTGCTGATGACCCGCGCCGGCCCGGAAATCGGCGTCGCCTCGACCAAGGCCTTCACCACCCAGCTGGTGGCGCTGGCGCTGTTCTCGCTGGCGCTGGCCCGCGTGAAGGGCCTGGACGACGAACGATACGCAGACGGCGTGCGCCAGCTCGAGCGCCTGCCGGGCCACATCGCCGAGGTGCTCAAGCTCGACGAGGAAATCAAGGAGCTGGCCGAACAGTTCATCGGCAAGCACCACGCGCTGTTCCTGGGCCGCGGCACGCACTGGCCGGTGGCCATGGAAGGTGCGCTCAAGCTCAAGGAAATCAGCTACATCCACGCCGAGGCCTATGCCGCCGGCGAGCTCAAGCACGGCCCGCTGGCCCTGGTGGACGAAGACATGCCGGTCATCGCGGTGGCGCCCAACGACCGCCTGATCGACAAGCTCAAGTCCAACCTCGAGGAAGTGCGCGCCCGTGGCGGCGTGCTCTACGCCTTCGTGGACGAAACCGTGGCCCACGGCCTGGACGCCGCCCGCGTGGTGATCCTGCCCGCGTCCGGCGAGATCGCCGCGCCGATCATCTCGACCATCCCGCTGCAGCTGCTGAGCTACCACGTCGCCGTGCAGCGCGGCACCGACGTCGACCAGCCTCGCAACCTGGCCAAGTCGGTGACGGTGGAATAGGCCCCGCGGGGCATGTAGGGACAAAGTCCAATTACATTGCCCGACCGGTCCGTCTAGCTTGAATCCCGGCGCCAGGCATGTCCGCGCCGGGAGAGTTCCTGATGGCGCGTCGTGAAGGTCGTAGTCCGCCCCTTTTGCCCGTCCTGCTGGCCTGCATGGCTATGCTGCCGGTGTCCGGCTGGGCGGCCGTGCAGCAGCAGGTCTATCCGGCGAATGGGCAGCAGCCGGCCCAGCAAGCCCAGGACGAGCAGGAGTGTTCCGCCTGGGCCGTGGGGAAGAGCGGGTACGACCCCGCGAATCCGCCCCAGAAGGCAGTCGCCCAGCCCGCTCCCGTGACCGGGAGTGGTGCGCGTGTGCGCGGTGCCACGGCTGGCGCGGCGGTAGGCGCGATCGGCGGCAATGACGTCGGGGACGCTGCGGTGAAGGGTGCCGTGGCCGGCGCCGTGGTCAAGCGCAACCGAAACCGGGCGGCGGCCGCGCAGGCCAACCACGACGCGGACGAGGCGAGGAAGGCGGGTGAACTTTCGTTCGCCAATGCGCGCCAGGCTTGCCTCGAAGGCCGGGGCTACACCGTCAAATAGGAGTCCGCCATGTCGGTAGCAAGCCACATGCGAAATTCACTGCTCGTCGCCATGCTGGTCGGCCTGAGCGGAAGCGTCCATGCCGTGACCGAGGCCAGGGCCGAGGCGCCAAAGAGCGCCTCCCAGGCAGCCGAAGCGTGGACGGAAGACGGATTGAAAAGAGTCACCATCGAGGGCGTTGACGCGGCTTTCGCGCGGCCCGGGTCCAGTCTTTCCGTTTACGACAAGGTCCAGCTGCTGCCGCCTTCGGTGGCCTTCCGGCGGGACTGGGGGCGGTCCTCGGGAACCATGACCGGCCGGGTCCGGGCAGAGGACGCGCAAGCGATCAAGGACAGGCTGGCGCAACTGCTGACGCAGGAGCTCGCGCGCGAGTTCAAGGAAGGCGGATACGAACTTTCCGACCAGCCCGGGGACGACGTCCTGGCAGTCGAAGTTCGAATCGTCGACCTCAACATCGTTGCGCCCGACGTGCCGTCCATGTCCCGCAAGGAGGTATACGCGGTCTCCGCCGGCCAGATGAGCCTGGTGGCCGAGCTGCGGGACTCCGCCAGCGGCGAGTCGGTGCTGCGGGTGTTCGATCACGAGAAGGGGGAAACCTCCGTCCAGATGCGTCGGATTACGCGCATGGACAACGTGCAGGAAGCCACGCGCCTGGCCAGCGGTTGGGCCAGGACACTTCGCCAGCAACTGGATGCCGCACATGCCCATTCGACAGACTAAGCGCCTGCGCCCGTTCGTTTCCTTCGGCCTGTTCGCCCTGCTGCTGGCCGCGTCAACGGCGGGTGTCGCCAAGACGGCGGAGAAGGTCGAGAAGCAGCGAGCTGAAGTGCGCGAACAGTCCGAGTCGGTGCTCGCGCGCTTGTACCAGGCCAGTCCTTCCGCGCGCGGCGCGGTGGAAAGCTCGGCTGGCTACGCCACCTTCAGGAACGTCGGGATCCGCTTCGGCGTCGCCGGCGGCGGGCGCGGCAATGGCCTTGCCGTGGACCGCGCTTCGGGGGCGGAAACCTTCATGCGGTTCGTGGAAGTCCAGGCGGGCGTGGGTGCCGGAATCAAGAAGTACGACCTCATCTTCGTTTTCGACGACAGGGCCGCGCTGGAAAATTTCGTGACGACAGGCTGGGAGTACGGCGGGCAGGCCACGGCGGCGGCAAAGGTCGGCGACCGCGGCAAGGCCTACTCAGGTGCGATTTCGGTGTCGCCGGGCGTGTGGGTGTTCCAGCTCACATCGGCTGGCCTCGCCGCCGAGGCGTCGGTCAAGGGCAGCAAGTACTACCCCGACAAGACGCTGAACTGATCGCTGCGCAGTCATGAAGAGCCGAATGCAGGCCGGCCTGGCCGCACTGCTGGTGTCGCTTTCCGCCCCGGGCGGGGCCGAGGTCCTGAAACTCGCCAACGGTGACCAGCTTACGGGCACGCTGGTGGAGACGCGTGATGGCGTCCTGCATTTCAAGAGTGACCTGCTGGGACTGGTGGAGGTCCCCGAAGCCATGGCCACGGTCGAACCCGGCGAGGTCGAACCGCCCCCGTCCCCGGTCCCGGCTCCGACCCCAACCTCAACTCCGACCTGGACCGCTGACCTTGGCCTGCGACTTTCGGTGGACCGCGGAAGCCTGGAAACGCCCGAGGAAGATTTCCGCGCGTCGCTCAAGACCAGCAGGCCGACACCCTTCGGCGTGGTCAGGAGTGGGCTGGACTACCGGCACAAGCGGACCAATGGCGCGCTCAAGGACAATGACTGGCGCGTGGACGTCGGCTATGAACACTTTCTCAGTGCGGACCGGTTCGTGGCCGGCCGCCTGCTGGCGACCCGCGAGCTGACCAGTGGCGACTACGACGAAACGCGGGCCGCGCTGGCTTCGATGGGTTGGCGGCTTTGGGAGAAGCCGGGGCAGTTCCTGCGGATCGGGCCCGCCCTGGGCTACCTGGATGCCGTCCGAAAGTCGGAAAGTTTCCAGTCACCGGCGCTGGGGCTCTATGCCACGGCAGAAGCGCGGGCCTGGGCGGGCGTTCGTTTCAACAGCGAACTGGTCGTGCTCGATGCGTTCGGCGAGGGCCAATACGCCAACCTCGAGCTGCGCCTGCGCCAGCCCCTGGGCGAGAGGCTCTATCTCGCGCTGGTGTGGAACTATGCCTGGAGCAATCTCGATATCGAACCGGGCCTGAGGTCCGAGTGGCGATGGGATATCGGATGGAGGTTTGGTCCCGATGGCGGCAAGTGACGCCCGCCGGACGAACCGGGGCAGACCGGGGCTGGCGAGAGGGCTTTCCGGCCTCGCCCTGGCCGCGGTCATGGCATGGCCGTGCCTGGGCTGGGCCAGCGGGGGCGAAGACCCCGCCGAACCGGCTTCCACCGAAACGGCCCTCGAGGCTGACGTGGAAGAGGCCGGGTCGCGGCTGATCGTCGTGCCCTATCCGG
>TARA_R110002020_G_scaffold50791_13_pt1 | contig 13837 bp, 13 predicted proteins | sample TARA_R110002020 | Tara Oceans TARA_R110002020 (sample SAMEA4396489) | marine metagenome | biome: Westerlies Biome; feature: [MES] marine water layer (ENVO:01000295) within the mesopelagic zone...; material: water (ENVO:00002006), including particulate matter (ENVO:01000060) such... | reverse complement strand
AAGCCGATCCACAATGCCATTGTGTGGCAGGACCGGCGCACGGCGGCGCATTGCGCCTGGCTCAAGAGCGAGGGGCACGAGGCCCTGGTCAGCGAAAAGACCGGATTGCTGCTCGACCCCTATTTTTCGGGCAGCAAGATCGAATGGCTGCTCAAGAATGTCGCGGGGGCGCGGGAGCGGGCCGAGGCGGGCGAGCTGGCCTTTGGCACGGTGGACAGCTTTCTCATCTGGCGGCTGACCGGGGGCAAGCGGCATGTGACGGACGCCACCAATGCCGGGCGGACGCTGCTCTTCGATATTGCCGCCAATCAATGGAACGAGGAGCTGCTGGCGCTGTTCACCGTGCCAAGGGCGCTGCTGCCCGAAGTGCTCGACTGCGCCGATGATTTCGGGGTCACCGATGCCAGCCTGTTCGGGGCCGCCATCCCCATTCTGGGCGTGGCCGGGGACCAGCATGCGGCCACGATCGGGCAGGCCTGCTTTACCCCCGGCATGCTGAAATCGACCTATGGCACGGGCTGCTTTGCCCTGCTCAATACAGGCACCGATATCGTGCGCAGTCAGAACCGGCTGCTGACCACCATTGCCTATCGGCTGGACGGGCAGACCACCTATGCGCTGGAAGGCTCGATCTTCATCGCCGGGGCGGCGGTGCAGTGGATCCGCGACGGGCTCAAGCTGGTCAAGCATGCCAGCGAGACGGGACCGCTGGCGCGGACGGCCGACCCGAGCCAGAATGTCTATATGGTGCCCGCCTTTGTCGGGCTGGGCGCGCCCTGGTGGGATGCCGAGGCGCGCGGGGCCATCTATGGGCTGACGCGCAATTCGGGCCCGGCGGAAATCGCCAAGGCGGCGCTGGAGGCGGTGTGCTACCAGACGCGCGACCTGCTCGAGGCCATGCGCAAGGACTGGGGCGAGAGCGGGGAGACGGTGCTGCGGGTGGATGGCGGCATGGTCGCCTCGGACTGGACCATGCAGTTTCTGGCCGATGTGCTCGACGCGCCGGTCGACCGGCCCAAGACGCTCGAGACCACGGCACTTGGCGCCGCCTGGCTGGCCGGATCGCGGGCCGGCGTCTGGCCTGATATGGCCGAATTTGCCGCGAGCTGGGCGCTGGACAAGCAGTTCACCCCGAGCATGGACCCGGCGACGCGCGACGCCAAGATCGCCGGCTGGAACGACGCGGTGCGGCGGACACTGACCACGGGTTAGACCGGCGCGGCACCCTTCGGCGCGCGGCGCAAAAAGGCGGCCGCATGCGGTGACCAATGCCGGTGCCAAACGTTGCTGAAGGGAAACCGGAAGAACCCGCCCATGTCCACGCCCAAGCACGACGCCGCCGACCTGCAGACGATGCTGGATGATATTGTGGCCGAGGTCAAAGAGCGCGCGCCAAAAATCCACGAGGAGGCCTGCACGGCGGCGGAAGAACGCGACATGCCGGCGCCGCGCAAGGCCGACTTTGCCAAGTTCGGCATGGCGATCTTCACCCGCGATGGGGAAACGATCAAGGCGGGCAATGCCGGCGTCGGCTTTCCCATTCAATCGATCTCCAAGGTCTTTGCGCTGGAAGTGGCGCTTGAGGCGCTGGGCGAGAAGCTGTGGCAACGCGTGGGCCGCGAGCCATCCGGGGATGCGTTCAACTCGATCATCGATCTCGAGCGCAATGACGGCATTCCGCGCAATCCCTTCGTCAATGCGGGGGCGCTGGTGGTGGTCGATACCCTGCTCGACCTTGAAGGGGACCCGAACGATCAGGTCATGGCCTTCGTCAAACACCATCTCGATGGCGAGGCGGTGTCGTTTGACCCGCAGGTCATGGCGAGCGATCGCTCAGGCGGCGATCTCAACCGGTCCTTGATGTTCATGGCCAAGCATCATGACAACCTGCGGCACGATGTGTCCGAGGTCATGGAGGCCTATGTGCATCAATGCGCCATCACGCTGGACTGCGCAGGCCTGGCAAAGGTCGGACGCTTCCTGATGCATGACGGCCCGGACGCGCGGACCGAGCGCGGCTATGGCGCGGCACGGCGGGCGCGACGCGTGCTGTCGATCATGATGCTGTGTGGGCTTTATGATGGCTCGGGCGATTTTTCCTATCGCGTCGGCCTGCCGGCCAAATCGGGCGTGGGCGGCGGCATTCTGGCCGTCGCGCCGCATACCGCCTCGATCGCGGCCTGGTCCCCGGCGCTCGACCCCATGGGCAATAGCTGGCTGGGCGTGCTGGGGCTGGAACTGCTGGCGCGGCGCACCGACTGGTCGGTGTTCGGGGCGACGCGGGATTAGCTGGCGGCGCCAGCCTTCATCCACTTCTCACCGCGGCCCAGCATGGCCTGTTACGTGGCGCGCACCTGGCCGGAGGTCTGCGGACAGGTTGCTGCACCACACCTGGCACCATGCGGGCATTCCCGGCGTCTTGCCCGCCCAGAACCAGACTGCCTGGATGTAGCGGGCCGCTAGTTCACCGCCCATGTGGCAATGGGCGGGAAGAACAGGATGATGGCCAGGACCACCAGTTGCAGCGCGATGAAGGGCAAGAGCGCGGTATAAATGTGCTGCAGGGTGATCTCCCGCGGCGCCACGCTCTTGAGATAGAAGGCCGCCGGGCCGAAGGGCGGCGTCAGGTAGGAGACCTGCATGTTGACGGCAAACAGGATGCCGAACCAGATGGGGTCGTAGCCGAGCTGGATGACGATGGGCACGAAGATGGGCAAGGTCAGCAGGGCAATGCCGATCCAATCGAGGAACATGCCGAGCACCAGCAGGATGAGCATCATCACCATGATGATGACCACGGGGGGCGCATCAATGCTGAGGATGGCGCTCGAGACAAAACGATTGCCACCCATGAGGTTATAGACGCCGACCAGCACGGCCGCCGCGATGCCGATCCAGATGATCATGCCGCAGGTTTCGAGCGTGTGGACCAGGCTGGCTTGCAGCATCTTGAGGTTGAGCTCGCGTCGCAGCAGCGAGATCAGCAAGACCGCCGAAACGCCCAAAGCCGCGGCCTCGGTGATCGAGGCAATGCCGCCATAGATCGAGCCGAGCACCACGACGACGATGAAGAGCGGCGCCGCGACCGAGCGCAGGGCGCTGCCAAACGATTCCTGGGACAGTTCCTCGCGCGACATGGGTGGCCCCATGGACGGATTGCGCAGGCAGATGAAGAGCACATAGGCCACGTAAAAGGCCAAAAGCAGCAGAGCCGGGGTGATGGCGGCCACGAAAAGATCGGCGATCGAGACGCTGGCGACCAGGCCATAGATGATGAGCACGATGGAGGGCGGCATCATAGTGCCCAGCGAGCCCCCGGCGACGACGACGCCGATGGACAGGTTGCGATCATAGCCCAGGCGCAGCATCTGCGGCAGCGCCAGAATGCCCAGCAGGACGATCTCGCCGCCAATGACACCGGACATAGCGGCCATCAGGATGGCCACGATCAGCGTCTGCACCGCGACGCCGCCAGGCAGGCGCCCGGCCAGAATCCGCATGCCGCGGAACAGATCGCGGGCAATGCCGGAGCGATCCAGCAAAGCCGCCATGAGGATGAACATGGGGATGGCGACCAGCGAATATTCGGTGATGAAGCCGAAAATGCGCGACGTCACCAATGGCAGGGCGGCGCCGCCAAACCAGCCGAAGGTGAAGATCAGGGCGACCAGGCCGGTGACCCAGGCCAGCGGCAGGCCGGTGAGCAGCAGCAGGAAGATGCTGCCGACCAGGACATAGGAGCCGAGTTCGATGCCCAGAGTGTTCAGGCCCATATCAATGCTCTCCCGTCGCGTCGAGGTTGGTAGCCGGCTTGCGCCGGATGGCGGCGATAAGATGGAGCAGGGTCTGGACGAACATGATGCCGACGCAGAGCAGGACAAGCACCTTCAGCATAGCCGGGGTCGGCGGGTTCCAGGCGGTGCCGGTGCCCTCGAGGCGGAATTCGCCGGCCGGCGTGAAGGTCGCCTTGGAGGACATGATCCAGGCGGCATAGGACAGGCCTGCGAAAAAAATCAGAGCGAGGATGGAATTGACGATATCGAGCCAGCGCCGCCCTTGAGGCGATACGCTGTCGTAGAACATGCGCACGCGGATATGCTTGTCGCGCGCCAGGGCGATGGGGCCGCCGACAAGGAAAATGGCGGCGATGAGAAAGGTGGTGGTCTCATGCGCCCAAAATGTGGGGCTGTTGAAGACATAGCGGGCGATGACCTCGAAGACGGTGACCGCAAAGGCCAGGAAAATGGCCCAGGCCAGAATCCTGGTTGACCCGGCGACCACCTTGTCGAGGCCGGAGCGGATTTCGTCGTCGTCATTGTGCTCGACAACTATTTCGGGATCTTCGGCCATCCGGGCATCTCCTGGTGCGCGATGAGGCGCCCGGCACTGAGTGCCGGACGCGAGTCACATTCGAGCGGGGCTTGCGACCGCCCTAGAGCAGGTTGCGCCCTTCGAGATAGGCGGTGACGGCATCGTAATAGCGCTGAGTCATGGCACTGCGGCCGGCCCAGTTCAGCCATTCTTCCTGCGCGATGCGACGGAACTTGGCGCGTTCGTCGCCCGACCAGTTGATGATCTCGATTTCCGGATTGGCACGGGCTTCGGCCACGGCGGCGGCGTCGAGCATGCGCACCGAATAGACGTGATCGAAGATGAACTGATCGACCGAGGCGGTCAGGATGGCCTGGAGATCGGCCGGCAGACCGTCCCAGATTTCCTTATTCATGGAAATGTCGATCAGAGGTAGCGAGTGGAAGCCGGGATAGAGCGGATAGGGCGCGACATCATTCATGCCCAGCGCCTGATTGGTGGCAAAGACGGTGTTGTCGGCAGCATCGACGACGCCCTTGTCGAGGGCGGAGAAGATTTCCGAGCCCGGCAGCGCGACCGGAGCGGCACCTGCCTTGGAGAAGATCTCGAAGACCATGCCTTCAGGGGCACGCAGCTTGACGCCCTTGAGATCCTCCACGGTGCGGATCGGCACGCCGGCCACAAAAGCTTCAGGCTCGGTTGCTGCGGCGCCGATGAAGTGCACGCCATAGGGCTCGACCAGTTCGGCATAGAGCTCGTGGCCGCCACCGGACTGCATGAAGCCGAGCAGCTCGAACGGATCGCTCCAGGCACCCACCAGATTGCCCATCATGGCAAAGGCGGGATCGCGGCCGGAAAAATAGCTCGGATCGGTCAGATGGCCCTGCAGAATGCCGCTGCCGACCGCTTCGAGTGTATCGGTATGGGGCACAACCGAGCCGATGGGCAGAATCTCGATTTCAATGCGGCCACCGGACAGCACGCCGACATTCTCGGCCCATTTGGTCTTGTTGACGAAGCCGGGTTCGCCGGCTGTCTCGGAGGTCTGGAAAGTCCAGTTGTAATCGGCGGCCTGCGCGGCGCTGGACAGGGCCAGGACGGACGCTGTCAGCAGCACAAGTCTGGAAAATGCCTTCGGAAAAGTCATGGTCTCACTCCCAAGTTTGATGCATCAGCTGTTTTTTATGCGCTCGGGAGGCATCAATCTCCCCGCGCTTGGCGGAAGTAGCGCATGATTTGCCACCACAGGCAATGTTTGGTGCGGTAGTTTTTGGGAATGGGAATGCTCTTGCCAAGGGTGATCGCCTGGCAGCAGGCGCTGTCGGGCACCCCCAGCGGAGCAAGAGGCGGCGGCGCCATCAAGGCCCGTTGTGCCGCCCGGCGCTGCACAACCGGGCGGGGAGGCCGCACGGGTGCGGGATGTCGGCTTGGGCACGCCATATACGTCTGGGGGCATCGACCGGCGCCGCCTTATGGCCGGCTGGCCGGGCGCGATGCGTGACCGCAGGGCAGTAGGTAAGTCTTAGGCTTATTGGTATCAACTATCCCTGCCAGCGATGGCAACATGGCCGGGACCAAGTCTGAGGGGGGAGATGAATATGGGCGGTGTCATTGGCGCGATAAGAGGTTCTCTGGTCGCGAAGGTCTTTCTGATCTGCTTTTTTGCCATCCACCTCCCGCTGATATCCTTGCTGCTCTATATCGGCCTGGGCAGTCCACCCGATCCGCTGCCCCTATTGACTGTTGCCCTGGGCGCAACGCTGCTGGGCGCAGTGCTTTCCTATCTGGCGGTGCATAATCTGGTGAGCCCGATTGATCGCCTGATTGACGCAGTCGACCGCTATCAGAGCGAGGGCGTTGAACCTTTCGTGGCGGTGAAGGGCAGCGACGGCGTCAAGCGCCTGGCCGAGAAGGTGCTGGACCTTGTCCGGGCGCAAGAGAATTCCCTGAGCGCGCTGAAGCGGGAAGCCGACAGCGACTGTCTCACCGGCCTGGGCAATCGGCGCTGGCTGCAGAATGCTGTATCCATCGAGATCAGCCGCGCGATACGCCAAAAACAGTGGGTCTGGGTGATCGTGTTTGATCTCGACCACTTCAAGCGGATCAACGACCAGTTCGGGCATGCTGCCGGCGACCAGGTCCTGGTTACCGCTGCCGAGGTGGCGCAGCGTCAGCTTGGCGCCGGCGATCTCTTCGCCCGCATTGGCGGGGAGGAATTCTGTATCATTCTGACCGATATAGAGGCCGATGCCGGCAGCAAAACCGCCGAACGCATCCGCGCGGCCCTGGAGGCCTGTAAGCCAGAGCCGGCGGGCGCGGGCATCACTATCACGGCCAGCTTCGGTGTCCACCGGGGGGACCCGGCAGTGCAACCCTTTGCCGAGATGCTCAAGGCCGCCGACGCGAGCATGTATCGCGCCAAATCCAATGGCCGGAACCAGGTGGTGGAAACAACCCGCCCGATCCAGGACAGGCCCGCTCCCCGTCGAATAGCCGGGTAGCCGCGATCGCTCAAAATCGGCCGCAGCCAGGGCTGGAAGCGGCCGCCGGCGATCAGGGCCCGGTAGCGGCGCCGGCGACCGAGGTGTCGGCAGCGGCGCGCAGCAGCGCTATTGCGGTGGCGATCAGCCAGACCGTCAGCCCCAGAAAGCCGAGAATGGTGAAGAGGCCGAACAGATCGCCCGACTGTCCGAGCGCGATAGCAAGGCCCTCGGTGGTGCCGAGCGCGATCGCCCCGGCGGTCGCCAGACCCATTGCGGCCGGGACACGGCTCCCCTCACCCCATTGGAGCAGGCTCAGCAGCAGGACGAACAGGGCCGTGAGCAATTGCCCTGCATGCTCGCCAATGGCGACGCCACCATAGAGATTGAGCACCGTGAATGCCTGTCCGGCCGCCACACGCGCCACTTCGGATGTGGTGGCGTCGAGATAGATGCGGGAGAGCTCGGGAACGACGAAGACCCAGCGCCAGAGGCCAAAGGCCTGGGCGAGGCCCGCCAGGGCTCCGGCAATCGCTGCGCCAATGGCCAGAGCGGGGCGCTGCGCCAGGCGCGTTGGGGTGATGGACAAGGCTAGGGCAAAGGGCAGCAGCAGCAGCGCGGCGAGCGCAAAGGCGTGCCAGGTCAGAACAAGCTCGGCGCCGCCGGCGGCAAACAGCGTCATGACGGCGGCTGCCGGTTGCCGCAAGATGCCGGGATACTCGAAAATGCGCGCGAGATTGGCATAGGGCAGATTGAAGGCGATGGCATAGGCGATGGTGGCGAGGGCAAGAAGGGGGCGTGGCGGGATGGCGGTCGGCATGGCTTGGTCCTTTCGATTATCTTTGTTTGCGGGTGCCGCCCGCATGTCTCCTGTCGGTGACATCTAGATATCACCACTCGGTGACATTGGCAAGATGCCGGTTGCAAACCTGGACAGTGCTGGGAAAGTCCCCTATGTCACCGCCAAGTGACGATGGAGTTGTCGATGCCGGACCGAACCAGCGCCCCCCGGATCAAGGACCGGGAAAGCACCGAGGCTCTCTTGATCTCGGCAGCGCGCGAGCAACTGGCAGAGCAAGGCTTCCAGGGGCTCGGCATCAATGCCATTGCCCGGCGCGCGGGCTGCGACAAGCAGCTGATCTATCGCTATTTCGACGGCCTGGACGGGCTGGTGGAAGCGCTGGGCACCAAGCTCTCCACCGATCTGGCGCAGGCCCTGCCTGCTCCAGCAGCACCGGTGACGACCTATGCCGACCTGATGGGGCACCTGGCCAGCAGCCTGATCACCGTGCTGCGCCATGACCGGCTGTTGCAGCGGATCATTGTCTGGGAGCTGGCCGAACCTTCCCCGCTGCTCGCCAAGCTCAACAGCGCGCGCTCCAAGGCCCTGACCGCCTGGATGAATGCGCAGCGTGGCGACTTGCGTCCACCAGCCGGCATCGACGCAGCCGCCATCAACGCCATTGTCATCGCGGCCATTCAACATCTGGCCATTTCAGCGCATGCCAAAGGGGTCTTTGCCGGCCTGCCGCTGCAGGAGGACGCGGACTGGGCAAGGCTTGCCAGTGCCATTGGCGATGTCGTCCAGCAGGTGTACCGCCCTCGCTAAAGGGCAGTGCGGATGGCGACGGCGCTATCGCCCGGCCAGCCGCCAATGCGTCAAATCGGCCGCAGCCAGGGTTCGAAGCTGCCGCCGGCGATCATGGCCCAATAGAGGCGGCCGCCCGGACTGCGGGCCGCGGCGAGGCCAAATTCGGTGAATTTGTCATTGAGCAGGGTCGAGCGGTGGCCGGAGGAATTCATCCAGCCCTCGATGGCGCCGGGCAGATCCTTATAGCCCTTGGCGACATTTTCGCCCACGGCGCCGATATAGCCGGCCGCGGTGACGCGCTCGCGCAGGGTGACGCCCAGATCGTGGCTCAGCGTATCGCGGCTGGCCATGAGCCGGACCTGGGAGCGGGCGGCGTTTTCGAGCGCGCCATTATAGGTCCAGGGCGGCGCGCCATTGGCGGCGCGCACGGCATTGATGGCGAGCAGGATTTCGCCATCGGTCATGGTTTCGGGCGTGCTGGCCGGCTTGGGCAGGACGGGAATGGTGGCCGAACAGGCGGCCAGGGCCGCGGCGGCGGCTGCGGCGGCGCCCAGGACGAGAAAGCGGCGGCGGGTCAACACGATCATCAGGGACGTCCTATGGCACGCGGCGCAGACCATTGGCTGCGGCAGGGAATGGCAGACAGGCTGGCGATATTGCGCAGGCAGCATTGAGACTGTGTGAAGATCGGGCCTCAGGACTGGTCATAGGCGCTGAGCAGCAGCGGCAAAGCCGCCAGATCGACGGCGATGGGATTGCCCGAAGCCAGCTCCTGGCAGGCGCTGAGGGCCGAATGGGCGGCCGCCCAGCCGAAGAGGCGCTTGCGGTTGTAGCCCAGGCGGGTGGCAAAGGCATCGGCCAGAGCGTGGATGCGGCCCGCATCCTTGACCAGATCGGGCCGATCGAGCGGCTGGCGGAAGGCATCGGCCAGGTCGTAAAGCGGATCGCCCAGCAGACCCCGGGGATCGATGGCCAGCCAGCCGCGATCGGAGGACAGGATATTGTCGTGCTGCAGATCGCCATGCAGGGGGATCTGCGCGCTGGGACGATCAAAGAGCTTGAGCGCAATGCCGCTGGCGCGGGCGAAGAGATCGCGCGCCGTATGGGGCCAGGCCCGGGCATCGGTGGCAAAGAGCGGCGCGAAATGCTCGCGCAGGGGCAGCAGGCCGGCGGGCGCATCGGGCCGGGGACGATGCAGGCTCGCCGCCAATACGCAGAGGGCAATGGTGGCCTGCTCATCATGGCCGGCGCGCACGGCATCGCCCAGCGTGCCGCCATCGAGCCATTCCATGAAAATGGTATCGCCATGCATGTCAAAGACGGTGGCGGCCCCTTCCCCGTCGTACCAGTTGAGCAATTGCGCGCCGCGGCGCTCCTCGACGGCGGCCGCCGATTTCAGAATCTTCAGCACGGCGAAGTTGCGGCCATTCTGCTCGACGCGAAAAATCCAGCTGCGACCGGTTTCGGCGAGCGGCGTCGACTTGGTCAGCGACCAGCGGATCATGGCGCGGCTCAGCGCGGTTTCGACAGGGGACTGATTCATCATGGGCCCATTAGAGCAGAAGGCGGCGCGCTATTCGACAGTCGGGCGGCACACCCCCCGAAAGTTGATGGCCGCTGACAGGCAATTGGTGGCTTTTGACACAAAAGCAAGCATAGCGCGCGAAAGAGCCTGAGCCGAAAGGCTTGTTAAGGGCCGGCGGGCGCATGCTGGAGGCCAGTATAGCAGGACCTGGGGAGGACCTTGCATGACGAACCAAGAGTTCAGCAACCCGCCAGGCGGGTTGGACGGCAGCGATAGCAGCGGCGCCATGGATGGCGGGCCCGGCCTGCTGCGCCAGCTCGGCAATGGCATTGGCGGTTTGCTCGTGCTGCTGCTGAGCGGGCTGATCCTGATGATCGTGGTGCTGGTGAAGTCGCGCTAGGGGCGGCCGCGCCGCCCCCAGCGACGCTACTTGATGCGATAGGCGTCCTTGGCGGCCTGGTAGCTGAGATGGCTGGCAAGGTCGGCGGCGGTGGCGCGGGACAGGCGATTTTCGCCGACCCAGCGGCCGAGAAAGCCGCAGACCTCGCGGCGCCAGACGTCGTGACGCGCGGGAATGGAGAGCAGCGCGCGCGTATCGTCGTTGAAGCCGGCGAGATTATAGAAGCCGGCGGTTTCCACGACCTGATCGAGATAGCGGCGGATGCCCTGCGGGCTATCGTGGAACCACCAGGGCGGACCGACCATAAGGCTGGGCCAATAGCCGGCCATGGGCGCCAGCTCGCGGGCATAGGTGGTTTCATCGAGCACGAACATGATGAGGCGCAGATTGGGCTCGTTGCCGCAGCGCGCCAGCAGGGGCCTGAGGCCGTTGACATAGTCGGTAGGGCCCGGAATGTCGGCGCCCAGATCGGCACCGCGCTCGGCAAAGAGCAGCGGATCGGTATTGCGGCGCGAACCGGCATGGATCTGCATGACCATGCCATCCTCGACGGCCAGCAGCGCCATTTCGGTCAGCATCTGGGCGCGGAACAGCTCGGCGTCTTCGGCAGTGTGCTTGCCGGCGAGGACGCGATCGAGCAGAGCCTGCTTGTCCACCAGGGGCAGATCGGCCGTGTTGGCCGTGGGCACGCCGTGATCGGTGGCGACGGCGCCATATTGGCGGAAATAGGCCCGGCGGTTGCGGTGGGCATTGATCAGCCCGGCCCAGGAGGACACATCCTCGCCAGCCAGCTCGCCGAATTTGAGCAGGTTCTCGACGATGGCGGGGCGGCTGGGATCGGTGACATCGTCGGGGCGATAGGTGGTGCGGACGCGGCCGATATAGCCGTCGGCAGCCATTTTCTGATGGTGCGGCAGGGTATCAAGGGCGAATTCGGTGGTGGCGATGACTTCCACCCTGGCGCTGTCGAGCACGGCGCGCGGCAGCAGAGCCGGCGTCGCCAGAGCGGCGTCAATACGGTCATAGATGGCGTCGGCAGTGGCGGCCGAAAGCTCCTGCTCGATGCCGAAAGTGCCCTGCAGCGCGTGATCGATCCAGGTCTTGGAGGGGGTGCCGGCGAAGAGATAATAGTTGGCGGCAAAGAGGCGCCAGGCGTCGCGCCCCTGGGCGACCGGCTTGCCATCCCGGCGGGGCACGCCCAGATCGTCATAGCTGAGGCCCCGGCTGCGCAGCAGGCGCAGGACATAGTGATCGGGCGTCAGGAACAGGCTCGCCGGATCGGCAAAGCGCTGATTGTTGGCGAACCAGGCCGGATCGGTATGGCCATGCGGGCTGATCAGCGGCAGGTCTTTGACGGTGGCATAGAGCTCGCGCGCGATGGACTGGGCGGGCTCGGATGCGGGCAGCAGGCGGTCGGGGTGCAGATGGGTCATGGCGGTTTTCTGGCATGATCCGCGGCCGGAATCAATGATCTTCCATACAAGATCAGAACCACCGCCCTTATCTGTAAGTTAACTCCGTTTCGAGGATGGCATTCGCCGCGCGGGGAAGCGGGATTACCCTGGTGCCGGCGGGTGAGAAGAGCGCAAAGCGGCGACCCATAGCAGGGCTGATCCAGAGGGGACCGGCAGGCAGAGGGATTGATCGATCATGACGCAAATGGATTTCGAGCATGAGCGCGGCAGCCTGCAGGACACGCGGCTGCAGGTGCGGCAGGCCGGTTATGTGCATCACGCCCAGATGATGCTGGTGGCGGCGAGCCTTGCCGCGGCGGGCATTGTCGCGGTGGCCGCAACCATGATGACGACCCTGCTCTAGACAGGACGCCTGCAAATCCCAGGAACATTTTACCGCGTCGTTGACACGGCATGATGTGCCGTGTGCTGGCTGGTCGCGTTTCGAACCGGAAAACCGGTATCCACTTTTGATGAAAACGCTCTAGTGTGCGACCGGGGAGAGCCGGCCGCCATGCGTATTCTGCTTGTTGAAGACAATGAAGACCTGGGCGAGGCGATCGAAAAGCGCCTGCGCAGCGCCGGCCATTCGGTGGAATGGGTGCGCGACGGCAATGACGTGGTGCCCACGGCCGAGGGCGACGATTTCGACGCGGTGGCGCTCGACCTGATGCTGCCCAATCGCGACGGCATCAGCCTGATCGCCGAATTGCGGCGGCGCAAATTTGCCGCGCCGATCCTGGTCATCACCGCGCGCTCGGAAATCGACGACAAGGTGAGCCTGCTCGATCTGGGCGCGGATGACTATCTGGTCAAGCCCTTCGACCTGCGCGAGCTGGAGGCACGGTTGCGGGCGCTGATCCGGCGCACGGGCGGGCAGACGACCAGCACGCTGGCAGTGGGGAATCTCGAAATGGACCTGGCCGGGCTCAATGCCATGGTCGAGGGGCGATCGCTGGAGCTGGGGCGGCGCGAATTCCGGCTGCTGGAAATCCTCGTCACCCATGCCGGCAAGGTGGTGCCCAAGGAAAGGCTGATGAACCAGCTGTTCAATTTCGACGAGGCCGTGTCGGTCAATGCGCTCGAGCTGCATATTTCGCGGCTGCGCAAGAAGCTCGAGCCGGCCAATGTGGAGATCGGCACGGTGCGCGGCGTGGGCTATGTGGTGCGGGCGCCGCATGGCTAGAGACCGCTTGGAAACTCTACTGCGTCGGCCAACTGTCGGCGCTTTCTCCGCTTCCGGTGCTCACGTACACATGTACGCTGCGCTCCGGTTCTCGAAAACACCGACATTTGACTCGCCAAAGCGAATTTCGAAACGGTCTCTCACCACGACCACCGCGCGGCACCTCCGCCTCGCCTACCCTCCTCGCAAGGGGGATGGTGCCCATCGCGATTGCGGAGGCGCCGGTGCCGGTCGGTAAGTCCTTCTCGATCCGCCGGCGCATTCTGGCGCTGGCGCTGGTGCTGCTGCTGGCGGCGGCGGTGGTGCTGATCGTGTTCATCCGCGACTATGCCGAGCGTTCGGCCGACCGGGCCTTTGACCGGCTGCTGGCGGCCTCGGCGCTGACCATAGCGGGGGCGGTGCAGGTGGAGGGCGACACGGTGATCGTCGAGCTGCCCTTTGCCTCGTTCGGCATGTTTTCCGGGCGCGACCGGGTGTTCTATGCCGTGGAGACGCCGGGCGGCACGGCGGTGACCGGCTATGAGGATCTGTCGGCCGAGCTGCCCGAACTCACCGCGGCAGGGCCGGTCTTTGCCGATACGCTCTATCGCGGCGAGCTGGTGCGGGTGGCCAGCGTCGGGCGGCTGACCTCATCGGGCGGCGACGCGGACTGGGTGACCATCCATGTGGCCGAGACGCAGAGCGAGCGCGAGGCGCTGGCGGCGGAAATCCTCTCCAATGCCATTGTGCCGGTGGTGGCGCTGACGCTGCTGGCCATTGCCCTGGTCTGGTTCGGCATCGGCCGGATGTTTGCCCCGCTCTATCAGCTGGAACAGGAACTGCGCGGCCGGGCGCCCGACGATCTGTCGCCGGTCACCGTGCCGGTGCCGGTGGAGGTCAGCCAGCTGGTC
>TARA_R110002020_G_scaffold431092_2_pt1 | contig 13842 bp, 26 predicted proteins | sample TARA_R110002020 | Tara Oceans TARA_R110002020 (sample SAMEA4396489) | marine metagenome | biome: Westerlies Biome; feature: [MES] marine water layer (ENVO:01000295) within the mesopelagic zone...; material: water (ENVO:00002006), including particulate matter (ENVO:01000060) such... | reverse complement strand
CGAAACTCCTAATGCAGTTAATTTTTCAACCTTTAGATTACTAATATAATCTATAAAATATTCTTTGGCCGTAGTATATCCATTCACCATATCATCTACAAGTAGTCTATCTCCATTATAGATTAATATATTTTCATAATCATTTGAGGTTTTAGAACTCACAACTTCAACATTATAGGATAACATATTTACACCTCAATCCCAATCTACTAATTTGGCTCTTGTAATTGTAGTGGTTTTCTTTCCTTTGAAATCTCCATGTTTTTTAACTGTTCCTACTACTGTTCCTACATCTCCAACCATAGGCATTCTCTTGTTTGATGAACTCCACCATATTACTTCCGAGCCGTCATCAGTTTCAAATACCATCATAGTAGTTATTCCATAGTAGCCTTCTTTCTCTTGCTTCCTCACTAATTGAGCATCAAATCTAATTCTTTCTCCGATTTCTCCAATGTGTTTTCCCTTGACCTCTTCAATTTTAGGGAAGAATAATGATTCAAAATAACCCTTTTCTACTGCGTTTTTATAGACTATGTAAATTGATGCCGCATATCCCGCAGTTCTCATAGACACCTTACCCGAATCTACTATGGCTTTTAGATTTCTTTCAAAACTTGATTTTACTCTCATATTCCCAACATAAGAAATCATCTCACTAACCATTTTATCAATATCTTCAGTAGGAGGTATAATTCTTTCCATTCTTAGAAAATCTAAAACTTTATTATTATCAAAATTTAATCTACCGTCAGCAAAATACCCCTCTCCAAACTCATTATATGCGTCTTGCCTTTGAGGTTTGGTAGGGTAATTGTAATTTACCATGTAATAATCTCCTTCTTCGCTTTCTAAAGATACTGAATCAAAAATAACTCTCCCTCTACCCTTGAGGTATGAACCCTTTGACTCAAAATATTGTGTAGATAATTGTAAGAACTCATGCAAACTCTTAACATCAAATTTCGTAAAACTATGGCCTCCACTACCAAAATCTGTTCTTTCCATACCTACTGAATACAAATCTATAACTATCTTAGGGTCTATTGCGGTGTATGCCATTAAACAGTTTGTTCCAACTCGCCTGTATTCTCCCGTTTCTTCATTCCTTACTAAAACTAAACTTTTTCTTTGCCTTGTAGAATTACAATGAATACAGTAGGAATTAATTTCTTGAGGAACTATGTTAGATATTTCAACCATAGATTCATCGTCAAAATCTAAACCGGGAATCATATTAATAACATAATCCGAAGTCATTTTTGAACCAAATGCCGATTCAAACATTGGGTCAATGACGGCTATAACTTCCCAACCACTATCCGATAAATTGCCATAAACTGCACTTAATACTGAACCTGTCCTCATTCTAAAATGTTCAATTCCATCTTCGCCCATATCCATGTAGGGAAACCACGATGATAGTAAATTTGTTCTATCATTATATTCTTGTAGCCCTAAAGGGTTTTTCACTAATTCCTCAACACTACTAACATTATATTTATTAAATAATAAATTCAAAGAATCCTTTTTTAATTGATTAAACTCACCATCAGTTATCACATATTTTTGAGGTGCAGGTAAAGTATAGTCAAATACAATCCCTCTATTTTGAGCAATCTTTTTTATCTTTCTCAATCTCTTTTCAAAATTCTTTACCCTGCTTGCTTTAATCCATCTTGATATTGTTCGCATTTTACCTCACCCTTATTCACATGATAAGGTTCTCATATATTAAGATAGCGCATTTAAGTTTCAAGATACTCCCTCAAAGTCTTAACAACCTTCACCTTCGTTTCGGTGTGATTAATCATAGAGTTTAAATTCTCATCAACTTCTTTTTTAACTTCTTCCCTTACTTCTTTATTATTCCAAAAATCAACAAGCCTATCTTTCATTTTAATTCCATTTTTTAATTCATAAGCATTTAAGCAATCTACACATAGAGGTAAATTACGAGCAAATGAATCTTCAAGATATTTAGCACCCCATGAATCTTCTAAAATATAATCACAATAATAACTTTCTTCATGTGATATGTGAATAACTTTAGGTTTCATCTCAATCAAACCTTATTAGTATAATTACCTTTATAGCCTTTACTGTTTATTCCTCTTCGGCTAATTCCCTTTCACAATGCTTACAATGGAATTTCCCCTCAAACTCCGGTTTATGTGCTAAAGGTCTTTTACATTTAATTCTCTTCTTTTGATACATCATAATCAACTCCATACAAAAAATCCATTGGTGGATAATCTTCACCTACATCTATTTCTTCTTCAATATTTTCTTCCTTATTTTTTCCAAGTAAATTATTAATCAATTTATCATTGATATTAACTTGTTGGCTAATAAATGTGGAAACATAATTAAATAACCAATAAAATGTTGCCGCATAGGTGCAAACTAAAAAAGCAAACAAAGCAAAAAATATATCATCCATATTACTCATCTCCATTAATTACTAAATAAAATCTTGAATCTCCTCCACAATCATCACAATCGCCATCATAACTTGTTGGTTTTATTACATCACCATAATTATAAGGCTCATCTTCTAAAAACAAACAAATATTACAAACATTCAATTTATCTATGATGTGCTTCCCATCATGTTCTTCACAAATATACATTCCGGTTGAAGAAATAGGGTAGCCTTTTTTCTTAGCAACTTCATCAGCCTTATTCATCATATTTAATCTTTTCTCACCACTCATACTTATGCCTCCTTAGTTTCAAATTGGGGATGATTTTCGGGCAATCTATGATTTCTCCGATTTAACAAATTCAAAATATAATTTGATGCACTTTTCACTCCCTCATTAAATCTCTTTTCGGCTACTTTATCACCTTGAGGAACTAAATCCAATTTAACTTCTTCTACGGCTTCGGCAATATGCTCGGAATCAAGAATCGCATTGAAAACTTCCCATTCAACATGAACAACAGACTTAGCCCTCATCAATAAACATCTCCATTTTCCTTTATTTTTTTATCTTCGTAGGGGCTTGCTACTCTTCGGTAGAGTTCCATCTTACAACAATCTAACACACCTATCACCGAATTAATATTTTGGTATCTTACTCCTTGTCTATCCAATGTGTCTTTCACTATTTTACTAATAATATAATTCAATTCGCCAACAGGGTAAAATCCTGTTATCCCACTAACATTAAGTTGGTTCACTATTTCTTCTATTGCTGATTCAAACTTTTTTCTATCTTGTTTTTTTATGTAAGGCATCTCATCACCAACCTTCAATTCTACCATTACCTTTATTAACTTAACTAAAAATTCAAATCCTTCACTACTAAACTTTCAACATTTTTATTAGGTTGAGATTTAGAAGAGTCATAAAATGATTCAATATCTTTAATGTCGGAAGTAGCCTCATAAACATTACACAATCTTTCATCCCAATACTCTTCGTCTAAATACAGTCTAATTGATTCAAGAACATCGGAAAAATGTTCTAAATTGATTTCAAACTCATACAATTTCCCATTCATTGAAAGTTCATTCAAATACAGTCCACTTAATTTAAATGAGCCTTTAGAACCTATGACAGTTAAAGAAACATCAAATGATTGGTCGGGGCAAGCAACTGTATATATCATATTTCCTATGCCTCCATCTTTTGTTTGAAAATTGATTATGCCTGTATCTTCAACTTCGGTATAATCATGTGCAAAATCATAGGTGCTTCCTTCAATGTTTTTAATATCTCCAAATAAATATTTGATAAGGTTAAGATGATGGATAAACTCATTAAACATCGGACCTCCTTCCATATCACTTAGTCCTCTCCATTCGGAATCATAATAGTTTTCATTCCGATTCCACAAAGCATTTAATTGAATGATTCTTGGTGAGCCAATCTTATCTACTGCTTTTTTCATAGTCCAAACCGACTCTAAAAATCTAAGAGGATAATTAACAAAAATCGGAACATTATTTTCTTCACTAATTCTAATTAATTCAAGCGATTCATCGGCTTTAAGAGTCAAAGGTTTTTCAGCCAACACAGGTATATTTGCTTCAAGACACATTTTGACCATTTCATAGTGTAGGTGATTAGGGGTGGCAATAACTATTAAATCAAGTGTATGTTCGGATTCATAAGTTAAATAAGTTTGCATCATCTCATTAAAATCATGCCACCAAATATTTTCTTTAGGTAATTCCTTAGAATTAATATAAGGGTCGCATACCGCTACTAATTCAGTTTTGGGATTTTCCATAATATTATTACAATGTCTTTTACCTATATGACCATAGCCTACTACTGCAACATTAAGCATAATTATTCCCCCTCACCTAAAACTTTATTTAGTGCATTAACAACTTCTTTAGCCTGTTTAACATTCATATATTGACTTAGTGGAATTGCTAAAAGTTTATTTGTTATTTCTCTTGCTACGGGATATTTTTCAGTATCATAAGGCTCTCCCATTTCAAGCATATCATAATCATTAATCAAATATCCATAAGCCGGTGTAGTTCCAATGCCTAATTCTTTCAACTTTGGAATTACCTCTTGAGGTGTATGATGATTTAATTCTAAACAATACAAGTGATATGTATGCGTTCTATTACTACCCTTTTTAGGTAATTTAATTATTCCTTCTTTTTCAAGGGTTTTTAGGTTATTGAAGTAATATTCAGCAATAAGTTCTCTATTTGCTTGTTGCTCATCAAACCTAACCAATAACTTATGTGCAATACAGGCTTGAACCTCACTTAACCTAAAATTACCTCCCGAACCTATAATTTCAGTATTTTTATACCTGCCATTATCCCTGTATCGTATAATTTTTTCGTAAAGTTTTTCGTTATTTGTAGTGATAAAACCACCATCACCTGCACATGATAAGTTTTTCGTGGGGTATAGTGAAAAACAACTTAAATCTATACTTGGGTGTCCTCCGGCAAAATGCCCGTTTATTCGTGTTCCAAACGCTTGAGCCGAATCACTTACCACCTTAAAGCCATACTCTTCTTTTAACTCTCCAAGCCTATCCATATCCGACCCTGCACCAAAAATATGCACAGGAACTACTACATCAATATCTCCATGCTCTTTAAGTTTCCTCTCTACATCTTCCATATCCATACAGTATGTTTCGGGTTCAATATCACAAAAGACTACTTCCATATTTTGAAACAACCCTGCCATAGCAGTAGCGGAAAATGTAAATGGAGTAGTTAGTATTTTTCCCGCCCCTAATATTTTGTATGCAAGTAATAAAGCCGTAGTTCCCGAATTAACACCTATACAATGCTTCACTCCAACATAATCACATACTGCTTGCTCAAATGCCTTTGCTCTCGGTCCATTCACAAATTGCCCCGAAGTTATTACTTCTTCAAAGGCTTCTCTAAGCATTTCTAAATCATAATCCACGATTGTTCTACTAATCATAGATACAAATTAGACCATTACCTATTTAACGGTTTTCTTATTCGGGTTGTGCCATTCTATTTCCCTTTCAATCCCTTCCAATGATTCTGTTTTGAAAAATTCTGTTTTACCATCTAAATCACGATATTTAGAATCATACTTTATGTTCTTTTTCTTCTTTAATTTTTTCTCACAAAGGTAAGGTATGACACCATCATCAAATTCATATACCGTTAAAGGTTTTAGATGAACTTGGTTTTTTCTTGCCGACCTTAACAATATGCTATATCTTTGCTTAAAGTTATTCGTTATTCCACACTTAATCCATCTATCTTTTTCGTCATTATAGTGCAAGATGTAGATATATCCCAATTTACTTCTATCATATCCCGATGAGGCACAAGCAGGGCAACCTCTCCCTTTAACTCTATCCGCCCCTCTCGCCAACCAAGTATGACTACATTTTTTACATTTCCATTCATATTTTTTACGACCCCCTGCCACGACTAAGTTTGCATCACCTACATATTCTTCAGCAAGTGCAGGGTGTGTTTGAGTCATTGAGTTTCTACCATCCTCATGTATTGCTTGATTAGCACATACGGGGCATCCCCTTCCGCCATAACGCCTTGATTTACATTCGGCTTTCCATGTATGTTCACAAGTTTTACACTTCCAATTAATCTTTTTATGAGTTCCGGCCACTATTTTACTTGCATCATCTAAACATTCATCAGCAAGTTCGGAGTGTGTATTCTTTAATGAGTTTCTTCCATCCTCATGTATTGCTTGATTAGCACATACAGGACACCCTTTACTTTGATGACTTCTTTTATTTCCTTGTGCTTTCCAAATATGATTACATTTTTTACATTCCCATGTAATCTTTTTATTAGTTCCGACCTTAAACCAAAAAATATCTTTAGGAACACCTCTAAAAGTTAAATGTTTATTTTCATCTAACTTTACCTCCTCAATTAAATGAGGATATTCTAACCATGATTTGTGCATATTTCAACCCACAAATTTTACTCATTAATCAATTCAATTAAATCTTTCATATCTCGCATTAGACTATCTTCTTCAAGCCACATATTATCACAAATAGTTCTAATAAATCTTCCATACTCTTTAACTTCGTATGAGTGATTCCAACCCATAAGTTTCACTTCACGATTCTTTGTATCTCCGGTGGCAACACCCCAAACAAGTATAGCATCATTTCTTACACATATATTGAGTTGTTTAGGGGGAATCATTCTCTTAAACTTATTCCATTGATAAGGTCTTAATCCCTTAACCTCTAATATATCTTTTTCCTCATATAAAGTAATATCACCTTTAAGTTTTTTATTTGTAAAGTGAATAAAGTTTTCAGCAATATCCTCCTTAGATATTCCATTGTTTTGTAGCCACTTTACAGTCGCTACTTCACACTTAACTCCAACAATATTACTACTTACTTTATTGTGATTATATGTTCCCGAACCATTAGAGCCATTACCTCCATAATGTTCTACTATTTTTTTAGCGTGGTTTTCACACCAATCTAATTCGCCCTTATCTAATTTAATTTTAACTGATTTCAATATATTCATCTCCGATTGATTTAACTTTGTATATCTAATAAGTTTTCACTTGACCTATTTAAGCCTTAGTTATCCTTACGCCAATATATTTTGTTCTTAAAATTACAGTTGCCGCTTTTTCTCGCATTTCTTCCATACTACCTTCAAAATAGTTAAACTTATTCCAAGTTCCAAAATCATCTAATCCTTCAATTAAATACTTCATAATGCTAAAATTAGTGTATGACATATATTAAACTAACTATCTTCATCTAATAAGTTATTTATCTCACTAATCACTTGTTCATAATCATCATTAAGCAACCTATCAATATCTTTTAGGTGTAAATCAAACAAGAGAAAACAAATCCAACAAGGCTGATTTTCACAATTGCATACCTTTTTGAATTTCATACAAAACACAAACAAAAATTAACTTAAAGTTTAAGTGATTTTAGTTTTTGCTCATCTACACAAACAATGCAAACACCATCTTTAGTCAAGGAAGGTTTAGGGTAGTGAACTCCACATAAACTACACTCTTTCCATTCCATAACTACACCTCACGATTTGTTAATTCTGTTGTCATACTATTTATAGTTTTATCCACTATATCTTCGTGCTTAGAATTAAAAGACCAATCATTAATCGGAATTAAATCGCAATAATCATCACCTGTTAGCATAATAGATACTACTTGATAGTATTTATTTGTAGGGTGATAAAACTCAAGATTAGTATGTTCAAAATTCAAACCTTGATATGCGATTTCATCATAATCATTCTTTTCAATGTTTTTATATTGAAATAAATCAAAACTTCTACCCTCATAATATGGGAAAAAACTTCTAATTTCAAATCCTTCTACTTCTACCATTCTTCGTATAAATTCTGTTAAATTATCTTTAAACTTAAACTCTACTCTCATTCAATCAACCCCTTTAATTCTGTTTTCATTCCACTAATGATGAATGGAAATTGATATTCTTTGAGAATACGATTGATACCGCATCTCATCCTCTTGATTTCTAAAATAAGTTCTTCCTTCGTCATTGATTCATATTTTTCACTCATTCATTCACCTTCATAATTAAATTCTTCAATTCTTTTTTTAGCCAATTCACAATACTCTTTAGAATTATCAATAAGTATGCAATCCCACCCATTTTTTATAGCGGATATTCCTGTTGTTCCCGACCCTCCGAAGGGGTCAAGAACTACATTACCCTCACATGAAGTCAATATGTTATCTACTAATTCAACAGGGAAGGGGGCAGGGTGTGGATTATTTCTTTCTTGATTTATTTTCCATATATCAGTTTTTCTATTCGCCCCTTTTATGAGTCTAAAGGCATCTTTACCTTTAGGAGTTTTAGGCATCATATATATCACTTCATAAGTAGGTAAAAAATAAGTATCATTGAAGTTGAACCCTCCGGCTCTCGCCCAAATTATTATTTGCCGAACATTAAATCCCTCTAAAAATGGGTGTCCTTCTATTAATCCTCCTTGAACTCTAAATTTATGATTGAGAAAGATAGCCCCATTAGGTTTCAAAACTCTAAACATTTCAGTTAAACAATCCCTAATCCATATATTATAATCTTCTTTACTCATCGTATCGGAATGATTAGAATATCCTTCATTCAATTGAATACTTTTCCACTTCCCTCCACCAATTGAGTTCATACCTCCTCCTGTTGAATTTTTTAAATTATATGGAGGACTCGTAATTACTAAGTCAATTGATTCCGACTCCATCTTTTTCAGTTCATCTAATACATCACCACACCTTATATTTATGCCTTTTTTACTCAATTTCATTCCTCCTTGATTAACTTCCGATATTCCATTTGTTCTTCGTTAGGTAGCATCTCAATAATTAAGTGCCATTCAATCTCATTCAAATATAATTCAATTGCCTTTTGTTCTAATTCTTCAATTCTATTCATCATCCTTCCTCCATTTTCGGATTTAGGGTCAAGCATCCAATTCCATTCATTTTTCATTCACTCACCTTCCTCCTCAAATCTAATTAATTCTTGTTGTATTGTTTCATGTTCCGGCAACCATATACCACCTAACCAATATAAAAATACAACCATTGTAATTCCAATTATGATTATTCCAAATCCCATTCCGACCACTTCACCTTTTTTGATTTCTTAATTTTTAGATAATCTATCACCTTTTGAGGTGGGAATGAATTACCAATGGGTTTTGAATTTTCAGTTCCTAATGAATCTATATTTACTCTATCCTTTGAAACCTTTTTCATCAATTCCGAAACTGAATTGCTTGACTCATCCATATCTGCGAATCCCGCTAATGTATCATCCCATCTTGGCTCTAAACTTAATTTCATATCGCAAGTTCCGAACTTATTATCTCCCCATACTACCATTTTCCTCAATGGAATGAAAATAGGCGAAGTTATCTTTCCAATTAATCTTCTTAGACTCATACACATCACACCTCATAATGGACTTTTTTTAATTTCCTTACACTAATCAAAGATAATAAAGAATAAAGACTCAAACCTAATAACCAAACAAATAAAGAAAAGGTCATTTTGCATCACCTTTTAAGTTTTTTATTATAATGTAGCATGAACTACAAATATGGCCTCCCATATAACTTAATCTTTCATCAGTATATCCCATTTTTTCACAACATACACAAGGCACATAATCTACTAATTCAACCATTTTTATTCCTCCTTACATTCTCTACAATATTCTTCATTTTCATTTTTTTCACCCTCACAATTAGAGCAATAATACAAAGTGCAGTTTTGAGGGGTGCAATAATCTTTGAGATGTGCATTATCTCCATCTCCACCTTCACACCAACAATCACAACCATCATTTGCTCTATGACCGCATTCAAGTTCGGGGTCATGGTAATCATCATAAGCCCCCCAATCCATTCCATCGGGATAATTACTATATGACATAACTCTAATTCCTCCCATAACCTATTTAATCATTTTGTTTGATTATCTCCAATAGTTCTCCAATATGATTCAATTTATCAGCATAGACAAAGTAAGATTCCTTTCCAAATTTAGTTTCTTTATTTCCATTACTAATATTTCCACTATCTACTTGATTTTTAATTTCCATCATTTCCTCCTTTGAAAGCCAACCTTTTATTTTTACTGCTTGAGGCTTAGTGTAATCTCCACCTTGAAAATTACAAGGTTCAACTAATACATAATAATCCCATTCAATCTTTTGAAAATAAAGTCGCCCAAATCGGGTAGTTTTAACATCTAATGTTTTAGACCCATTAAAAAATGTAAAATCGGGGTCATTAGGAATATTAGTAATAAATTCAACCCATTCATAATCTACATTCTCAATCCTCAACCATAAGTCAAACATAAGTTCCCCTAATGCCCCATGAAAATCAGTTTTCCGATTAGGGAATTTGTTGCTAATTTTAATCATATTAAATTCATCTTGCATTCTTTTGGCTTTTTGGATTTGCTTCATACCAACAGGTATTTCAGTTAAAATCGTAGGGTATAATTTCATCATAAACCTATGATAAGCCACACCTATTTAAACTTTATTCATCTAAGTTTAATCACTTGGCAACTTATAACTTAATCCGCATGACCTACATTTCAAAGTTTTCATATCTATGTCGCACTTTCTCCTACAAGGACCACCTTCACTTTCGTATTCCTTTTCAGCCATTACTCCCACCAAATACATTCACTTTCTATTTCATCCCTATTAATCATTCCATTTCCAAAATGAATGATGGGTTTTTCAATTCCTACTATCCAATCTTGTTTAAATGTGTTATTTGATTCTTGTTTTAGATGTATATGTTCTGCCTCTTTATGAGTCCAAATTTCATTATAATCATTCAAGACATATCTAATGGTGAATTGAGCATCACTATGACTACCCGAAAAAGCCGTTCTAAATGGATATTTTAGCCAAACCTCTTTAGGAATGCCTGTAAATGACCACCCCGTAAAAGTAGTAGTAAAATAATCATTGGTTTGACTCAAAATTTCATCTTTTGATAAAAAATCTTCAAGTCTTTTACCAATCATTAAGTTTCTATCGTTATCAATTATCTTATTAATATCTTCTTCATTATCTACTGCATTTTCAAACGATTTAGCGAGTTCAACCTCTCCCTTTGGTAAATTATATTTTTTCCTCTTCCATAAATACTGTATGAAACTTGACTCGTAGTAATGAGAAATAGTTAAATTATCTTCAGTAGAAATATTATATCTATCCATATCATTACGCAATAAACAATAACCCGAAACTACTTTACCCTCATATAATAAAGGTCTAAGTAATTCAAGAGGTTTATTATCTACAATAACATCATCGGCTATAATCCAATAATAATCATAATCAGTATTTTTGATAAAATCATTCAAATGAACTTCTAATTCTACTTCCGTAAATCCTCTAAACCAAACCTTTTCTATGTCTAATTTATTAAGGCTTTCAATTGCTTCCGATATTGCTCTTGGCTGAAGTATCATCAAAATTTCCTTAACCTTTTTTTCCAAACTAATCACCGTTTAATTTATTCAGTATCTTCAATGTCGTTAGATTCTAAGTCATTAACTACGGCATATCCTAAATCTTGCATTTCTTTGATTGCCTCTCCAATATCTTCATTATTATCTTGACCTATGAAGGGGAAACCGTCTAACGGAGGTAAGGGTAATGGTGGACCTAAATTTAATCTCACCTCATCCCTTAATTCTTTGATAGAACCCCAAACATGAGATACCCCATAAATAGTGCTTTGTTGTTTTTCTCTTAATTGTTTCAAGGCTAATTGATTCATAAAATAAACCACAAATTGTAATGCTAATATGCCAACTAATAATCCTAAAGTAATTCCTTCCATAACTATGATTCCTCCATAGACCTTATTAAACATTTCCGCTTAAAGATAAACCAAATGATTAGAGTTATTCCATTTATCAGTTTCTAATTGCCAATTATATCCAATAACTCTATTCTTTCCTCTCCGATTTGAATGCTTATGAAATTTCTTCAAGTCCTCAATAATTAAACTGCCCTCAATCATAGAATCCTTGAAATCTTTATTATTCAAAATATCCTCCCCATCATGTCTTAATCCCTTTAACTGATATAGATTTAAACCTCCATACTCAACAGGATTACCATATACTTTTAAGTAAGGGTATATATCCTTAACAACCACAGTTCCCATACCAATCATACAACCCGAACCTATTGTAGTTTGTTGATGAACTAAAGTTCCTACACCTAAATTATTCCTATCCCCAACTATACAATGTCCGGCTAAAACTGTTTTATGGGAAATTACATTATCATTACCAATTAAACAATCGTGAGAAATATGAACTCCCGCCATAAGATAATTACCATCCCCAATAGTAGTAGGTCTTTCATCGGTTGATGCCGTTATGGTGCAATTAACTCCAATTACATTATCATTACCAATCACGATACCATATTTAGAATCTTTATTTTTATGTTCCGGTGGAGTTCCAAGTATGCAACCCGATTCAATATGGGTGTTATCTCCAATGGTAATCGGTCCATACAAATAACAACCGGAAGCCACAAAACTTCCTTTTCCTATTTCAACCTTTCCATACATCTTAGTGTTTGGGTGTATTTTACCTTCCATCATCTTCACCTTAAAAATTTATATCATCATTTCCATGAAATGAAACTACCTTAGCCTCTCTACTTTGTATGTTGTAAATTGTTAAATGGCCTTTTTGAGAGGCATAACCAAGCATATTCATAAAGTCTGTTTGACCTTGCATACATGATGAAACAACACAAGGAACTCCCTTATACCATTCAAAAGCATGACTATGCGTATGGCCTGTAATAAATATATCGGGAGGGGTTTCAATAACCATTTCATCAGTTTCTTCGGGTGATAGTGCCGACCTTTCTCCCCATTGAGGAGTCATGTGCCGTTTCTTTAGCATTTCTTTCATACCCTCTACTGAATTTTCATAAGTTATGTGGTCAATTTGAGGAATCAAATCATCCATACCTTGACCATGATATGCTAATACATCAATTCCATTTAGATTCACCCTTGCAGGGTTTCCCACATGAATAGTAGAATTAAATTGTTGTTGAATTGTTGATTCAAGCATTGGTTGAGGTTGAGCAGGTCTTACTGCATCGTGATTTCCGGGTAAAATTATTGGAGTTATGTGGTCGGGCAAACTATCAAGTTTTTTAGCACAATACTCATATTGTTTGTAAGCATTATCAAAAACTAAGTTATTTTCTTGATTAGGGTAAATTCCAATACCATCACAAACATCACCTGCCATTACAAGATATTTAATATTCTTAGCAAGTTCAGCCTCATTTAACCATTTCATCATCTTATCCCAAGTTTCTTCAAGGAAGTATTTTGACCCCATGTGAATGTCCGAAATGAAGGCAATAGATATAGGGTCATATTCATCACCTCCTTTGTTTTGATGTTTTGGTGCAATATCTCCATACTGAACTCTATCTACCCAAAAAATATCACTATCTTTACCGAAACTTCCTGTTATTCCCAAAACATCATCATTAACAATACTTCGTGAGGCTGAATCTTCATTCCTAACAAATACATCAATATTTCCGGTCTTATCTTCTATATTAACCATTAATCCACCCGATTTAGTTGTTCTCTTACTTACAACCATCCCGATAAGATTATATTTATGGTATCTTCTTTTATCCTTTAGCATTTCCTTAATGGTGTGAGTTATTTTGAAACCACTTTGATACCTTAAAATCTTATGAATTTTATCATATCTTTCACTAAATAAATTTACTATATCCTTTAACCCACTACCCTTTCTATTTTCAG
>TARA_R110002020_G_scaffold358559_16_pt1 | contig 13843 bp, 24 predicted proteins | sample TARA_R110002020 | Tara Oceans TARA_R110002020 (sample SAMEA4396489) | marine metagenome | biome: Westerlies Biome; feature: [MES] marine water layer (ENVO:01000295) within the mesopelagic zone...; material: water (ENVO:00002006), including particulate matter (ENVO:01000060)... | reverse complement strand
AGAGACACGAAAGGCCGCCCCATGGGGCGGCCTTTGGCGTGAAAGTTCAATCTCAACCAGTACCAGCGCACGATCCGAAAGCCATCGAGCAGAAATCAAATTTGAGCCCGCAATAGGTTCATTTTCTGTAAACAGAAGCTCAGAAGAACCAGCTCGCATTCGAGCGGCCGTCCGCTCCCTGAAAGAACGTCAGTTTCATAAAATAAATGGCTATTTTGCTGCCAACGATATTTGGGCAAGCAAAACCCTGTTAAAACTGCCTCAAAGGACCATGATTGCATTGGACAAACCGCAGTTGTCGCGTCTTGTCTACATTTTGGCGCTCTCAGGTTTGTCGATAGGACCGCCTATGGACCGCTTTTATGGTGCCTGCCTGCCTCGTTCGTTTGCTGATAGCGGTTCTTCTTGAGCGCGGGCCCGCGTCGGGCGGGAAACTGATATAGGCACAAAAAAAGCCGCTCCCGAGGAAGCGGCCAAGATAATGCAACTGGTATGCTGGTGCCAACGCGGTTCTAGGCCGGTACCGATCTGACCTCAGCGAAAGACAGCAAGCGCTTGGAGTTCTCATCCCATAGATGCAGGCGCGCATTTGCAAAGCTTTCGCCAATTGTCATGCGGTTGATCTCTGCCAGTCCGGCGTGATCCCGCAGCACTTCAGGCAAGCGGTAGAACGGAATGCGGCTGTAGAGATGGTGCACATGGTGAATGCCTATATTGGCGCTCAGCCATTGCAGCACGGAGGGCAGAACGTAGTGCGAGCTGCCCCGCAATGCTGCGTCGTGCAAGTCCCAGCTTTCGTTGTCTTCCCAGTGGGTCGTTTCGAACTGGTGCTGAACATAGAACAGCCAGACGCCAGCCGTCGCCGCCAAAAGGGTCGATGGGACGAAGATCAGCAAGATCGGCATCAGCCCCCCAAAATACCATATCGTTGCCAAAGCCGCAAAGATGACCAGATTTGTGCCCATGGCACTGACCCAATATCGGGCATGCGCCATCAGCCCGAAGGGCAGGCGGTTTTTGAGGAAGAAAAGATATCCAGGTCCAAGCGCAAACAGGATGAAGGGATTGCGTGACAAGCGGTAGAGCAACTGGCCGCGCCATGAAAGACGCCGGTATTCCGCTACTGTGAGCGTGTCGATATCACCGATACCGCGGCGGTCCAGATTGCCTGCGGCACTGTGGTGCATCGAGTGTGCGCGGCGCCAGACGTCGTAGGGTGTCAGTGTCAGCACCCCAAGGACGCGTCCCACCGCATCACTCACCCGCCGGTTCTTGAAGAATGAACCGTGCCCGCAGTCGTGCTGGATGGCGAAGAGCCGCAACAGGAAAGCGGCATTACACAATGAAATCGCCAGCGTCAGCCAGCCACTTATCGACATCGCCCACCACGCAAGCGCCCACAGTGCCAGGAACGGGCCAAGCGTCACGGCAAGTTCATAAGCACTGCGCCATGTGCTGGGTTCGCGGTAGTTTGCGAGGACCTTGATCCAGTCCCGCGCATGCGTCGGATCGGAGGTTTCAGGAGTAGCGGAGATATTGGTCATAAGCCTGCTTCTTTTTAACTTTCCAGACGTGATAAACCAAAGCAGCCTGCAAACAACGATTAAAGACACACTGCGGCTTAACAAATCGGAAACACGCGCGTTAAAGGGGTAAAATACCCGTCCTGTATGGAGGTAGGGGCGTTTTGCCGCAGGTTGGCGTGCTGCGGCACTGCGTTCCGGGCGCGCTTTTGCGGATGCGCAATGTCACTTAAATCGCCCCTTGCCACAGGCAGCGACTCCCCCTATACGCCCCTAACACAACGGGGTGTGCCATTGGCGCGCCCCGTGTGCATTAGACTACAGCGCGATGAGGGGGCACGATGAGCGTGCGTCCTCCAATCCGTCTCCATCCCAGATCAAGGGATTTGTATTATGGCTGCCAGCCAGAACATCCGTATTCGCCTGAAGGCGTTTGATTACCGGGTGCTTGATGCCTCCACACAGGAAATCGTCAACACCGCGAAGCGCACAGGCGCTTCTGTTCGCGGCCCCATTCCGCTGCCGAACAAGATTGAGAAATTCACTGTTTTGCGTGGTCCCCACGTTGACAAGAAATCCCGTGACCAGTTCGAGATCCGCACGCACAAGCGTCTGCTGGATATCGTTGATCCGACCCCCCAGACCGTGGACGCGCTGATGAAGCTCGACCTGGCCGCTGGTGTGGACGTCGAGATCAAGCTGCAGTCATAAGCGTAGGAGGGTAATATCATGTTGCGCTCAGGCGTTATTGCAAAAAAGATGGGCATGACCCGTCTGTTCATGGAAGACGGCAAGCAGATCCCTGTGACCGTTCTTCAACTCGATAACCTCCAGGTTGTTGCACAGCGCACAATCGAAAAGGACGGCTATGTTGCTGTTCAGCTCGGTGCAGGCACAGCCAAGGTCAAGCGGACCTCTCAAGCGATGCGCGGCCACTTCGCCGCTGCAAAGGTTGAGCCAAAGCGCAAAGTCGTTGAATTCCGCGTTGACGCGGATGCGATGCTGCCCGTTGGCGAAGAGATCATCGCGGATCACTACTTTGCAGGTCAGTACGTTGACGTTGCGGGCACTTCGATCGGTAAAGGTTTTGCCGGTGCGATGAAGCGTCACAACTTCGGCGGTCTGCGTGCGTCGCACGGTGTATCCGTGTCGCACCGCTCGCACGGCTCCACAGGCCAGTGTCAGGATCCGGGCAAGGTTTTCAAAGGCAAGAAAATGGCCGGTCACATGGGTTCCGCCCGCGTGACAACCCAGAACCTTGAGGTTGTCAAAACAGACACCGCACGTGGTCTGATCATGGTCAAAGGCGCTGTTCCAGGTTCCAAAGGTGGCTGGGTCACCGTCAAGGATGCGGTGAAAAAGCCGTTCCCTGACAGTGCTATCGTTCCTGCCGCTCTGGCATCTGCTGCACGTGAAGCTGCGAAAGCGGCGGAAGAAGCAGCTGCAGCCGCAGCAGCCGAGGCAGAAGCAGAAGCCAAGCGTCTGGCCGAAGAGCAAGCCGCACAGGAAGCAGAAGCGCTGAAAGAAGCTGAAGCGACCATCGAGGCGGACAAAGAAGCAGCCGGTGACCAGAGCGAAACGCTCGACGCCGACAAGAAAGAAGGTGACGCATGAAACTAGATGTCATCAAACTCGACGGCGGCACTGCCGGATCGATCGACCTGGACGAGGCACTGTTTGGCCTTGAGCCACGTGCCGACATCCTGCACCGTGTCGTGCGTTGGCAGCGTAACAACGCGCAAGCGGGTACGCACAAGGTCAAGACACGTCGTGAAGTGAGCTACTCGACCAAGAAGATCTATCGTCAAAAAGGCACCGGCGGCGCACGCCACGGCGCACGTTCTGCTCCGATCTTCCGTTCGGGTGGTATCTACAAGGGCCCAACGCCCCGTAGCCACGGCCACGAGTTGACCAAGAAGTTCCGCAAATTGGGCCTGCGTCATGCACTGTCCGCAAAGGCGAAAGCCGGCGCGCTGGTGATCATCGACGACGCAATGTCCGATGGCAAAACAGCCGCACTGGCCAAGCAGGTGAAATCCCTGGGCTGGAAGCGGGCGTTGATCATTGACGGTGCAACCGTGAATGAGAACTTCCTGCAAGCCGCGCGCAACATCGAAGGTCTGGATATCTTGCCGACAATGGGCGCTAACGTATACGACATCCTGAAGCGTGATACACTCGTGATCACAAAAGCAGGCATCGAAGCACTGGAGGCCCGTTTGAAATGAGCGCGAAACCAGAACATTACGACGTGATCCGCAAGCCGATCATCACCGAAAAAGCGACAATGGCTTCCGAGCAGAACGCTGTCGTTTTCGAAGTGTCGATGGAAGCGAACAAGCCAATGATCAAAGAAGCTGTCGAAGCTCTCTTTGGTGTCAAGGTGAAGGCCGTGAACACGTCCATCACCAAAGGCAAGGTCAAGCGCTTCCGCGGCCAGATGGGCACACGCAAAGACGTGAAGAAGGCCTATGTGACGCTCGAAGAGGGTAACACCATCGACGTCTCCACCGGACTTTAAGTCGACCAAATCCAGATTAGGGGCCTCCGCCGACGCGGGGGCCCTTTTTCGTTGCAACGTCACAAATCCGCCGATACCGGCCTGCGCATTTATAACGCTTGCTATCGCGCCCATACCAGTGCATGAGCAGGGAGCGACGTTACAACATCTATCGGTATTACTGCTCCTTACGGCTCAGTCTGACGATCTTTCAATTGACTTAGCCGACCTGCCGCATTCTGCGGGCAGACTATAAAAGGAATATACTGATGGCCAACGGCACAGTAAAATGGTTCAACTCCACTAAAGGCTTCGGCTTTATCGCGCCCGATGGCGGCAGCAAAGACGTGTTCGTGCACATCTCTGCCGTTGAGCAGGCTGGCCTTACAGGTCTGAAAGACGATCAGAAGGTTACCTTCGACATCGAATCCGGCCGCGACGGTCGTGAATCTGCGACAAACCTCGCACTGGCGTAAGCCGCGCAGCTCCATAAGGGGCTATTAGGTTAGAGAATTTGAAGGGCGTAGCTGTAGGGGCTGCGCCCTTTTTTTGTCTTGAACGTCTTTGCGGTCATGATCTTTCGCTGCGCCGCCAGTGAAAGAATACGGAACTAACCGATGAAGCTGGCGTTGGCTCTGCAACGCTTAACGTCAGAAAGGCATGCAAATGGCCGCAGCCAATTTTCGCTCCAGTAACGGCATTTCTGAACAAGACAAGATCTTGTCTAAAATCAATCCGGAAAATTTTGCATGGTCGCTACCGTTTATGCGTGCGGGCTATGCCGGTCGTGGATTGGTTTATCTGATCGTAGTAGGGGTGTCGCTTTGGTCCGTCTGGCAAGGTGGCGAGGCCGAGGGCACCGGCTCCGCTATGCGGTCGATGGACGGTTGGATCGGCACCTTCGTGGTCACGCTTATTGCTGCCGGGATGTTTGCATATGCAATTTGGCGCTGCATCGACAGCTTTTGGGATCTCGAGGCTCACGGATCATCCGCAAAGGGCTTCTTTGCGCGTGCAGGTATGGTGGTGACGGGGGCTTTGCACGCTGGCATCGGCGTCCTTGCTATTGCCGCTTTGGGTTCCCGAAGCTCGGGTGGTGGAGGAACAAGTTTGCTGTCGAGGGTGATGCAAACAGATGCGGGTCCATGGTTTATCGGAGCTGCGGGGGCTCTGACGATTGGGGCGGGCTTTTACTACATCTACAAAGCTGTTTCCCAGAGCTATCGGGGGAATCTAAAAGCCAATCACTTCACCTTGCACTGGAATCCTTTGCTTCGCGCCGGACTCTGTGCGCAAGGGGTCAGCATCGGGATTATCGGTGGCCTCATCTTGTACGCCGCCTTGACGGTTGATGCTTCACAGGCGGGCGGACTTGGATCGGCCTTCGATTGGTTGCACGAACAAATCTACGGTAAGTTTCTTGTGGTGGCGCTGTGTTTGGGCTTTGCCTGCTTCTCGCTTTTCTGCTTTGTGAACGCAGCGTTCAGAATTATTCCAAAAGCCGCCGATGACTCTGAAGAAAATATCGCTGCGCGTTTGACGTCCTAAAAGCGGACAGGAGGTGAAAAACCATGCAGAGCTTGAGGTGTCGAAACACGCAGCTTTGATGGTTTTTAGCGGTGAATACCCAATGGCTCCTTGACCCTCATGGTCATCCAACCTAAAGAACCTCATCGACACAGCCCCAGATTCGTCTGGGGCTTCGTCTTTGTGCACGGATCAAACCCTGCATGCCTACTGGGACCTTCGGGGCCCTCTAACCACAGCGGACCTACGGGGCCGCAGACAAGCAAAACGGAAGACAGAGAACATGGCACTCAAGTCGTACAAACCGACGACGCCAGGCCAGCGTGGGCTGGTACTGATCGACCGTTCGGAGCTTTGGAAAGGCCGCCCGGTCAAAGCCCTCACAGAGGGTCTGACCAAGAATGGCGGACGGAACAACACCGGACGGATCACAATGCGTCGCAAGGGCGGGGGCGCCAAGCGCCTCTACCGCATCGTTGATTTCAAGCGCAACAAGCTGGACGTTCCGGCCGCAGTTATGCGCATTGAATATGACCCGAACCGGACTGCGTTTATCGCACTGGTGAAATATGAAGACGGCGAGCAGGCCTACATCCTTGCTCCCCAGCGGATCGCGATCGGCGATCAGGTGGTTGCCTCCAAGAAGGCGGACATCAAGCCGGGTAACGCAATGCCTTTCTCCGGCATGCCCATCGGTACAATCGTGCACAACATCGAGATGAAGCCAGGCAAAGGCGGTCAGATCGCCCGTGCAGCCGGTACCTACGCCCAGTTCGTGGGCCGTGACGGTGGCTACGCGCAGATCCGTCTGTCGTCCGGTGAACTGCGTCTTGTGCGTCAGGAATGCATGGCCACCGTTGGTGCCGTGTCCAACCCCGACAACTCCAACCAGAACTACGGTAAAGCCGGCCGCATGCGCCACAAGGGCATCCGCCCAAGTGTTCGCGGCGTCGTCATGAACCCGATCGACCACCCGCATGGTGGTGGTGAAGGCCGTACGTCCGGTGGTCGTCACCCGGTTACCCCATGGGGCAAACCAACCAAGGGTGCCAAGACTCGTAACAAGAACAAAGCGTCCAGCAAGCTGATCATCCGCTCGCGTCACGCCAAGAAGAAGGGACGTTAATCTATGTCTCGTTCAGTATGGAAAGGTCCTTTTGTTGACTCTTATGTCCTCAAAAAGGCCGAAGCCTCCCGCGAGAGCGGTCGTAACGAAGTGATCAAGATCTGGTCGCGCCGTTCCACGATCCTGCCGCAGTTTGTTGGCCTGACGTTCGGCGTCTACAACGGTCACAAGCACATCCCTGTAAACGTCACTGAAGACATGATCGGTCAGAAGTTTGGTGAATTTTCACCAACACGGACCTATTACGGTCACGCAGCTGACAAAAAAGCGAAGCGGAAATAAGCCATGAGCAAGGATAAAAATCCCCGCCGCGTGGCAGACAACGAAGCACGTGCAAAACTGCGCATGCTGAAAACGTCGCCGCAGAAACTTAACCTCGTAGCCGCGATGATCCGTGGCAAGAAAGTGGACAAGGCCCTCACGGACCTCACTTTCTCCAAAAAGCGTATCGCGATCGACGTGAAGAAATGCCTTCAGTCCGCGATTGCCAACGGCGAGAACAACCACAACCTCGACGTGGACGAGCTGATCGTGGCGGAAGCCTATGTCGGCAAGAACATGACACTCAAGCGTGGTCGTCCACGTGCGCGTGGCCGTTTCGGCAAGATCATGAAGCCGTTTGCGGAAATCACCATCGTCGTGCGTCAGGTTGAGGAGCAAGCATAATGGGTAACAAAGTCAATCCAATCGGCATGCGCCTTCAGGTTAACCGCACGTGGGATAGCCGTTGGTACGCCGATACCAAGGATTTCGGGAACCTTCTTCTGGAAGATCTCGCCATCCGCAAGTTCATCAAGAAAGAATGCCACCAGGCGGGTATCTCCCGTGTGATCATCGAGCGTCCGCACAAAAAGTGCCGCGTCACGATCCACACAGCACGCCCCGGTGTGATCATCGGCAAGAAAGGTGCGGACATCGAAGGTCTGCGCAAGAAACTGTCGCAGTTCACAGCGTCCGAGCTGCACCTCAACATCGTTGAAGTGCGCAAGCCCGAGCTGGATGCAGCCCTTGTTGGTGAAAGCATTGCACAGCAGCTGGAACGCCGGGTGTCTTTCCGCCGCGCCATGAAGCGCGCGGTACAGAACGCCATGCGTATGGGTGCCCTTGGTATCCGTGTGAACCTCGCAGGTCGTCTCGGCGGTGCCGAGATCGCGCGTACCGAATGGTACCGTGAAGGTCGCGTGCCGCTCCACACCCTGCGTGCGGACATCGACTATGCCCATGTTGAAGCAATGACTGCCTATGGCATCATCGGCATCAAGACATGGATCTTCAAAGGCGAGATCATGGAACATGATCCAGCTGCCCGTGACCGCAAGGCACAAGAAATGCAAGACGGTCCAGCACCCCGCGGTGCCGGCGGTCGGCGTTAAGGAGTAGATAGATGCTACAGCCAAAACGTACGAAATTCCGTAAGCAGTTCAAAGGCTCTATCAAGGGTCTGGCGAAGGGCGGGTCTGACCTGAACTTCGGCACTTACGGTCTGAAAGCAGTCGAACCGGAGCGCATCACCGCGCGCCAGATCGAAGCCGCACGCCGTGCCATGACGCGCCACATGAAGCGTCAGGGCCGTGTCTGGATCCGCATTTTCCCGGATGTGCCCGTGACCTCCAAGCCCGTCGAAGTGCGTATGGGTAAAGGTAAAGGCTCCGTGGATTTCTGGGCCTGCAAAGTGAAGCCCGGCCGCGTGATGTTCGAAATCGACGGCGTAGGCGACGACATCGCCCGCGAGGCCCTGCGCCTTGCTGCGATGAAGCTGCCGATCAAGACACGCGTCGTGGTTCGGGAAGATTGGTAAAGGACGAAAACGCGTAAGCGTTTTCTGTCCAGCCGGAGGCAGGGTGTTTCGTAGAAATGCCCGTTCCGGCTCTGCTAGAAATAAAGAGCCCCCGCTGTGAAAAACGGCGGGGTCTTTTTTGTTTCCACGTTATGATCGTGGGCCAGCCTGATTGCCTAAAGGCTTGATCTTGCGCCGAACCCCTGCTGGCTCGAGATGGCGGTATTTGCCTTCGGAATAAAAACCACCATCGAGGGCGAGGCCGACCTTTATAATCTCTGCGCCAATATCTGTCCCGTCAGGAAGGAAACAGGTCCCGACAAGCCTGTCATAAGAAGTGTCACCTGTCAGCTCCGCACGGATGATATGGCCTTTACAAATCCTTACCATCGCCCATTTGGACTTTTGTCCCCAAGGGCGATCAAGTTCTGGCGCGTCAATGCCAGCCAATCGAATCTTAGTGTTGCCGATCCTTATGGTATCTCCGTCTATGACATAGGCTGGGCCTTCGACTATCATTGAGACTGGGAATGGTGGCGGTGGTGCGTGGTCGACGCCATTGGTACGTGTCAGGTGATCGCCCGTGTAATAGCCTGTAGGCTCAAGCGCTCGTTTTTTTGGTTTGAAGCCCTGATGTATGCGTTGGGAAGGTCGCGGCTCAGTGAATTTCGGAGGCTCCGAATCCTTCCGGTAAGTTTTTGCAATTGCGAGCCAAACGAGCAAAAGAAGAAATGCGCCAATAAGAAGTTCGATCATTTAGCCTTGCCTGTTCATTGTTCCTGATCTCCTGCGGCAAGCCTAGCTTTCTTGGGCCCGCAGGTCTAACCTATGTTCACCTGAAATTTTGGGCGCGAGGAGTCACCCCAAATGAAACACGTCCCCAAACCCACCACCGACGAAGACCTCATCGCGGAGTTCCTCAACAAGGGCGGCTCCATCAAGAAGGGCAAGACCAAGCCGATGCCGGCCGATCTGGGCCTCTCCAACAACCAATGGGGCAACAAGATGACCAAGGAGGAGAAGGCGTTGGTCAAGGAGCAGGAAGGGGCGCGCAAGACGGTAAAGAAGAAGTAGGGCAGGGGGCCCGCTGCCTCTCAGACCATCACACCGTAATATCCCAAGGCTTCTTCCAGCGTTGTTTCCTCATAGTGGAAGTGGGATTTCACCACCTCCCACAGCTTGTCAAAGATCGCACCGGCCTGCGCAAAACTCTCCGCATCTGGGGTACGGTCCAGATCATCGGCCACAGCGGCCAGCCGCTCCAGCAATTCATGCACCACCAGATGTTCAGCCCGCAACCGGTCGACGATGGCGCGCACCGCGTCTGACCCGCTGGCATGCAGCTGGGGGAATATCGACTGCTCCTCGATGTCGTGGTGCATCGTCAGCACTCTGCATTCCTGCCCGCAGATGGTGCCGAAGGCGCGGAAGTTCTTGGTCATATCGGCGTTCAGCACAATGGATTTCAGCTCCGCAGGCGGCGTGTCGCCCGCCTCGATCCGGCGCAAGACCTGTGCTATGCGGCCCATCTCCATCAGATAGTGTCGGTGAATGGCGGCCAGGTGCTTGCCCGGCTGCCTCTGGCTTGGTGTCACTGCGCCAAGGTCGGGGCGCGGCGGGCGCCCTGCGTCGTCGACGGTCAGATCGGCCAGCGGGATGTTCCGCAGATCAGCGCTCATGCTATCACGCCCATGCGTAGTTGAATGACACCGAAATCCGGTCATCCTCGCTCAGGTTCATGGGCACTTCGTGGCGGATGAAGCTTTCCCACAGCAGCACATCCCCCACGGCGGGGGCGACGTAGTGGAACGTGCGCAGTTCCTCGCGCGCATCTTTCACGCGACCGGGGGCGGCCATCATCATCGGCAGGCGCGGGTCTTCGAATTTCAGCGCACTAGCACCATCAGGCATCGCCACATAGGTTGTGCCACTGATCACGGAGTGAGGGTGTATGTGGCCAGAGTGCATGCCCCCCTCAGGCAGGATGTTGATCCAGATGTCTTCCAGCTTCAATTCGCGTCCGTCGAGATTGAGCTGCAGATCCTGCGCGAAAGCCGCTACGTGTGTATCAATCGCTTTGATCACATCCGCAAAGATTGGAAACCGCCAGCCCAGATCGGTAAGCGACGCGTAGGAGGTATAACCTGGATAGCCGTTCTCCTCACACCACTCCTGACCGGCTTCATCATCCTCGGCGATGGAATAGCACGAGGCCTCAAGCTCATCGGTGTCAATGGCACCGCCAAGGGCGGCGTGGTACAGGCGGGTCACGAAGAGGGATTTGATCTGTGTCATAAGCGCTGCATATATCGGTGCGGGCGTGCGTTCCAGCGATAACGTGAGATATACGCGCAAAGGGGTTGCGCGACGGGGCGATTACGCCTAGACGACAGCTTCATCATGAACTCCATCAGAATCATGGTCACCCTCTCGGGGCCTACTGGTGATGTTGAAAGGAAATGGCATGATCGCCAAAGAACTGCACGACAAGACGCCGGACCAGCTCCGTGACGAACTTGTGAACCTGAAAAAAGAAGCATTCAACCTGCGCTTCCAGCAGGCAACCGGCCAGCTGGAAAACCCTGCGCGTCTGCGTACCGTCAAGCGTGACGTTGCCCGCGTGAAAACTGTGTTGAACATGAAAGCCGCTTCTGCGGCTGCCGAATAAGGAGCCTGACCCATGCCAAAGCGTATTCTGACAGGCACCGTGACTTCGGACGCCAACGAACAGACCATCACCGTATCCGTAGAGCGCCGCTTTACGCACCCGGTTCTGAAGAAGACCATTCGTAAGTCCAAAAAATACCGGGCCCACGATGAGCAGAACGCATTTAAAGTGGGCGACTCTGTTCGCATCATCGAATGTGCACCACGTTCCAAAACCAAGCGTTGGGAAGTGCTGACCGCGGAAGCGTAAGCCCTTTGCGCGGCTGCCCTTGAGGGCGGTCGCGTTGCCCGTTCTCGGGTGACAATATTAATCGAAACCCTGGGGCTAGGGCACGCATCGCCCCCCAGAAGGTCGGGAGAAACCAAATGATCCAGATGCAGACCAACTTGGATGTTGCTGACAACTCCGGCGCTCGCCGCGTTCAGTGCATCAAGGTCCTGGGTGGTTCCAAGCGTAAGTACGCATCCGTGGGCGACATCATTGTCGTCTCGGTAAAGGAAGCCATTCCACGCGGCCGTGTAAAGAAGGGTGACGTGCGTAAAGCCGTTGTCGTTCGTACCGCCAAAGAAGTCCGTCGCGACGATGGTACAGCCATCCGTTTCGACCGCAACGCTGCTGTTATCCTGAATAACAACAACGAGCCCGTCGGCACCCGTATCTTCGGACCCGTCGTTCGTGAGCTGCGTGCGAAAAACTTCATGAAAATCATCTCGCTCGCTCCGGAGGTGCTGTAACCATGGCTGCCAAGCTCAAAAAAGGTGACACGGTCATCGTTCTGGCCGGCAAGGACAAGGGCAAGGAAGGCAAGATTGCTTCCGTAGACCCGAAGTCCAACAAGGCCGTCGTAGACGGGATCAACGTCTATGTTCGCGCGACACGCCAGTCGCAAACATCACAGGGTGGCCGCATCCCCAAAGCGATGCCGATCGACCTCAGCAACCTCGCGATCAAGGATGCCGACGGCAAGCCTTCGCGCGTCGGTTTCAAAATGGACGGCGAAAACAAAGTACGTTTTGCCAAGACAACAGGGGACGTAATCTGATGCTCGATACTGCAGCTTATACACCCCGCCTCAAGGCCGACTACAAGGACCGCATCCGCGCGGCCCTGAAAGAAGAGTTCGGCTACACCAACGACATGCAGATCCCCCGTCTGGACAAGATCGTCCTGAACATCGGTTGTGGCGCAGAGGCTGTCCGTGACAGCAAGAAAGCCAAATCCGCTCAGGAAGACCTGACATTGATCGCGGGCCAGAAGGCACTGACAACCATCGCCAAGAAATCCATCGCGGGTTTCCGGGTGCGGGAAGAAATGCCACTGGGTGCCAAGGTGACCCTGCGCGGTGACCGGATGTACGAATTCCTTGATCGTCTGATCACGGTTGCAATGCCTCGTATCCGCGACTTCCGCGGCATTAACGGCAAATCTTTCGACGGCAACGGCAACTATGCCATGGGCCTGAAAGAGCATCTTGTGTTCCCCGAAATCAATTTCGATAAAATTGATGAAAACTGGGGCATGGACATCGTAATCGCCACCACGGCGAAGACCGACGCCGAAGCGAAGGCAATGTTGAAGCTGTTCAACATGCCCTTCAATTCATAAGCGCGGAGAGGAATAGATATGGCTAAGAAATCCATGATCGCACGCGAAAAGAAGCGTGAAGCACTGGTCAAGAAATACGCCGCCAAGCGTGCCGAGCTGAAAGACATCATCAGCGACGAAGCAAAGCCAATGGACGAGCGCTTCCGCGCAACTCTGGCGCTTGCGAAACTGCCACGCAACTCTTCGGCTGTGCGTCTGCACAACCGTTGCCAGCTGACAGGCCGTCCGCACGCTTACTATCGTAAACTGAAAATCTCGCGTATCGCGCTTCGTGATCTGGGCTCCGCTGGCCAGATTCCGGGCATGGTCAAGTCGAGCTGGTAAGGAGCGCATCAGATGACCGACCCTATCGCAGATATGCTGACACGCATCCGCAACAGCCAGTTGCGCGGCAAATCCACAGTCATGACACCAGCTTCCAAGCTGCGTGCATGGGTTCTGGACGTGCTGGCCGACGAAGGCTACATCCGTGGCTATGAAAAAGTGACAGGCGCCGACGGCCACCCTGCCATCGAAATCAGCCTCAAGTACTACGAGGGCGAACCTGTTATCCGCGAATTGAAGCGGATCTCCAAGCCCGGTCGCCGCGTCTATATGGCCGCACAAGACCTCCCATCCGTCCGTCAGGGCCTGGGTGTGTCGATTGTCTCCACCCCTCAGGGTGTGATGTCGGACGCAAGCGCGCGCGCAGCCAACGTTGGCGGCGAAGTGCTCTGCACCGTATTCTAAGGAGTAGATCATGTCTCGTATTGGTAAAAAGCCCGTTGACCTGCCCAGCGGTGTAACCGCAAGCGTCAGCGGCCAGACCATCGAAGTGAAAGGCCCCAAAGGGACCCGTAGCTTCAAAGCAACAGACGATGTTACGCTGACTGTCGAAGACAGCGCAGTCACCATCACGCCACGTGGCAAGTCCAAGCGTGCACGCCAGCAGTGGGGCATGTCCCGCACGATGGTGCGCAACCTTGTCACCGGCGTTACCGACGGTTTCAAGAAAGAGCTTGAGATCCAGGGTGTTGGTTACCGTGCTGCCATGACCGGCAACGTATTGAAATTGAACCTCGGCCTGTCCCATGACGTCGATTACACCCCGCCAGCAGGCGTGACTGTAACCGCGCCA
>TARA_R110002020_G_scaffold260128_3_pt1 | contig 13845 bp, 19 predicted proteins | sample TARA_R110002020 | Tara Oceans TARA_R110002020 (sample SAMEA4396489) | marine metagenome | biome: Westerlies Biome; feature: [MES] marine water layer (ENVO:01000295) within the mesopelagic zone...; material: water (ENVO:00002006), including particulate matter (ENVO:01000060) such... | reverse complement strand
GAGAAACGTGAGAAGAAGGAAAACGTCATCCACGTTGATTTCAGTCTCGAAGACATACCCTTCTGAGCATGATGAACAGGTTGGTTTTGTAAATTGGTTTCGAACAAGATTTCCAAAAGTTTTGATCTTTGCCATTCCAAATGGGGGCAAGAGGTCGGTGGGCGCTGGTAAAAAATTTAAAGCTGAAGGCGTTGTGGCTGGCATTCCTGACTTGTTTATTCCTAGCTGGGATGTCTGGGTAGAAATGAAGCGTCAATCTGGTGGGCGACTTTCCCCCGATCAAAAAGAGATCATTCGATATTTGGAAGATGAAGGTTACAAAGTTATTGTGGCCAAAGGTGCGACAGATGCATCGAAACAAATAATGGAAGCAAAAGATAACTGGGGGAGAAAAAAATGAATTGGAAATATCACTGGACAGTAAGAGATGATGGACTGCATATTTATGAAAATGGTCAAAGAATTGCGAAGATCGATCCTGATCATTTTAAACATTTAGTTGCTGAAATGGCAGAGCATGTAAGGTGGCAAGAAATGAAAAAGGAGGAAGTTGATGGGTGACGAACAGTTAAGTGTGTTTCAATCTTCACAGTTAAAATGGTTAAAACAACAAGTTGATAATCTAGCAGATGAGAGTAAGCGCGATGATGCCAGACCAAGGATAGAACAGGAATTGTTTGCCGCAAGAGAAGAGTTGGATGATTATGTGGACGCCTTGAAAGAGAGAGGTATCAACATAGAACACAGAAGAAGATCATGGCAGGGTGCAATATAAGTAAATAAAATAATCGTAAAAAAAATGCATTGCCCCCCTTGTAATCTATGACACTTGTCACCATATATATAATATAGAGAGAGAGGAAATCGAAATGACAAAATTAACTAAATATGACCGCGAAGAATTAGCCTACATCCTATGGGAAGAAACTGGAGGCCCAGAGCGCAAAGCCGCAAAAGACTTAGTAGGCATGGACAGCGTCCTTGCTGATGCTGAAGAAAACGGCTGGGAAGTTTTGAAACGCTGGAATGACTCAGATGGCTGGGGCGGTAGATGTGAGCATGTCGTTCTTATGAAAGGCAATGAAATTGTAAATGCTCACTATCATTCTTTTAACAAAGGCTTGATGAAAAAATTAGAGAGCGGTGGATCTTGCTCATGGGAGGCAGTGTAATGAGACTATATCAAAACAGCAAAGGCCAATGGTTTGGCACACAGGCAGACGCTCGCCGCAATTCACCAAGAGACTGGCGCGAGGTCGAAGTGCCAACATCGAAGCAAGATCTTCTAGATTGGTTGAACCTTCACAACTTTGCACCCAAGTCTGCTGGGATAGCTCCAGAGCCTCACCCAGCGCCAGAGCCAAAGTCTGAGCTGCTGTCGCCCCACGCAGCAAGTTGGGTTGCATGGGCGCTCGACAAGCTCAAGCGCGGCAACAAAAAAGAAGCCGAAGAAATGCTTATCAAAGGCTTAAAGATTCAAAAGGAGTGGGTATAATACCCACTTTTTTTTCTTTGACCCCTTGTAATCTATGACAATAGTCATTATATAATAAGTATAGAGAGAGAGGAAACACTATGAAAAATCTAAACATCAAACCAGTCAATCACGGCAAAACCAAAGCTGACAGAAATCGCTACTGTGGTCCAGCAGTCATCAGTTCCATCACTGGGATGGCTACTGGTGAGGCATCACGATTGATCCGTCACGTTAGTGGTCGTAAGGCCATTACAGGATCTTCAGTTCGTGAAGTCACAGACGCACTGGAAATGTGCGGTATCAAAAGCAAGTATCAGTCATTCGGCATGAAACTAGGCAGATCAAAAGGCCCAACACTTGCTGGCTGGCTCAAGGCCACAGTAAAAGAACGAAATGCTGATCGCGTGTTTCTGATCATCGCCGGGTGGCATTGGCAACTGGTTCAAGGTCGCCGCATTGTCTGTGGCATTCTTGGCAGTCCAACGTCTGTCCGTGACAAGCGCGTTAAGCGTAGAGCGCGTGTGGCAAACGTCTACGAGCTTCACTCCACTGGATCAATTACAACGCCGTCAGAGGCTATAAAGCCTAAGCGTGTGGCGTGTGGTGCAGACAGTGATCGTGGCAAAGCTCAACGCCTTGCTAAGAAGCTGGGAATGGAGATCAGCATTGAGCGCAGTGGCTATGGAGACAATGTGTACTGGATCGACTACGAAGGCGACTTCGACTACTCTCAAGAGGGTATAATTGACGGCCACTGCTCATATGCTTGGTGGGAGGTTCTTGGCAAGCTCCAAGAGATTGAAGAGCATCAGCAAAAAAAGGCAGCATAAAAGTAGCCTTAGTTGGCTACCTCTTGCACTTTGCTTGATACGTTTGGATTTATATTCTCTATCAGGCTTTGCAATGCTGGCGAATCAGATGCATCAGTTTCCTCAACAACCTCTTCTACTGGTGGCTGCATTACACCTTCATCAGCACTAACTAATAAAGCAGTTTGTAACCAGTTTCTAGGATCTGTTATTCCAACAGCGTTAGCAAACCGTTTGTAAGCTGGAGATTTTACTACTACATCCATGTTTGGTTGAGATGCATCTATTGCTAAACTTTTGAATGCTGCACTATTTAAAAAATCACCAGCAGATTGAATTTTTTGTTTGTCAGTTTTTCGCAATAAAATTTCACCAATAGTATCTGCTGCCATACCGCCAGCAGGACCGCCAGCAGCTTGTCCAGCAACACCTCTGACGATACGATTGCCCATAACAGTGCTTAAAACAGACTTGATTAAACCATCAGCAGTCATTGCTTGAACAAGTGCTTGATTTGATTTTCCTGTACCCAGAACAGCTCCACGCGCTTGTGTGATACGTTTGGAAAGCTCGTTTAAATCATCCATAGTTTTAGCTGTTTCAGGACCAAGAATTTTCATAACTCTATTGAAAACTGCGCCATTCTTTTTTAGCCCATCGTAAACTTGAGAAAATTTTGCAAAATCAAAAGGACCGCCAAAGCCAACAGCAGTAGAAGATGTTATAGATCCAATAGCTGTTGCTACAGCTTCACGCTGGAGATCCTGTGGAATAATTTTTAATGTACGATTTAAACTTGCAATATCGCCTTTTTTGCCACTGTTAATTGCAGTCAAAAGTTTTGGCGCAATACTTCCTTCGCCATCTCTGCCAAAGAAAGATGTTAATCTTTTTTCCAATGCTTTTTGTTTTGCAGTAGTTTGATTGGCTAGTCTAAGCGTAGAACGTGCTTCATCGCCACCAACTCTTTGTGCTGTATTTAAATAGTCTTCACTAAGTGCAGCGTAAATTCTTTTTGCTGTTCCTGTATCCAGATCAGCATATTCGCCTTCGCCTTTGTTTATAGCTCTGCCAATACTGTTTCTAAATTTTTTCAATGCAGCAAAAGTCAAAGGTGTGTCTGGATCTGTCAACTTATTAAACAATGCTTTTTCTTTTCCTGTCAACGCGCCCATACCGCCAACTTCTTCAAGAATTTTGTTGATTAGTATAACGCTATTTGTAGGATCAACGAGTGAACTGGCTGGTACAATTTGATCAACTTCTTTGTAAAGATCACCAGCAGCTTTTTCTAAAGCGACTCTAGTCTGTAACACATCGGTTTTCACACGCTCTGCAAGTGATGAAATGTCTGGTCCAGCATCTAATTCTTTCATAATTTCATCAGCACGTTGTGATGCTAAAACAACTGTATCTCTAAATGTTGCTTCTGCTTCGCTTCCAGCCAGTGATCTCGAAAGACCAGCAGCACTTTTAAGCTGTGTGTCATCGCTCAGTACATCTGCTGGCACATCAATGCCTAAACGCCGCGCAGCCGCTGCTGCTTCTGGGTTAATACGAGCCGCCTGTGCAATCGCTTCTGCTGCTGCTTGTGAGCCACGTCCACCAGATGAAGCTACTCTGATAAGCTCTCCTAGACGCTCTGGCGTTAAAGAAGAAACAGATGGTGGCTTTGGTGTGGCATCAACTTCCAAACTTGTTTCACGCAGTGCAGCAAGTTCATCTGGTGTAAAACGTCTTGCTACTTCTGCTTCTTTCACACCGCCAACAGTTGGGTTTTTCACTCTGCGTGGCCGCATGAGAGATGATGGAGATCCAACAAATGCATCTGGAAGAGACATAAAATCTCTTGCAAATTTATCTGCTGTGCTTTCATCAACGCCAGCTCTTGTAAGAATATCAGCAGCTCCACCGACTAGATAGCCATAGCCAGCCATACCATAGCCAGCCGCTGTTGCCATGCCATCGCCAATAAATTCAACAGCATCTCTAAACGCTTTTGGAAACTTAACTTGTATGTCACCGTAGCCTAGTGGCATTTCTTCAGGAAGATCTACAACGCCTTCACCAGTGTATGGGTTCAGACCACCACTAGCTTTCTTTGCCAGATCTAAACCCGGCTCTGAGTATTCAGAACGAAAGTTTGTCGGCTTACTTTCAGTTTCTTCGGGCGCAAAGTCTTCTGAGTCAGCGCGAGGAACAAATATATCATCAGAGCTTTTTGAAGACAAAAGTGACTGTTTAAGTTTGGCTTGTTTTAATTTTGCTTCTCTTAGTTTTTCTTCAGCAGTTGCCATTTTACAAACCTAACTCATCCATGCGTTTTAAATATGCATCAATCTGATCACTATCTAACGTATCAAGATCTAAATTTTCTAATTCTGTTTCAGTCATAGTAGGAAAATTGTAATTAGTTCCTTGTTGCTTACGCTTGGCTTCTGTTTTTTTAAGTTCTTCTTGTTGTTCTCTAACGTGGCGCAACCAATCACCTACTGTCTTATCGCCGTCAGACAAGAATATTGCTTGTCCTTCAAGATATGCAGATAATTTTTTCTGAGCAGTAATTTTTCTATTCAACCAGTCTATTAAATCTTGTTCTTGCAGCTCTATTGGCAAAGCTGTTGCCAGAGCAATATTAAGTTCGCCTTCACTTAATGCACCAAATGTAACTGATCCAACAACATCTAAACCAAGTTCAGCTCTGACTTGAGAAAGTTCAATAGTTGCTGCTCTCCAATTTGGAATAAAACTTTCTATCTTACCAGTATTAGCACCTTCAACTTCAACTAAGTTTAAAGCCTCTGTTAAGTTTGCTATATTTTTTCTAATTTTTCCAACTTCTGTAAACGCATTTAAAGCAGTATTTACGCCAACAGTACCAGCGCGTCTTGCACCTGATCGATCTTGTTGAAGTTTAACGCCACGCTCTTCAGCTTCTTTGATAGCAGCTTGAGCATCTTCACCTGTTACTTCTTCACCAAGTGAATTCACAACTTTTCGTGTGCCGTCTTTAAAGGCATAAATAATTACGCCACTATCAAGAATGCTACTTGATTGAACTTCTGCTGTGTCTTCACTTGTGCCACCTTTACTGTCAGTCCAACCTTCTGGCGGCACAGAATTCCAACCTTGGGTTTCAAACAATTTTGCATCATCTGGGTTTTTAACAACAACAGGATCAAACCCACTCTTAAAAAATTTGCGTTCTTTGAATGTGTTTTTATTACTACTGGGTTCATCTGGAACAGAAGTAATCTTAACACTTCCATCTGTCGGAAGTTCAGAAAATTGTTTTGGCGTTAATGCAGTTTCAACAGGTTCACTAAATGTGCCGTCTTCTTGCTTTCTAGAAATCATATAGAAGTCTGGCTTACCATATGTAGTCTTAACAGTTGGTGGTTTTAGACTAGGCGCAAGAGACAACGCAGTTTGCATTCTTGCCTGATCTGTCTCGCGCTTTTCTTTTTTCTTGGCAGCAAGATAATCGGCTGGAGCTTGCATAGCGCCTACAGCAGATCCTAATACAGTAGCTCCGGGCTGTGATGCACCTTGACCCATAGCCAAAAAGAATTGCAGAGCAGCCTCATAAGGATCGGCCTTTTCAACTGCTGGATATAGCTGCTGGGCAAAATCAATAGCCATTTGTCCACGATCTTTGTTACCAGCCAATTGGCCAAGAATTGGCCTAAGAGCGCCCATATTACCTAAATCATTTGGGCTGCTTCCTGTGGCTCCAAGTCGTGTTTTATCTACTACCATAACCTACCCCTTATTAACTATTTGCCATTTTGTAGGCGCTGTAGCCAGCACCAATGCCACTAATAAGCTGTCCATATACTGATGGGTTAGCAGAGTAACTAGATCCTAGCTCATAGCTACGGTTTCTTGTGCTGTATGGTGTACCAGACAATGCACCAAGTGCGAAGTTGACCATTTCCATTGGGTACTGCTTTTGATCCATGTAATCTGCGTATGCCAAGTCGAGCGCACGTTGTTCCAAGACACGCTGTGCTTCTCCAGAAGAAATAAGACCAGCCGCTGCACGATTTTGAAGATCCTGAACCATTGGACCTAAGTTTTGATAAGCATTCATTTGTGCTATGCGAGCTGCTTCATCTGTCTCAAACCCTGTTCGAGCAGCATCTTCTGCGCCAAAACGAGCAGCACGTTGATCGCCATAACGACCATATCTAGCATCTTCTAGGCCAAATCTACCAGCACGATCTTCCATAAATTGACCACGCATGACATCTTCTGCGCCAAATCTAGCTTCACGATCAGTGTCAAACCTATCAGCCGCAAAACTTAACCCTTCACGCGCTGCTTGTGCGCGAAGATCGCCAGCAGCTTCTGCGCCTTCTCCAGCCGCTGTTCCCTCAAGTATACCTAATCTAGATCCACCAAATGCACCACTTCTAGCTGCGCTTTCACGCGCTTGATTTTGCGCTCTGATTGTTTGCTCTTCGATTTCTCGAATAGCTGGGTCCATAGATTGCTGATAAATATCCATATATTCTTGAGCATTTTCCACTGAAAATGGACCACCAAGAAGCTCTTCTCGCGTTGCACCTTCATATTGACCCATGAGATCAGCATCTGCTGTTGCTTGAAATTCATCTCCAAGAAGTTCTTGACGGCTCATAGAATCGTAACCACCGCCTAGCGTATTTGCTACATCTGCTGCACGATTGATATAAGGAAGATAGTCTTGAGAACCCTCACGCAACATTTGCATACCAAGACGCTCATCTTCTGTTAAAGTGCTGCCGCCAAAAGTTGCTGTTCTTTCGCCTTCGTAAATTGGATAAGGAGAACTAGCAATACCTGAAGCAGAAGTGAATAATTCTCGACCAGCAGCAGCAACCCATTCTGGAATTTCTGTACCTTCTACAACATCCGTTGCATCTGGTAATTTATCATATGATGGTGTGCAAAAACCGCCCATTTACGCCTCCATATAGAGCGAACCAACTTTGGATAATCCAAGACGCTCATAAAATTTATCTTTTCGCTCGCCATCTCCCGAATAGACATGACCTAATTTGATTTTAATTTCTGCTTCTCTTGCGATTTGCATAAAACTTTTTATCAACTTTGCCGCAATATTTGACTTTCTATGTTCTTTATAGACAAAAAACCACATATCAGCCAAATATTTTTCACTAGACCACCAGTCAGTGCTTTCTACACCAGCTATAGATCCAGCAATTTTACCGTTTACATCAAACACTATAACAACACCTCTATGCAAAGCATTGCTGATTGCTGATGTAAGTTTCTCAGAATCAATTGGAGAAGTACAGTCGATGGTTTCTGAATGCATGACGTTTAACATCATAAATATTTCAGAAAGATCTTCGACTGTCGCCAATCTTATCATTACGACATACCGCCTAACGCACCCATTTGTGGGTTAGATTGTGTTTGTGCTGTTTTCGGTGGCTGTGTTGGTGGCGGTCCTGCCTGACCAGAACTAGCAATTGCTTCCATTAACGCCCCAAGTTCAGGCAACAACATAAGAAGTGCCTTTGCTGCCTCTGGAGTAATTGCACGATCTAACTGTGCTAATTGCTCTTCTGTCATCGCTCCAAGGCGTGAAACTAAAACTGCTGCCAACTGTGAAGATGGCCGCATAATGTTTTTCTTTGCCTGATTGATTGTTTTGTCATCAGGTAAGCCTCGCTGTTGTGGTGGCATGTTTGCCCCAGCCATGTCTGGCATTTCTGGGCGTTGGTTCATTTGTGGTTGTCGTGCCATTTTTTATTTCCTTTTAAAAAAGTTTAGACAAGAACCCGACAATCGGGCCAGATCCGGGAATAATTGCGTTTGCGAGATATGAAAGAACAGCAGTTTTACCAGCGTCTTTAGCAGCATCCATTGGATCTGCTCCCATAGCCACCTGAGTAATAAAGTCAGCACCAGCAGCAACCCCTGTAACTTTAAAATTAGCGACAGCAGCATCTGTACCGTATAAACGATCTACAATACTTGTGCCTTCTGGACCTTGCATTTTCTGTAAGCCTGACGCTAAAAAATCTTTAGGAGCTTCTTGTGGTAGCTCAGTTATTTTTGCATCAGGGAATAATGATTCATATGCTTTAGCATCCAAGACGTTTGTAAAAGTTTTTGTTCCACCTTCAACACCATATAGTGCTTGTGGAGCAGCTTTAGACAATCCTTTAAATGGATTTAAAGTATTCAAACCAGCTAATGCGCCTTCTCCAAAACCAGCGCCACCAACCATAGCTTGAGCTGCTTTGCCTGCTACTTGTCCAGCAGTTGCGCCAAGAGTTTTTTGACCAGCACGTTCTATCTCTGCTTTCATAGCATCTTCGGGGCTTACTCCAAACTCTTCTCCAAATTCTTCTCGAATCTTATCCATTTCTTCAGCAGTCATGTTCAAGTCTTCAGAAGGATCATAAGTCATTGTGCCTGTTTGTTGGGCTTCAATAAACTGAAACATTGGCATGTATTTTGTGCCATAGATCTTTTGCATCACACCCATATCAAGGCCGGGATCTCTTGATGCTAATTCAATAGTTGGCAAGGTGATTGTGCCGTCTTCATTGGTAACTGGCTTATCGATTACTGAAGTACCTACATTAGCTAAAGCCCCAATATTTGGCGATAGATTAGGGATCAGACCTGAATTAAGTACATTTGACGTAGCAATAAGTCGCCCATCATCTCCTACAACTACAGCCATTTAGGTTACCTCCAAAAAACTTGCCACAACGTGCAACCGATTTGCTGTTGCTGCTGTAACTTTTACAATTTCGTTCTCTTGTATAACAAGAGGATTAGTTAAAAGCTCATTTGTAGCATTAGCAGATATTGCTTTAGTTTTAAAGACACTAAAAATTGAGCTACTAGAATCCGTTATTGTGACTGTAATAGTATCTGCATTTCCACTGTCTTCAGATACTAAAAAAGATTTAAAAATAGCAGTTGTAGCGCCCGGACAAGTATACAAAGTTGTGGCATCTGTACTTGTTAAATCTACTTTTGCGTTTTTATAATTGTTTGCCATTATGAAATAAACCACGCTGTAGCTTCAGCTTGCTCAACTGCATTTGTAAGACCAATCGATGCAGCAAAATAAGTAGATTGCTTTTCGAGTTCAAGCGTATTGGTTAAGCGAGCCATGTATCCCTGATTATAATCTTCAGGTGGACTTGGTAATCTTAAAACGCCTAAACCAGTTCCTGTTGTACTCATCGCATACCATCCGCTCTTGTATTTATTCTAAAATCACCAAGTGACCAATCATCTTCTGTTCCTGTTGTTTCAAACTTAACGCTGATTTGTCTGCCTTTTGCTCTTACACTAAGTTTTTCTGTAGAGCTGGTCATAGCAAATGGACCTTTGACAGTTTCAGGAGCAGATGGATATTTGCGTGTGTTTAGATAAAGATCCATAGATGTATTGGTAGACATTGTGACGTTTGGCACGATTTTATCGATCATGTACAAGTTTTCGCCTTCAGCCGTTAGTTCGCGTGGCGAGCCTTCTATGAAGCAATTCATTGCTTCGCCTGCTGCACTTGTGCCTATTTCATGGTCATATAGATTGCCATTTGGATCAAATGCGAATGGTTCATTACGAGATCCAAATGTATCGTGCCAAGTTGTTCTGTCCATTGTGCCTATCGACCACGCACCTTCGACATAGTTATATGTAACGTAACTATCATTTTCTGGATTTACTGTGCCTGCTGTATTGTCGTTGCTAACATACCACCAAGTAATTTCTTTGAATTTTTTGTTGTGACCAACAACAACCTTATCAATATATCGATCTTGCATTCGATCAAATACATAATACTTAACAGGACAAGGTAGTTCTTTTACAATACCGTCATATGAGAAAAAGTTTCGTTTACCCATCCAAAAGACGTTACCATCGATGCTAATCATTGTGTTTAAACCAGCCGCTCCAGCGTCTGTGGCAAGCAATCGGAATGAAAAGATAAACGGCGCACCAACAAATGTCATACCATATATGGCTTCATCTGTAGATATGATGGTTTCTTCACGCGCTGAAACCATTGCAACGATTTTTGTGCCAACTTGCAAACGCTGGTCGCCAGCAGTATTTAAAGAAGTCGGGCCAAACTTGGTAAAGTCTTCTTGAGTTGACCATCGCACAAGCATGTCATCAACATCACCACCTCCACTAGCAGAATATGCTTGACAGCCAGCCGCAATAAAATGTCGATCTGGAAATGATACTGTGGTTACACGCGCAACAGATGGAACGCTATCAGCTCCAGTTATAGAAGATACAAGAACAGCGCGGTTTACAACGCCTCCTGACGTATCCCAATAATAAATTCCACCATTACGAACTGTAGCTATGAGATCTTCGCCCCATAAGTTTAAATTCCATGAGCTGCTGTCGAGGGCAACATCTGCTGCTGTAATTGATCTTGGTGTATTCCATGCGTCATTACCCCAACCACCAACGCCCCAACCAAGTGCTGGATCTGAGCTTTGCGATCCAAGGCCATCCGCTATGCCGATTAAGTATGCGATTGCTGCACTTGTGCCACCGCCTGCTGAAACTGTTGATGTTGCTTCTGTCGATACGGTTATTGTGTAAGTATCAGTCGTTAAAACTGTTATTTGATAACCATAATAATCATTAATTTCATCTGCTGGTATGCCACCAGTTGCTGTAGCTCCGCTTATTGCTACCCAATCACCAGTTGATGCACCATGCGCTGCGTCTGTAATTGTAATTACTTTACTACCAGATGTTGTGGCTATTGGGTTTATTAAAACTTCAGTTACAACAGCGCCATCTGCGTGTGTTGCAGCAGCAGTGCTATTTGTTCCTCTTGTGCATCCTGTTAAAATTAAACCGCTAATTCCTGTGTAAGTTATAATTTCACTGTCTATTTTTATAGTTCCAGCAGTTTTAAAGCCTGTGACACTTACAAGATCTATTTCAGTTTCACTGGTATCTAGAGCCTCATTAGTTGTAGTTGCATCATTAGATTTGTCTCTAAGAGGTGTAATGTCATACAGCGCACCATTTAATAAAATATACAAATGATTATGAGTGCCGATTGCCATGTAATCTTCACCGTCTGTCAATGCCCTCCAAAACGCTGTTTTTCTCGCTATACCTGTGATAGTAGTAGAAGTTGCAGTAACATTTGAACTAGCGTCTAGCCTTAAAATTGTTTCTTCTTGCCATCCTCCTATTTTAGTTGGATAGCCATTACGAAAACGAACCAGATCACCATCTACCCAAAACGGTCCGTTTTTTCCAGCAGCATATTCTGTTATATCTTTAACAATACCGGGATCATATTTAAGAAGCTGCAAAGGCATTTGTTATTTTACCCACTCATATACTTTTTTAGTTTCTTTTATGCGATGATCTAAACCTGTATAACCACCGTTAATTTTGCGTGTCAGGCGCTTTACTACATCATCATTAACACCTTCGTCACATATTTTCCATAAATTGTTTTTTCTAAAGAACCATATGGCTGTATCCATAGCATAATCTTCTTCTAGCAGTGTTGGATTGTTTAAAACATCTGGAAGGCGCATATCTGACGCAAACGATCTGACGTTGTTATACCCGGTCAATTGTAAAAAACCCCTGCCTATCCATTTGTGGCCTTCGCCTTCTTTATTACCCATGCGCCCCGAATAAACCTTATCAGCTAGTGCCTTTGGATTTCTAGAATATGGCTTTGCGCTTTCTTCTGTTGGAAATCTTTTTGGCCAAACACGCATCATGGCTTCTACAGAGTAGTTTAAGTTTTCGCGTGTAAGTTTAAAAGATCCACTTTCGTGGATAACTTGGCCTATCAAATGGGCGCCACGTTCTGGCGACAGTTCGTAGTGTTTTACGATTCCGCGAGCCGTATTAGGGCCGAATGAACCATCTGGCGTACATCCACATTTTTCTTGAAGAATTTTTAAAGCATTACTCATTTTATTTTCGCTTTCATATAAAGCACTAAACCGTAAACAACTAAACCAAACACAGTAGCAGCACCTATATCCACTAAATGCTCTCGCATGTGATAGATAAACTCTATGCCTGCTTGCAGATCACCTTGCGTAGCAGTGTTTATTTCTACGTTTTTAGTACCATTAAAGGTTTCAATAGTTTGCTCCATTATCGTGCATCCGAATGTATGGGAGATCGTGTAAGATACTCCAACGTGCTTTCTAAAGTTTTAACACGCGCCTGAACCTTAATGATCTCCATCATATGACCAGCCATTCCACCCATGTCTTCGTTCATCATATCTATATCTTCCCAAATTTCATTATCAGAATCTTCCATGTCTTCATAAAATTCTGCGAGAATATCAATCATTTCATCAATTTTTTCTGAATTTTGTTGTACGTCACGAATTAAATTTGTTTTATCTGCTTGATTGTTTTGGATAGTCAATCTTTCTACTTCAGAACTAAGTCCTTCTATAACTGATGCTTGATTGCTGGCATACCAAATACCCCCACCAATGGCACTTACGATTGCTATAACCATTGTTCCAGCAGTCAGTATATTTACCTTTGGTAATTTGTCAGACATCTTTCTTTCTCTTTGCTAAAAGATCATCAAGATTTTTTTCTTTAGTGCCTCCATCGTAAGACCAAGCATAACCTTCGTTGACCATAATCTCATTTATAGACATTTCATCTTCTTCTGTTTTATATAACCAACCAAGCATACGGCCATACTTGCCTTCTTTCTCAGTTTTTACAGTAAGCTTTGATGCTTTCATAAGATGGATTTCAAGAAATTCTTTGGCTTCATAACCTAATTTTTTCTCTTCAAGATTTTTAGTTCTGCTTTCTGGTGTATCTATACCAGCAAGCCTAACGCGCTCTTTTTTCGTAAGATCAAAACCAAGATCAATGCTTATGTCTACAGTGTCACCGTCAACAACTCTGTCCACTGATTTTACAAAGTAAGTATACATCACTTTTTACTATCCGTTTTGTTGAGCTTATCGAATGATCTTGCGCCAGCCATTCCAAGCATTCCTAACAAAAGAGGCATCATCACTGACATATCTGCTTGAGGTATACTAAAACCAAAGCCCATAGCTATTGGCGAAACCATGTAATTTATGCCTAACGATATACCACCAATCCAACCGATAAGTGGACGCCAAGACGACTGAAACCAGTTGCCTTGAGCATCCATTTTTAATATTTCTAACTGAGCCATTACTTGCTCTTGGGCGTGTTTTTCGCCCATAGTTGCTATCTCATGCGCCAACTGAGCGGCCTGATCTTTGTCTTTTATAACTTTACCAAGTAGGCCACTTACTGGCCCTATAAGTTTATCTATCATTTTTCACCCTCCATACTCATGGACATTTTCTTATCCGCTTTTGCAGAATAAGCATTAAACCCCATAAATGCAGCAACGACACCTGAAGCAGCAATTACATAAACAGAGGCAATATCCGTTATTAAGCTTGCCGCTTTATCAAAACCTAAAACACTAGCCAGTAATATAATAAACGGATAAATTAGCATCCCTGCGAGTGCGAAGCCTGTAAATTTTCTTTCAGCATTT
>TARA_R110002020_G_scaffold135228_1_pt1 | contig 13848 bp, 13 predicted proteins | sample TARA_R110002020 | Tara Oceans TARA_R110002020 (sample SAMEA4396489) | marine metagenome | biome: Westerlies Biome; feature: [MES] marine water layer (ENVO:01000295) within the mesopelagic zone...; material: water (ENVO:00002006), including particulate matter (ENVO:01000060) such... | reverse complement strand
TCCGTTCCGGCTCTACCGCTGCCACACCATCATGAACTGCGCCCAAATCTACCCCAAGGGCCTGAACCCGGCCAAGGCGATCGCCGAGATCAAGACGATGATGGTCGAACGCCGGCTGTAAAGGGCGCGGATTTAGGTCTTGATTTGCGCTTTCTTCTCGTTTGCTTTGGATGCGGGCGTCACTGCCGGATCAAACATGATAATGGCCGAGCGGCGGCTGTAGGGCGCTGATTATAAACGAGGTCTTAATGGACGCGTGGGCGACCATTTTGCTATTGGTCAATCAATCCCTATACTCGAATAGTCGAGTTTCTTCGCTGTAGCCCGCTTTTTCCATTTCGTCCAAATACTGTTTAAGCTTGGCCTCCAAAGATAGCTCGGTGCCGTCACGCGCCTTGGAAGTTGAAGGGGCGTTTAGATGCTCTTTGAACATTTTCCGAGTAATATTTTCGACTGGGTAATTGCGGGCTCTATATTTTCCATCCTCTCCTTTCAATCTCAATTTGATGGACTTATGGAGGCCGAGCCCTGCAATAGTAGGACTCTTCCAGTTGACTGATGATTTACTAACCGGCAATCGCCCAGCTAAAACCCGCGCGCCTACACCAATGAGAACTAGTTTCTCATCTTCATTGAGTTGATCAATCTTCCCACTGAATAATTCAAATACTTCGCTGGTCGTGAAGGAATCATGCTTCTCAGCAAGGGAGTCAGCAATCTGGGCAAGACGGCTCTTAACGGACTTTTTTGCACTCCGGAGACTCATATTCGCACCTTTCCATGATTCGGCCAAATACTTACTTTCGCATACCTAAGGAACATATGTTGCTCTTTTAGAGAGCAATCAAGCGCCAGCGAATTCCAAAACTCCGTCTTCCTCTGTAGGAGAGTATTAATATATATTCATTCAGCGGTGTGCTTATTTCGAAGATCTTGAGCTTGCTGGTGGGCGATTCTCAGGCGTGTGGGTTGCCGAGATCAAGACAATGATGGTCAAACGCCGGATGTAAGGCGCGGTCGGCAGCCGATTCGGGACATGAAAAGGCCACCCTCGCGGGTGGCCCTTGTTGTTCCGGATTGGCCGGGGACAGCCTGCCGTCCCCCACCTGCCTCACCCCAGTGCCTGGCCGAGATCGGCGATCAGGTCGCCGGCGTCCTCAATGCCGACGGAGACGCGGATCAGGCTGGGCGGGATGCCGGTGTGGGGCTCGATGGTGTGGCGATGCTCGACCAGGCTTTCGACGCCGCCCAGCGACGTGGCGCGGTGGAACAGCTTGAGCCTGCCCACCACGGCGAGCGCTTCAGCCGCGCCGCCCTGAACCAGGAACGAGAACAGGCAGCCGAACCCGCCCTGCATCTGGCGGGCGGCGATCTCGTGGCCGGGATGGCTTGCAAGGCCGGGATAGTAGACGTCGGTCACCTTCGGGTGGGCGGCGAGCCAGGTGGCGATCTTCAGCGCCGAGGCGCTCATCCGCTCGACCCTGAGCGGCAGCGTGCGCATGCCGCGCAACAGCAGCCAGGCCTCGAACGGTCCGATCACGGCGCCGGCGTCGTGGCGGTCGGCCTTGATGTCGGTCCAGATCTTCGCCGCGGGCTCCGAGGTCGCGAGCACGCCCGCCAGCACGTCGGAATGGCCGTTGATACCCTTGGTGGCGGAATGCATGACGATGTCGCTGCCCAGTTCCAGCGGTCGCTGCAGCACCGGCGTGGCGGCGGTGGAATCGACGGCCAGCAGCCCGCCGGCGGCATGGGCACATTTTGCCGCATGGGCGATCTCGACGGTCTTGAGCCAGGGGTTGGACGGCGTCTCGATGAACATCAGGTCCGGCTTGAGTTCGGCGCAGGCCGTCTCGAGCGCCTGCGGATCGCTGGCGTCGACCTCATGCAGCGCGATCTGGCGGCGGGCCGAGAAATCCCTGAGCCATTTGGTCGTGCCCCAGTAGATGCCCGACTGCACCAGGATCGTCGCCCCGTTCGGCAGGGTGCGCACCAGCGCCGCGATCGCCGCCATGCCGGAGGGGAACAGCAGCGCCTCCTCGGCGCCCTCGAGCCGCGCCAGCACGCTCTCGGTGATGCGGACGATGTCGGAATTGTCGCGCGAATAGATGTTGTCGGGATTGACCAGCGCGTAATCCTCGTCACGGACGAAGGTAGTCGACGGCTGCATCGGCGGCACCACGCCGCCCGACGGCCAGTCGATGGCGCCGCCGGCCTGGGCGGCGATGGTGGAGGCTTGAAGGTCGTTGGGAAGCGTCATTGCGAGATGTCTTTCCCTGGCCGCGGCCAGATTGTCCGGACGCCTGCCGCGTCCCGCCCTGGTCCCTGTCTCTATGCAGTCCTGCGGACAATTTCAACGGTCTGTTGATTGGGGCGGCACGGCTTGACAGCCGGCCGGATGGCGCGGGGGGAAAGCGCGGGGTCAGAGGAAGGCGGTGTCGGCGCCGAGCAGCGCGGCGATGGCCTCGGGCCGGACGGGCTTGCTGAAACGGTAGCCCTGGACCTCGTGGCAGTTGTTGTCGCGCAGGAAGGCCAGTTGCGCGTCGGTTTCCACGCCCTCGGCGATCACCCTGATGTTGAGCTTCTGGCCCAGCAGGATGACGGCCCTGGCGATGTTCTGGTCGTCGGTGTCATGGGTCAGGTTGGAGATGAAGGAGCGGTCGATCTTGATGCGCACCACCGGAAGGCTCTTCAGCGCGCTCAGGCTCGAATAACCGGTGCCGAAATCGTCGATGGAAAAATTCACGCCCTGCGACTGGAGCTGCTTCATCACCGCGATCGCCTGGTTGACGTCGTGCATCAGCATGGTTTCGGTGACTTCAAGCTCGAGATGGCGCGGCGCAAGCCCCGTCTCGCGCAGGATCCGGGTGACCTGGCCGACCCAGTCGCCCTCGCTCATCTGTCGCGCCGAGACATTGACGCAGACCGTGATCGGCGGCAGGCCGGCATCCTGCCAGGCCTTGTTCTGCCGGCAGGCCTCGCGCAGCACCCACTCGCCCAGCGCAACGATCAGGCCGTTCTCCTCGGCCAGCGGAATGAACTTCGCCGGCGAGATCTCGCCCAGCGTCGGGTGGTTCCAGCGCACCAGTGCCTCGACGGCAAATATCCGCCCGGTCGCAAGGTCGACCTGGGGCTGGTAGAGCAGCGCGAACTCCTGGTTCGAAATCGCGCCGAGCAGATGATCCTGCAGCAGCCTTCGCTCGCGCGCCGCCTCGTCGATGCCCTTGCTGTAGAACTGGAAATTGTCGTGGCCATTGGCCTTGGCCTCATACATGGCGATGTCGGCGTTGAGCAGCAGCGCCTCCGCATCGGCGGCGTCATCGGGATAGCCCGCCACGCCGATGCTGCCGGTGACGCGAAACGACTGGCCGTTGATCATCACCGGTTCGGCGATCGCCAGGCGGATCGTCTCGAGCACGCGCGTGGACCGGGTGGCGGGACTGTCCTGATCGGCCAGCAGGATGACGAATTCGTCGCCTCCGAGCCGCGCCACGGTATCGCAGGCGCGCACGGCGGCGACCATGCGGTCCGCCACCACCTTGAGCAGGGTGTCGCCGGCGGTGTGGCCCAGGCTGTCATTGACGGTCTTGAAATTGTCGAGATCGATGAAGATGGCCGTCAGCCGCTTCCCGGTGCGGTCGGCCTGCAGGATCCCTTGCGCCAGGCGGTCCATGAACAGGGTCCGGTTCGGCAGTCCGGTCAGCGCATCATGCAGAGCCATGAACTGCATCTGCGCCTCGGCCTGCTTGCGGTCGGTGATGTCGCGGCAGACGCCGACGAGACCGATGATCCGGCCAGCGCCATCGCGCAGCGGCACCTTGGAGGTGGCGAACCATTTCTCCCTGCCCTCGAAATCGACGACGGTGTCCTCGAGGTCGATGAGCGGTTCTCCGGTGCGCATCACGGTCTGTTCGTCGGCGAAGAATTTCTCCGCCAGCGCGTTCTGGTGCAGGTCGAAATCGGTCAAGCCGATCAGCTCGTCCGGCTCGCGGCCGAGATCGGCGGCCACGGCGCGATTGGCGATGACGAAGCGGCTTTCGACGTCCTTGACGAAGAGATAGTCGGGAACCTGGTCGATCATCGCGCGGAACAGCAGCCGCTCGGCATCCGGGCTCTGTTCCAGGAAACGGAACGGGCTGCCGGGGGCTTGCTGCGGCAGCGTTGCCGCGACCGCATCGGTCTGCACGCGGGCGTTGGCCTCAAGCAGCCGGTCCATCGGGCTCTGCCGGTTTTCGCGGGCGGCAGGGGAGGATGTGCTGGGGGGCCCTTCAACGGGCGGATCAATGGCCTTCTTCATGACCGCGTCCCTTGCGGCGCGTGAGTCCGATGCGCCTCTTGCGCATCACGCCGAAACAACCATCCTAGGCCGATCGAATTACGGTACGATTAATGGCGCATGATCATGCACACGGCTCGCATTGCTGGATGCGCCAGGCCAGATACGCTATGCAAGCCTGGTTTCGAAGCCATTGCTTCGAGCGCGCCATGCGTCGGGATCGCCATGATCGAGGTTTTCAGAAATCCGGCCTATGCCCGCCTGTTTTCGGCGCAGGTGATCGCGCTGGTCGGCACCGGGCTGCTCACGGTCGGGCTCGGCCTGCTTGCCTACGACCTTGCCGGCGACCGTGCCGGCGCCGTGCTGGGAACCGTCTTCGCCATCAAGATGATCGCCTATGTCGGCCTGGCGCCGGTCGCCAATGCGCTCGCGGCGCGCTGGCCGCGCAAGCGGTTGCTGATCGGCGCCGACATCATCCGCGCCCTGGTGGCTCTCCTGTTGCCGTTCATTGACGCGGTCTGGCAGATCTACGTGCTGATCTTTGTGCTTCAGGCCGCGTCGGCGGCGTTCACGCCCGCGTTTCAGGCCATCATTCCCGAGCTTCTGCCCGACGAGCGCGACTACACGAGGGCCTTGTCGCTGTCGCGGCTGGCCTATGATCTGGAGAACCTGCTGAGCCCGGCGCTGGCGGGTCTTCTGCTCGTCTTTGTCAGCTATCACTGGCTGTTCGGCGGCACGGTCGTGGGCTTCATCGGATCGGCATGGCTGGTATTGATGGCCCGCATCCCGGCCCTGTCCGCAGGCTCCCGGCCGAGGTCCTTTCTAGACCGGCTGACCCGGGGCGTCCGCATCTATGTGGCGACGCCGCGATTGCGCGGGTTGATGGCGCTCAATCTCACGGCCGCCGCCGCGGGCGCCTTCGTGCTGGTCAACACGGTCGTCATCGTCCGCTCCGGCTATGGCGCGGGGGACTTCGAGGTGGCGGTGATGATGGCGGCGTTCGGCGGCGGTTCAATGCTCGCCGCCCTGGTCCTGCCAAGGCTGCTCGAGACCTGCCCCGATCGCGCCCTGATGCTGGCGGCGGGCTTCATGCTGGCCGGCCTGACGGTCGGCCACGGGCTCTATCAGGTGCTCCACGGCCTGCCGTCCTGGACCGCGCTGTTCGTGCTCTGGGTGCTGAGCGGCGTGTTCTATGCGGCGATCCTGACGCCGTCGGGACGGTTGCTGCGCATCTCGGCCCATCCAGAGGACCGCCCGGCGCTGTTCGCGGCGCAGTTCACCCTGTCGCATCTGTGCTGGCTGGCGACCTATCCGATCGCCGGATGGGCGGGGAGTGTGCTGGGACTGGGGGAGGCGATGGCGATCCTCGGTGTCATCGGCGCCGCCGGCGCTCTGGCGGCCATCACCGTCTGGCCAGCCGGCGGTGCCCTGGTGGTCGAGCACCGACACGCCGACCTGCCGGCGGACCATCCGCATCTGCGCGAGCATCCCGCGCCCGGCGCCCGGCATCGGCATGCCTTCGTGATAGACGACGAGCACAGGGCCTGGCCCACCCAGGGATAGGGCCCGACCGGCGGCGGTTGGCGGCCATGCAGGGATTTCGCCGCGAGGTTTGACCGCAATCAACGCCCCCCGGCGATCAGGCTGCTATCCGTGGGCATTCGCTCATGCCACACAAGGAGACGCCCATGGCCGAAACCAACTGGACCAGCTTCATCGATCAGACCAATCAGCGCATGGCGGAGTTGCGCAAGGCCATGCCCGAGCAGTCCAAGGCGTTCGGGCAGCTGGCGCAGGCGGCGATCGCGCCGGGCGTGCTCGATTCCAAGACCAAGGAGCTGATCGCGCTCGCCATCGGCATCGCGGCGCGTTGCGACGGCTGCCTGGCCTTCCACGCGAAGGCCGCGCGCAAATACGGCGCCAGCCGCGAGGAGATCGTCGAGACCATCGGGGTGGCGGTCTATATGGGCGGCGGCCCGTCGATGATCTACGGCGCCGAGGCGCTGGATGCCTTCGACGCGATCGACTGAGGCGGAGTGCCTGCCGGCCGTGGCCTCACGGCATTGTGCGGACGCGTGAGTTGCGAAATGCGCGATCTGGCCTAGGGTCGTCCCAAACAGGAGACCGCCATGCTCAGACTGCTCGCCACATCCGCATTGACCACCTTCGTCCTCACAGGCGCCCCGGCCACGGCGCAGGACACCGGCCAAGTCACTGGCACAGCGGTGTTCGCCGGCGGCTGTTTCTGGTGCGTCGAGAAGGACTTCGATCACGTCAAGGGCGTGACCGGAACCGTCTCGGGCTATATCGGCGGCAAGGCCGACAATCCCACCTATGAATCCCATACCGCCAATGGCGACCGCGAGGCCGTGCAGATCACCTATGATCCTTTGGTGGTGAGCTACGCCGAGTTGCTCGAGACCTTCTTCCGCACCGTCGATCCCACAGATGCCGGCGGCCAGTTCTGCGACCGCGGCCACAGCTACACCACCGCCGTCTACGCGCTCGATGAGGCGCAGAAGGCAGCGGCCGAGGCGGCGAAAGCGGAAGCGGAGACGATTCTGGGCAAGCCCGTGGTCACCGAGATCGTGCCGGCCCCGACCTTCTGGCCGGCGGAGGACTACCATCAGGATTTCTACGAGAAGAGCCCGGTGCGATACACCTATTACCGCCGCGCCTGCGGCCGCGACGCCGCGGTCTCCGCGCTGTGGGGCGAGGAAGCCTTCAAGGGCATGGAAAAGTAGAAGGCCCGCGGCCTCCCGCGACCGTGCCGGGGTGCATCGCCCGGTCTTACGTCCGCGCCGCGATAAATCCGGGGCCGCCGGGAACGGTTGCGCCGGCCGACCGTTACAGGGTGGGGAAACCCGGGTAGAGGGGCCGCTCGCTATCGACAGGGAGGCGCAAGTGGTGCATGGCCGCCATGCATGCCTGAATTTTGCCTGTTTGACGGGGTTGAGGGGGTGGATTGCCTTGCAATTACCATTCCGTAACCATTTTATGGGTTTTAATGAACGAACAGCGAAGCGCAGGTTTCGCCAAACCGGAGCTTACTTATGAAGATGCAAACCTTGCTGGTCGCAGTCGCGGTTGCCGCGGTGCTTGGCGGATGCCAGCGGACATCATTCGGCGGCCTGAACACGCAGCAGCAGCCCGCGCCGCTGATGCCGGCGCCGGTCGGCGGCGTGCAGTCGGGCCAGCTCCCGCCCCCCGGCACGGGCACGGACATGAATGCCCCCACCGCCTTCCCGGCGGCGCCCACCGCGCCGACGGCCCCCACCGTGGCGCCGGAAGTGGCTGCGGCCAATGCGCCCGAACTCACCCGCGAGGCGCTGATCGGCCGCTGGTCGGCGGGCACCGGCGGAAGCACCTGCGACGTGTTCCTGTCGCTGACCAAATGGACCGGCGGCTATCGCGCCGCCTCGCGCGGCTGCGTCGGCGACGCCGCGGCGATCGCGGCCTGGGACGTGCAGGGCAAGCAGGTGATCCTCGCCGATTCCTCCGGCAACCAGGTCGCGCGGCTCTACCAGTCGGCCAATGAGCGCTATGACGGCTCCACCTCGGCGGGCCAGCCGATCTCGCTTTCCCGTTAAGATCAGGGCGCGGCGTGACCCGATAGGCTCGAGCTTATGAGCTGGAAAAAACTCGACACGGTGGCAAGCGCCTATGCGGCGCGGGTCGCCAGCGGCGAACTGTCGGAGGATCCGGCGCAGGCGCGGCTGGCCGAGCGGCTCGACACCCTGCTCGACGAGGTCTCGAGCAAGCGGCTCGCCACCAAGTCGAGCGCGCTCGGATGGATGTTCGCCCGCAGGACCAAGTCGCGCACGCCGCCGCGCGGGCTCTATGTCCACGGCGCGGTCGGACGCGGCAAGACCATGCTGATGGACATGTTCTTCGAGATGGTCCCGGCCAGGCGCAAGCGGCGGGCGCATTTTCACGATTTCATGGCCGACGCTCATGCCCGCATCCACGCTCATCGCCAGAAGCTCAAGGCCGGCGAGACCAGCGAGTCCGATCCGGTGCCGCCGGTGGCCGAGGAGCTGATCAAGGAAGCCTGGGTGCTGTGTTTCGACGAGTTCTCGGTCACCGACATCGCCGACGCGATGCTGTTGTCGCGGCTGTTCGAGCAATTGTTCAAGCGCGGCTGCGTGCTGGTGGCGACGTCGAATGTCGAGCCGGACCAGCTCTACCGCGACGGCTTGAACCGGCAGCTGTTCCTGCCCTTCATCGGTCTGCTCAAGGATCATGTCGACATTCTCAACCTCGACGCGCTGACCGACTACCGGATGGAGACGACCACCCGGCTGCCGGTCTATCACGTCGTCGAGGCGGGCGGCGACGGGGAGGCCATGGATAAGGCCTGGGCCAGGGTCACCGCGGGCAAGCTCACCGGGCCCGAGAGCCTTCGCGTCAGGGGGCGGGACGTCAGGGCGCCGGAGGCGGGCGCGGGTGCTGCGCGGTTCTCCTTCGCTGATCTCTGTGAGGCGCCGCTGGGGGCGGCCGACTATGCGGCGATCGCCGAGCGCTATCACACCGTCTTCGTCGACCGGGTCCCGGTGATGGAGCAGGCGCACCGCAACGCCGCCAAGCGCTTCATCATCCTCATCGACACGTTCTACGACCGCAAGACCCGGCTTTTCATCTCGGCGGCGGCGGAGCCGGAAGGCCTGTACCGGGGCTCGACCGGGACGGAGAGTTTCGAATTCGCCCGCACGGCGTCAAGACTCAACGAGATGCAAAGCGCCGACTATCTGGAGGCGAGCCGCGCCGGGACGGCGTCGAATGTGACGGAGTGACGTCGAAAACTTTGACGTTTACGTAAGAAATTGAAAAGCTAACCGATTGAAAGTACTGGTATCGAAAGTTTGAGTTGCCAGTTTCCATGATACGGTCTATGCGAAATTCCGAAAACGGGGCCGGGCGCGAGCTTGGTTTCCTCAGCTCAACGACCCGCGGAGATATTTGATATGGCGCGCAACAAGATTGCATTGATTGGTTCGGGCATGATCGGCGGAACGCTCGCCCACCTGGCCGGGCTCAAGGAACTGGGCGACATCGTCCTGTTCGACATCGCCGAAGGCACGCCGCAGGGCAAGGGCCTCGACATCGCCCAGTCCGCGCCGGTCGAAGGGTTCGATGCGCGCCTCACCGGAGCCAATGACTATTCCGCCATCGAAGGCGCCGATGTCTGCATCGTGACCGCCGGTATCGCCCGCAAGCCGGGCATGAGCCGCGACGATCTGCTCGGCATCAACCTCAAGGTGATGGAACAGGTCGGCGCCGGCATCAAGAAATATGCCCCCAACGCTTTCGTCATCTGCATCACCAACCCGCTCGACGCGATGGTCTGGGCGCTGCAGAAGTTCTCGGGCCTGCCCAAGAACAAGGTCGTCGGCATGGCCGGCGTGCTCGATTCGAGCCGCTTCCGCCACTTCCTGGCCGAAGAGTTCAATGTCTCGGTCGAGGACGTCACCGCCTTCGTGCTCGGCGGCCACGGCGACACCATGGTGCCGCTCGCGCGCTACTCCACGGTCGCCGGCATTCCGCTGCCGGACCTGATCAAGATGGGCTGGACCACCAAGGACAAGCTCGAGGAGATCATCCAGCGCACCCGCGACGGCGGCGCCGAGATCGTCAAGCTCTTGAAGACCGGTTCGGCCTATTACGCGCCGGCGGCCTCCGCCATCCTGATGGCCGAGAGCTACCTCAAGGACAAGAAGCGGGTGCTGCCCTGCGCCGCGCACCTGTCGGGCCAGTACGGCGTCAAGGACATGTATGTCGGCGTCCCCTGCGTGATCGGCGAAGGCGGCATCGAGCGCGTCATCGAGATCGAGCTCAACAAGTCCGAGCAGAAGGCCTTCGACAAGTCGGTGGAAGCCGTCGCCGGCCTCTGCGAGGCCTGCATCGCCATCGCGCCCAACCTGAAGTAAGCCGGATCCCGGACTGATGCCCGCCCCAGACGCCCCCCTCGCAATGGCCGGAAACGGCGCCCCCGGCCGCAAGGCCGGAGTGGTCGCCGCCGCCGTCGCCCTGTGCGTCTGGAGCGGGGCCGCGACGGCCCAGGATCTTGCCTGGGCCGGGTGGCCGACCGACGAGGGCGGGGTCGTCGCGTGGGGCATTCCGGAAAGCGACGCATTCCTGTCCTTCACCTGCAACGGCAGCGGGACCGTCGACTTCTGGAACGACGGGGCGCTGCCCGACGATTTCCTCAAGTCTCCCCAGATCCGGGTGAAGGTTGACGGGACGGAATTCAGCTTCCGCGCCGACGCCCGCTACAGCGAGATGAACGATGCCTATGAGGGAACGGCGACGTTTGCGGGCAACGATCCGTTCCTCAAGGCCGTCGCGTCCGGAAGCAGCATGCAGATCTACGATCTGATCAACGACCGGTATTCGTCCGGCACAATTCCGCTCAAGGGTACGGGGCGCCTGTTCGCCCGGTACCTGTCCGGCTGCCTCACCGATTGAATTTTAATCCTTCCAAGGAGTTCCCATGAACATCCATGAATACCAGGCCAAGGCTCTGCTCAAGAGCTACGGCGCGCCGGTGGCCGAAGGGGTCGCCATCTTCTCCGCAGACGAGGCGGAAGCGGCTGCAAAGCAGCTGCCCGGCCCGCTCTACGTGGTCAAGAGCCAGATCCATGCCGGCGGCCGCGGCAAGGGCAAGTTCAAGGAACTCGGTCCCGACGCCAAGGGCGGCGTCAGGCTGGCGTTTTCGATCGACGAGGCCAAGGCGCACGCCAAGGACATGCTCGGCAACACGCTGGTGACCAAGCAGACCGGCCCCGCCGGCAAGCAGGTCAACCGGCTCTATATCGAGGACGGCGCCGACATCGAGCGCGAACTGTACCTGTCGATCCTGGTGGACCGCAGCGTCGGCCAGGTGGCCTTCGTGGTCTCCACCGAAGGCGGCATGGACATCGAGGCGGTCGCCCATGACACGCCGGAGAAGATCATCACGGTGGCCATCGACCCGATGGCAGGCGTGACCGCCGAGGATCTCGCCAAGCTGAACAGTGCGCTGGAACTCAAGGGCGATGCCGCCAAGGATGGCGAGACGCTGTTTCCGATCCTCTACAAGGCCTTTGTCGAGAAGGACATGGCGCTGCTGGAGGTCAACCCGCTGATCGTGATGAAGAACGGCCGGCTCAGGGTGCTCGACGCCAAGGTGTCGTTCGACAACAACGCGCTGTTCCGCCATCCCGAGATCGTTGAGCTGCGCGACCTCTCCGAAGAGGACGAGAAGGAGATCGAGGCCTCCAAGCACGATCTCGCCTATGTCGCGCTCGACGGCAATATCGGCTGCATGGTCAACGGCGCGGGCCTGGCGATGGCCACGATGGACATCATCAAGCTCTACGGCGAGGAGCCGGCGAACTTCCTCGATGTCGGCGGCGGCGCCTCCAAGGAAAAGGTCACCGCGGCGTTCAAGATCATCACCGCCGATCCGGCCGTGAAGGGCATCCTGGTCAACATCTTCGGCGGCATCATGAAGTGCGACGTCATCGCCGAGGGCGTGGTCGCGGCCGTCAAAGAGGTGGGGCTGAAGGTCCCGCTGGTGGTCCGGCTCGAGGGCACCAATGTCGACCTCGGCAAGAAGATCATCAACGAAAGCGGCCTCGACGTGATCGCCGCCGACGATCTGGATGATGCGGCGCAGAAGATCGTCAAGGCGATCCGGGGTTGAAAATCGACACATAATTCCACATAATATCTATGTGGAATTATGTGGAGGATGGCATGAAGAACATCACTCTCGCCATCGACGAAACGTTGCTGGCCAAGGCGAGGACCTTGGCCGAGCAGCGCAAGACCTCGCTCAATGCCCTGGTCCGCAGCCTGCTCTCCCATGAGGTGGAGCAGGAGGACCGGATCGCCTGGGCGAAGGCCGGCATGAAGCAGATGATCGACACCGCCAAAGAGATCGATGGTGGCGGCGAGCCTTATGTCTGGAACCGGGACGAGATCTATGCCGAAAGAGAAGATCGACTGCTTCCTCGACACCAACATCCTGATCTACGCGGCTTCGGAGAGGAATCGTGATCCCCGCAGGGCGCCGATCGCGGAACGACTGGTGCTTGGAACGCGATTCGGTGTCTCGGGCCAAAGCCTCGCCGAGTTCGTCGCCGTGGCGCGCCGCAAATCGCTCCTTGCCGACACGTCGATTGACCGCTGGCTCGCCTTGCTCGGTGCCTGCCCGCTGCTTCCGGTCGACGACGCCTATGTCCGTAGCGGTCTTGGTTTCGCCCGCCGTTTCCACCTCTCCTATTATGACGCGGCCCTGCTCGCGGCGGCCGCACGGCTCGGTGCGCCAGTCTTCTATACAGAGGACCTGAACCATAATCAGGTCTACGGCTCGGTCAGGGCGGTCAATCCATTCCTGCAATCACCTTGACCGGAACGCCTCCACATAATATGTGTAACACATAACCCGTGTAAGGCTATGACCAAGAACATCACGCTCGCCATCGACGACGACCTGCTCGACAAGGCCCGGGTGCTTGCGGCCATGCGACGGACGAGCGTCAACGAGATGGTGCGGGGGTATCTTCAGCGCGAAGTGAGCCGGGAGGCCAGCCAGGCGGGACGGGCGGAAGTCTGGGGCCGTCTGTTCGAAGCCGCCGACAATGGCGTTGCCGGTCGAGCGGCCCGGCCCGCAGGCCGACTTTTCGACCGGGAGGAATTCTACGGGGAGGTGATGCGTGAACGCGGCCTTCTTTGACACGAATATTGTGGCCTATGCCGCCGACACGGCAGCGCCGGACGAGGCGAAACGGGATCTGGCCCGCCAGCTGATGCAGACACGGGAGATCACGACCTCCACTCAGGTGATGATGGAGCTCTACCAGGTGCTGCGCAGGAAGCTCGCCTTTGGGGCGGAAGCGGCCCTGGAGTGGGTCCAGACCCTGCAAAAAGACAACGTCGTCACTGTCTCACCGGCAGACGTCATTCAGGCAATCGAGATGTCCGGCCGGCACAACATATCCCATTGGGACGGACTCATCCTCGTTGCTGCCCAGCGCGCCGAACTGGAGATCGTCTACACCGAAGACCTCAATCACGGGCAGGTCTATGGACCCGTTCGAATCTGCAATCCATTCCTCGAAGATTTTCTCGCTTAGACCAACAAGGTTGATACCATGTCCATTCTCATCGACAAGAACACCAGGGTCCTGGTCCAGGGCCTCACCGGCAAGACCGGCACCTTCCACACCGAGCAGGCGCTGGCCTATCACGGCACCAAGATGGTGGGCGGCATTCACCCCAAGAAGGGCGGCTCCACCTGGGAAGGCTCGGGCGGCGAGAAACTGCCGATCTTCGCCTCCGTGGCCGAGGGCAAGGCAGAGACCGGCGCCAACGCGTCAGTGATCTACGTGCCGCCGGCGGGTGCCGCCGAGGCGATCATCGAGGCCATCGAGGCCGAGATCGAGCTCATTGTCTGCATCACCGAGGGCATTCCGGTGGCCGACATGATCCGCGCCAAGGCGATCCTCGACAAGTCGAAGTCGCGACTGATCGGCCCGAACTGCCCCGGCGTGATGACGCCGGACGAGTGCAAGATCGGCATCATGCCGGGC
>TARA_R110002020_G_scaffold130973_1_pt1 | contig 13855 bp, 14 predicted proteins | sample TARA_R110002020 | Tara Oceans TARA_R110002020 (sample SAMEA4396489) | marine metagenome | biome: Westerlies Biome; feature: [MES] marine water layer (ENVO:01000295) within the mesopelagic zone...; material: water (ENVO:00002006), including particulate matter (ENVO:01000060) such... | reverse complement strand
CCGCCTAAATATATATATTCCCCAGCAAATGTTGCATTACCACCTTTTGCAATATAGAATTGGTCTGCTACACCTTCTTCAGTTATTTGAAATCTTCCACCACTTTGAGCCCCTACAAACCACCCTGAAGTAACATTACTATTTATATATTTTGTAAAACTATGGTCAGCCCTAGATGAACTACCAATAGTTACATGACCAGAGAATGTAGATGCAGCTTCTGTTAAAGTAAGTGACGATGCACCTGCATTATTATTGTGAAATTTGAATGTATCATCAGCATGATTGTATACAAGTTTACCTGATGCGTTTCCTTGGTCTTTGAAATAAATGTAACCACCTCTACCACTCGCATCGCTATTTAGAACGATAGCAGGGTCACCGCCAGATACAGTTTCTATTGTCAGAGTTGTATCAGCAGCTGTATCCTTGATTGTTACATCACCAGCAAATGTAGAGTTTTGAGATGCATCAATTGTTAAAGCAGTAGTCGTTCCACCTGTTGCAAAGTAAAGAAGTCCATCTCTATGGCTATATATTTTAGCTTTAGTTGCAGCATCACTTTGAAAATATACTTCCCCTGATTCTGAACCAGTATTCTCAGCATTTAAAATCAACCGAGATGAACCACCACTCCCAACTGTAGAGTTTAAAGTAAGTTCTGCGTTTCCATCTTTTTCAATTGCAACACTCCCACCAATGGTTAATTGTCCATCAATATCTGCGTCCCCAGTAACTTCAAGATTGGAAAATGAGCCTGTTGCTTCTCCAGCAAATTTTATTCGTTTCCACGTAGGCATTATTGAGATTCCTTATCTACTTGTTTCTTAAAAGCAGCACTAATTCTAATAAGGAATTTTGAAACATTGTGAGAGTCCTTCCCTTTTATAGTTAAGTTTTCTAATGCAACTATAATTAAATGCATATCATCTGAATTCAATTCAATCTTCAAGATTCGCCCTATGAAGTTCAGCTAATTTAGTAATAACAACGTGAGCAGTTTCAATCTCACTACCTTCAAAAGAAGAACGCATAATTAACTTTAGAAGAAAATCAGTATCTTTTACACTTAATTTAACTTCTTTTTTAATTATTGCTTTATTATCAGCATATTTTGACATTACGCTGTGCGAATGTAGAGTTCACCATCATTCGTATTTAATAATAAACTACCTATCCCAGAAGAATTCCCAGAGGGTGCTCCAGCATCTGTTTTGTAATCCATAATTGCAACTGCATAGTCAGCTTGATTACTTGTTTGGAAGTTAGAAACAGTCCAACCAGTTAAGCCAGTAGCAGTACCAGCTCCATCAGTATTTCCACCACCTTTAGCTTTAGTCCATTTAATTTCAGACCAATTTGCCTCGGTTGCGTCACCTTCTATTTGAACTCCTGCACCAGTAGCAGAATCCAAATCTGGAGAACCTACATTAGCTAATTTTATTAACTTATCTTCAACTTCTAATGTAGCTGTGTTAATTGTAGTAGTAGTTCCACTCACAACTAAATTTCCAGTAACAGTTAAGTCACTAGCCGTTGTTACTGCACCACCATCTGCAATACTAATTGCATTATCACCATCTGTGTATTCAATCAATGGTGTTTTTAGTGATGTGGTAGCAGTTACGCTTCCAGATGCTGATAGAGCAGTTACACTTGGACTCGCATCTAGGTTAACTGTAAGAGTATTACTAGAACCAGCAGTTGTAATATTAGTTCCACCAGCTATATCTAATACTTCACTATCAAGGTCAATATTCAATGCTCCACCGCCATCTCCTTGAAAATCTAAATCAGCAGCTGTTACTTGTGCATCAACATATGTTTTAATAGACTTAGCCGAGGCTAAAGTATCATCGCTACCAGAAACTGAACTAATATCTGTGTCTATTGCTGTTAGCCCATCCAGGAGATTTAATTCCGTAGAAGTAGCAGCCAACACAACATTTTCATTAAGCTTTGGACTTGTTAATGTCTTGTTTGTTAGTGTTTGCGCAGATGTCTTATCGACTACCGCTTTCCATGTTGCCATGATTACTCCTTATGAGGCGAAATATAATTCGCCATTGATTATTGCTATATCTCCTATTGTAGGACTAGCAGGTTCTGATGATTTATTCTGAAGATTAAGAGTCCCAGTAATTGTCATAGTATCAGTTACCTGAAGACTATTAGTTCCAATCCATAATGGACTTCCAATTCCATCACCATCAAATATTTGTTTAACCGAAGATTCTAAACCTTCATTAGCAGTTGAACTAGAAACTGTTAATAAATCTTTGTAAGTACCACCTATTAATTGACCAGTTAAAGATGCCATTTAATTATCTCCCCATTGTCTATTTAATAAATCCCAATAATCTATGTTAGTTTCCCATATAGGATTCCATCCAAAATTAGTTAAAAATTGTTGATTTGATACTTGGGTGCCATCAAATACATAACCTCTAGCAACTTCACCTGCAATTTCTACCCATGTAGTAGCAGTAGGAGCAGAAGAAAAAGTATAAGATTGAGTTATTTCACTAGAATTTTCATCCCAATTTTGTGATTGCTCTTCTGTTGATGTTGTCCAAGATGTTGTTGACATTATCCTTCCGTTATTGATGCTTGTTTATTTAAAGATTCTGTTGATGTATAATCATGTAATCCATATGAACCCATATCATTAATTAATTCTTCTAAAGAGTGTGACCTTTTGTCTGCTTTGTCTCTAATAATTGCAAAAGCTTCTTCAGGTGTATAGTCATTTATTCCAATTCCACTATATCCACTTATATTTTCTTTAACATATATATTGCAAGCTTCTTGAAAAGTATATTCCCATATACCATCACCATTAAGAGTATTCATTCTTTGAGTCAATGTCATACTTTGTAGATTAGCCATTATTTCACTCCAAATGGATAAGTTGCTGCCATTCTAGGTACAGTTCTTTTATTATTTTCATCATCACCAGCTTTTTTCCAAAATTCTTTCATATAATATTCTTTTCTTTCCAAATCACCTTTAGCATCACTAACCATAGCTTTCATATAATCAACAACAGCAAGAGTTAACATTCTACTAAGATTTATATGAGAACTTTCATCTACAGTATCTGGTTCTGATAATGTTGGCTGTGCTCCTCCACTAAGTTCATTAGGCTCTACAGTTACAAATGGTTCAATAAAAGCAGTGCCTTCAAACATAAGACCACCACTATTATCAGACTCTTTAATAGTCTCATTAGGATAAATAACAGTTTTACTAGAAACAGAATCTATATTTTTTATTTTATACCCAGCTAATTCAGATGTATTATCACTAGTACTTAGTTGATATAACTGAATATTTCTACCAGAAATGTAATATACAAAATTCTTATCTGTTTCGTAACTCATATTAAGTTGGAGGGTCTCTATCTTCTAAGAGAGTTGGCTGTTGACCTAATCTTCTTATTCTTTTGTATTTTTTATCATTAGTGTCAAATACCCCTATACTTTTTAACTTTATTAAGTTAGCTGGAAAAGGATAATCTCTTGTTCCCTTAGTAATATTAGTTTTCCAAGTACCAATATTATCATTATGGTGAGATTGTATTAGGTGGATAGCATCTTTAATCCAAGCAATTGCTAGATTAGTACTCTCAGCACCAGTCCTTTCCATTAATTCCTGTATAGTCACTAGTTAGTCGCCACTACTTCTGCGCAAATATTTCCACTACTTGATGTAGCAGTAATAGCAGCAGTCGTTGCCGTTGCAAAAGGCAATACAATTGCTCCCTCAGACTCAAGAACCGCTATTGTTACACTACCCATAATAATACTTAATTTTGCAGTAGAAGCTACATCCCTAGCCGCACTTGTAAATCCAGAATGTCTAATAAATACCATTTTTACATTACTCATAGTACCTAAACTAGTACCACTTGCACATATTACATCAGCATTTACTGTTAGGTTTAAAGACGCATCGTGTTTACCACTTCCACCTTTTGAACCTCCTACACTTGGGTGATGTCTACTATAACTAGGAGTTACATCTGCAATATCACCAGTTATGTCTCCACTTGCTGCATTTGTAGTTGTATATTCATCTACTGCGTCCATTGAAACCGCATATCTTACATGGTCAGCCATATCTTATCCTTGTGCTGCTTGAGCAGCCATTGTTTGTTGAATCATTTTTTCATTATTGCCAATATATCTTTGAATTTCTTGAACAGCCATTTGATAACACCTATCAGATTCCTTGCTATAATATGCAACATTTTGTGTTTTCAAAGCATTTTCTTGAGTTTGTTCAGAAACATCAATTTGATATTTTTGTACTTCTGCTGAATATAAAGCCATCTTGCTTTGATATTCTTGCACTTTTTTATTAAGAGAATTTACGTAATTCTGTACCTCAGTATTGACTTTTTGCTGATAATTCTGTATCTCAGAACTATACTTCTGCAAGTTACTCGCATATTCATCAACATCTTCTTTATAATTATTCATAGCATTTTGAAGAGCAATCTGAATGTCTTTTTGGAGGTTCGCTGAATTATTTTGTAAATCATTATCTGCATTTTTTAATGCTTGTTGAATTTCTTTTTGTAAATTTTCTGTCTTTCTTCCAATATCTTCTTGATATAAAACAACCTCTCGATTGAACTCGTTTAGTTCGTTTTGCATATCAGCTGTGTAAGATTGAAGGTCACTTTGTATATTTTGACTCCAAATACCTATTTCTTTTTGGATTTCATTGACAGTATACTCTTGAATTTGCTGATTAACATCAGCTTGATACGATTGAATTTCTGCTGAATACTTTTGAATTTTAGCCCCATATTCTGATGCGTCCTTTGTTTGTTGATTTTTAGCTTCTTCCATTTTCTCTTGAAGTATAAGTTGGTAAGATGCTTGTTCTTTATTGAATATATTCAATTCATTTTGAATATTAGATGTATACTCTTGTAGTCTATTATTGTAATCTAAAGTATACTTTTGAAATTTCTGGTCCCATTCTTCAACTTTCCATTTTTGTAAAGCAATATTAACTTCAGCCTGATATGATTGAACATCAGAATTATATCTACTTAATTTAGCATTATATTCCTCTACTTGTATTTGTGCATTTTGTACGCTATTCTGTAGAGAAATTTGAACAGCCTTATTCATATTGGCACTATTAGCAGCAATCTCGTTTTTTGCATTTTCAACAGCAACACTTAAATCTTTATTGAGATTCTGTACTTTTCTTTGTATATCTTCTTGATATTTTACATTTTCTTTATTAAAAGAGTTAACGCTATCTTGTAATTGAGCAGAATATTGTTGAATTAATATAGCACTCTCTTGTTGCCAACAAGCACATTTTGCTTGATTAGTAGAAACAACTTTATTTGTAGCATTTTGAAAATCACCAAGTTCAGCTTGAAACTTTTGTATTTTATTTGTTTCATGAGAATTTAATAAATCTGCTTCTTTTATTTTCTTTTGGACAGTCGCTTGAAACAATGCTTGCTCTTCATTGAAATCATTTAAAGCAGATTGTATATCATGAGAATGTTTTTGAATATCAGTTTGTCTTCCAACTTGCCATAATTGTAATTCTTTCTGGAAATTTTGTTGATATTCTTGAATTTCTTTATTTACATCGGCTTGATATTTATTAACGTCAGCACTAAAACTTTGTATTTTTTGAGAATCATCTTGAGAAGATAATTTAGCATCTTCAACAGCAACTTGTAGATTAGTCTGATATATAGCATTTTCTTTATTAAAAGCAGCAATAGTTTCTCCAAGACTTGCTTGGTATTCTTGTATTTGTGAATTAATTACAGATATTCTTGCTTGTACCATTTCAGAATCTTCTTCAGTATTTACCCAAGTATCAGCGTCAGCGTAATTTAATGATTTCATAATTGGTGCTTGATAAGTAGGCACATCTGAAATTGTCCCAACCGTTGACGATGATAGTGACGGAGACGAGGGGGCTATCGTACTAATGCTTAGGGATGCTATATTGGGTGCATCTTCCATAGAGAGAATAGGAGCAATATACGATGGGGCTTGCCCAGAGAAATCGCCAACAGATTGAGACGAAATTGTTGGTGCAATTGGTCTTTCAGGTAAATTCCAAGTTAAAGTAGGAAATGTTGTAAGAGTAATAACTGGAGCAATGTAATTTGGAGCATCAATACTTAAAGAAGCCATATCAGATACTGTCGCAATTGGATGCAATATATCATTTGCAGATGCATTACCATAACTAAAATTAGGAGACACAGGAGCAATTGGTGCCGACCTAATACTAAAAGGATTCACGGTTTCTAATGTCGGAGCACTAAATACTGGTTTTGTATACGATGGTAAACTTTCTCCTACATCAAAACTACCTGCATTAAAAGAAGGAGAAGCGATTGATGATGGAACCACAGCAGATATATTCAAATCAGCAATAACGGGAGTAGCAGTTAAAGATAAAACTGGTTTTGTATATGAAGGATTACTCGCTGATAATGAAACTTTATCTGAAATTGAAATTATTGGTTTAACAATATCGCTAACACTTGCATTTACATATGTAAAATTAGGAGATGCTAGTGATACTGGAGCCTCAGATGAAATAGTTAAATCACTACCAAAATTTGGCGATGATGGGGCAATTGGTAAACTTATGGTATCCCAACTTCCAACAGTACCTGTTGCTAATTTTGTAAATTCGCTTGCAGATGCATGAAATACAACTGCGTTTCTTAAATCTGTGTCATCGTCTATTTTAGCATAGTCAACGAAAAAAACATAACCAGCTCCTGCACTTGAAGCTGTGGCGGGTGCTATTTTTACACCATCAGATTGACTCCACCAAACTGGGTATAATGCACTTGCTTTTTTTAAACTATTATTATCAGTAGCCCATACTGATTCTGAAAAAGGAATTTCTCTACAACTATATCCATTTCTTTGAACATCTATAATGGAATCATTTCTATCGTGAGCAATAGCATTTCCATTTGTAGATGCAGAAGAAGCAGTCATAGCAAATCTAAGAAGATTCTTAGGGGAACTTTGAACTACAAATCTTTGAGCATTTTCAATGAAATCAGTATTAGCAGTTCCCACTCCAGTCAAAGACTGTATTGATGTTTTTATATTATCTATAGCCATAATAATATCCTAGCCCCCAATTAAGGGGGCGTAGGATTCTTTAGAGTCCAGGATTAACTGTTCGCAGTATGAAGTGGTATGTAGTAAGTTACTCCACCAATCTCAATTTGGAGTACTTTAGCAGCAGCACCATTTGTAGCAGCAGCTCCACCAGCGGCTTTTGCGCCAGCATCAACAGCTTCTTTAACAGCATCAATTGCGTCATCAGCTTTATTCTGTCCGTATAGGGGATTAGGCATTAGTAAACCTCCTTATGAACTTGTCCAGATACCATGTGCCTCAGGCATATGAATCTCTAGACCAGCTTCTGTTTGAATTAAGTCAACTCTGCGGTCAACACCACTATTTTCTAAGGTCTGAACACCAACATAGATTGATGTATCACGAGCTAGTCCATTACCAACCAGAGGTCGATAAGCAACATATCTCATGTTTACACCAAGCATATTAATTGCTGTTTGGTCAAGGTGAATATTTCTTGCAACATTCATATCTCCGTAAGGAGTAGTTATTACAGAAATGTCAACACCAAAGACCTTCTTTTTTCCAACCATAGCCATGTCTGCTCTAGCAAGTGAATTAGCACCACCAGTAGCATTTTGAGTAGCACCAGCTACGTAAGGTTGAACTTGTCCCATGTTATTAGCAAAGTAACCTGACAATTTATGCAACCAGTTATAGGTCGCAGTGTTCACGAAGAACAATGTCATAGCAGCGTTGTTATAACGAGGGTCAAGGAAAGCACTAAGGTCATCAAGAAAATCATCTTGAGACTTAGTTGCTAATGGCAATGAAAACTGATTTCCAAAACCTGAGATGTAACTAATCACACCATCTGTATACCAAGAGTCGCCAGCTTTATTGGCGGCAGTATTAAAGAGGAGTGATTGTTCAATATCCCATTTATGTTCAATCAGTTTTTCTTTCCACACTCTACCCCATTCTGAAGCATCATACTTAAGAACGGTAGCTCTTGTGGTATTGTCCATAGCCATAGCAGTCTTCCAAATCTGGGTATTTCCAATCCCAGTTGAGAAAGGTTGGTCTTTCCATGTTTCAGGATAGCCACTACCTTGAGCATGAGCAGTACCAATGACATAAGAACGTAATAGAGACAAAGCTTCTTGCGACTCATTACCTCTGCCTTTATCATCAGCGTGTTTATATGCTTGTTTAAGGTCGCTAGGTGTTTTTACCATAGAGCCTGTTAGAAGCTTCATGTTGCTTTGAGCAGAATCTTCAACCTTATCAACTTTAAAGATTGCATAATCTGTGTAAGCAGCACCTAGTGTGCCAGATGTTGGTATCTTAACTAATTGTCCAGGGACAAAAAATTCTGGCTTAGTGCCAGCAGAACCAACTTCAATAGCCGTTGCACCGTATACACTTCCTTTGTTTCCAGCGGATTTGTAATCAGTAGCCATTACGACTTTTGTTGTGTTAGCTGTTAAATCGCCACCAACTGAAGGAGCAGCACTGTCATGTGCTCCCCAACAATAAGAATAGCGTTTGTGGAATGATGGACGGCGTTCCGTAAATTTGAATTCGGGGTCGTCCGTAGGTTTCTTGGCAACTTTGGATACCATTCGGAAGAAGGGGTCTTGTGCTATTGCTAGTTCAGATACTCTACTCCCGAAATTATACTTTCGTCTAAGGTCGCCAGTCGAAAGGGATGAATTATCGTCAGATACACCTAAGTTACCTAACTGAAATATATCAGCCATTTGACTTCTCCTTTAATTAGGGGTTAAAGCAACTGACTAATAGTTAAAAAAGTTCAGCTATTAGCCAAATGCGTCAATCATTTGTTTGTCAATCCCCAAAATAGAATCAAAAACTTGGTCTTCATCTGACTTGTCAACAACTGTTGAACCAGTAGTAGCTAAAGATTTTGGTTTAGACTGAACATTCCTAATTTCCTTAATAGGATTCCTAACTGGTGCAGATTCATTAGCTTGTCCTTTATTTTTTAAATAAAAAATATCTTCAAGGCTAAGAACCTTATTTTCAGCATATTGTTGAAATTCTAGCCATTCATCATCGCTCATTTCATTTTGTGAACGAAATTCTCTTATTTCACCATCAACACGACTCTGTTGATTTTGCTTAGAGAACTCATTTTTCAATTTGGTTTGAACAACACCATCAATGGTAGCATTTAAAACTTTAGCCGAATCACTAGCAGGATTAGTAACTGCATCATCGGGGTCGAATATAAAATCTTCCCCAAGATTTAATCGTTCAGTCATCGTTTTTGGAGTTTGACCGCCACCCTCAAAATAACCTCTCACATGAGAAATTAAATTAGGGTCTTTTCGCATTTCGTCAAGAATAGGTAAATATGGCTCTAGTTCTTTTAAACGATTGTTAAGTCGCTTGCCTTCTTTACTAGAATCAGAATACCTCTTTTTAAGAGTCTCGACATCCTCTTGCTGAACTTCAGTTGCTGCTTGTGTGTTACCACCTACGTTCTCCGAAGTTTCTTGTACTTCCATTTCCTCACTATCTAATATGCCACCATTAAGACTTCGGTCTAAATCACCAAAAAAATCTCCCATAGCATCATCAGAAACGAGACTTTCAGGGGCTTCTGTAATAGAAGCGTTACTTACTTGTTCATTTTCCATTGTAAATAGCCTATTTTATTAATTATAATTTATTCCTTTGAATCCTTTTTCTGCAAGTCTTTTTCTTTCTTCTCTTCAGCCATCAATTGTCTGTATAATTTTTGTTGTGCTTCAGTTTCAAGTACATCTTTTTTCACTTCATGTGAACCAACATCTATTTGATGACGTATGCCTGCTTGTACTAATTGACGTTCAAGAGTTTCAATTGTGCCTTCTTTATCTTTCATCGCCTGCTCTAAGCTTTCCAATTGTTCTTGTAATTGTGCATACATAGATTTTCTTTCCATAATAGATTCTTTGCCACGAACATCAGTTTCTGCGAGCATTGCAACATCGTCAATAAGACCAGCTTGAAACCATCTAAAATACTCTTCAAGTAAAGCCCATCTATTAAGAGGTAAGGATGCGCCTGCAACTATTCTTATATCAAATCTCGCAGAAGCATAGTCTGACCATTTATCAACTTCTTCACCATAATCATTATATATTGGAATATTTACCCTAGTTTCAGTTTCTTCATATTCACCACTTGTATTAGGTTGAACAATTCTAAAAACTTTATCAGATGTATAATGAGATTGTGCCATATCTTTAAAAACAATACCAACGTGCTCCAAACATGGTTCTAATACACTATTCATCCATGCCTTTATTCTTCTTGTCCCAAATTCATCATTAGCAAGTAATCCACGATAAGTCTCAGTTTGTTCTTGAGCAAATCCCATCATTGAACTTGGAATACCTGCTATATATTCCATATCAGCTTTGCCTTCTTGTGTAATTGTATAAAAAGCATTATTAATAGCAGCTGGTAGGATTGGAGTGGGAGGAGTAAACCCCTGCCTAAATTTAAGTAAAGCTCCAGGCGCGGAAGAATATTGCTCCCACTCGTCCTCTGGAACTGAGCCTTCTTCATACATCCACCGAAGGTTGGAAGCAAGGTTAGCATTGTGCAACATAACCTGATGCGCCTTGTTTACTTCCTGTTGCTTTCCAATAAGGGGGGTAACGGCTGACATGGGGTAAGGCGTTCCAGTATATAAATAAGGAATAGGAATAATTGGATATTCTGAAATAGGCATTTCATACTCATAAAGCAAAATATCTGAGCCTAATGTGCAAGTAACTTTTACTCTAGTTTCAAAATATTCAAAAACATTTGCTATAGACTCCATAAAATCTTTATTCTTAGCAAGAATCTTATATTCAGACTCAGTAACCACTTGCTCTTCAGTCCTATTTAACTCTTCTTGAGTAGCGTAATCTATCTCCGCTCTTTTATTATCAATTGCTTGTTTTAGACCATCTTCTGCTTTTTTAATTTCCAACGCTGCTCTTTCTTCTATAACTTCACCTGCTTTAAATGCAGTTTCAATTTGAAGAATCTTTTCTTTGGTTTGCACAGCCATTTCACTTTCAAAATCACTAAGCTTTTTCATGGCTATTGACTTAATATTTTTAATATCTTGAGACGTAGGATAAATTTTTACAGTAAGATTAACAAATTTTACCCTTATTTTCTCATAGCACTCATGATATGCAATCATATCATCTTTATTACCATTGTCGTCTATAGGTGTATTAATATCTTCATGAATAATTGATGATGCACTACTTCTATCAGCTTCAGAATAATGGTCTACACTTCCTTGTTCACTTGCTTTATTAACTTTCCTAGAAAACTCAGGGAACATTTGTTTTAATTGTTGTCTAGGTAATGTTTTCTTTACCAATATAAAAGAAGCATCTCTTAATAGAAAATCTCTACTCATTGGGTCTGGATATACATCATATGGGTCAATTCTACTAAATATTACATCTCCTTTGCCCCTGTCTAGGTCTTGGTTTATATCTATGAAAAAATAACCAACTCCTTTAGTCAGAGTATCTAAGACAACATTCCCATAAACAGCTCTTCCATTTGATAAACTCCAACAATATTCAGAAATATCACTATGGACTTGTGCTATATTGGTATCACTCCCTTCTACAGCGACTGCTTTCCATTTAGGGTTATTAGCTGTCACAAAATACTTCATTGTTTCAATAATAGGAGTAACTCTATTGATTTGAAAGGTAGGCATCCCAGATTCTTCCAATGCTTCTAGTTCATCAGATGTTAATTGGTCATTCAGATAAAAATCATAGCCCTGTTGACTATCAGAGTGCCATTTGATTCTTTCTGCGGAATCAGCAGCAGTCCATAAGCTATATACTCTCTCAGATTGTTTTTTTCTAGCCATTATGCAATTATCCAGCTTTTTGCGTTTCTTTTGGGTTTAAACCACTTCTTTTCTTTACTTTTTTGGTCTTTTTTCATATTTGGAGGGAAAGCGTGCAATAAAGCGTAGAAAAGTGTCTCAATTGTATCATCATGTGCCATCTTTGGTCCAAAAGTAACGATTTCATGTATTAAATCGAACATATTATCCCTTAAATATACTGTTCCTGTGCTAAATCTGCCAGATAAACCAGAATATATCTTATTTCGCTTATCCATTTTCCCTGGGGGCTTTTCTGGAACAACTGCAATCTCAAATTTGTTCTCTATTCGCCTTCTTTCATTCAAAGATTGAAAAACAGACCTATTCATAGCTACATCTTCAACTGTACTTGAAGTACAATGATATTTTTGATGAAGTTCCATAATATAATCAACAACACCTTTCTTCCCTATCAATTTGTCATTAAGGTCTCTCGGACCAACTGTTGGTATAGACCTATGCCTTTCATACTCAAGAACATAAGCATTATTTTCTGGTGTGACTGCTACAACCATAATTACTGAAAAATCTGCTGTTTTTGTATCAATATCCGTAGCAGGGTCACATCCTATAAATGTATTACACGGTATTTCTTCTCCATCAATAACTAGATAATTAGCTTCATCATCTCCTCTTTTATAATATCCCTTCCAATGTTTTACATAGTTTCTTCCAAATAATGCATCTTCTTCATTGGTTACTTCTAATTCATACTCTTGATAATATCCCATAGAACGACCAGCTTCAAGATAATCCTTTTTAAGCCTATCAAGTTTTTCTCTTGGCATATAAGAATCCCATAAAACTCCACCTTTCATTTCTGGTTGAGTAGATTTATATGTAATCACATCCCAACTATAATCATCTTTACTTTTTGCTTTTTCATATCCATCAAGTATATTTTGGCAAAGACTGTCATAATGAACGGGTGTCCCAGCAAATATTAATCTTCCTTCAACATCCAAAGCTGGTTTAACACCATTGTATACAATATTCTTAATTTTTTCTCTTGCATCATAAGTAACAGTATTTGTTTCACTCTCAGTATCATCCAAAGCAACTACATCATATCTTTTACCAAGATAATTTTCTCCACGAATACTTGATAGGTTTGACCTACTAATTAATTTAGCATTAGTACTTGTAACGATATCAGTTTCTGTCCATTTCTCTCCAACAATGTCACCAAAGTAATATTTAACAACTTCATTTGTTTGAAAATGTTGTTTAAGATATTGAAGATTAAGAACTGATTTTCTATGATTATCAGAAACCCACGCCATAAATAGAAACTCATCTTTTTTCTTAAAGAGTATTTTATGCATTAAATACGTTTTAAATAATTGAGTCTTTGCACTACCTCTAGGCAATATTAATGCTAATGCTTTTGTTGTGTTTTCTAAAAGAGCGTCTGCTATTTGATAATGAAATGAAGGAGATTCAGATTTACCAAAATCCCCTGGCAAAAACAATTTACCAAAGGCAATTAAATCAGTATAGGCAACTTGAAGAACCTTTTCTGCCTCTGATACATTCTTACTGTTTATATTCACTTCTAATATAATCTAAATATTTACAGGCTGTTAGTGGATTAAATATAGTAGTTATTAATCTATTATCATCATCATCATATCTAGGGTCTATAATAGTAACTGGGCAATTAAAGATATTTTTATCATCAAGTCCTAATTTATCTGCATAGTTATCCATTATTTTAAAAGATGCAACTTGTAAAGCATGACTTATTAAACCAGAAGCAGGGTCTTTAATAACTTGATAACCTGAAACGTGAGTATGACCACAAGTAAGAATATGGTCTTTCCAT
>TARA_R110002020_G_scaffold121700_1_pt1 | contig 13859 bp, 29 predicted proteins | sample TARA_R110002020 | Tara Oceans TARA_R110002020 (sample SAMEA4396489) | marine metagenome | biome: Westerlies Biome; feature: [MES] marine water layer (ENVO:01000295) within the mesopelagic zone...; material: water (ENVO:00002006), including particulate matter (ENVO:01000060) such... | reverse complement strand
AAGCTTGGGAGCCTAGATTAGTTCATGGTACTATCGGGGAAGAGCTTACTCAAAGACTATCTGCTGCCTCTGGGCGTAGCAAAGTCGATGAGTATCTTCCTGGCGTTGATATTGGTGGTAAGCACGTTAGAGTAGATGCTGAAGGACTTCCACAGACTAAAGTTCTACCAGGTATTGGTAAAGGTCAGTCACCATATACGGAGGATCTTAGTCTTGCTGCTGCCATTGAGAGAGCTAAAGTTCAGAGGGGTCTACTAGAAAATCAAAGAGATATAGTCGCTAAAGAAGTTTATGGGGTTATGGATGAGATTTATGATAATGCTGGTTGGAGATTGTCTGCGGAAGATTTAGCTACGCACTATAGATTTAGAGATCCAGATAAGATTCCTAGTCTTAGTACAGCCCAAGCTGATGTTCAAGAAGGATTATCAAAATTAACAAAGCTGCTTTCTGATATTGATGATGCGGGAGCTTCTCGAAGATATCTTATAAATGTTCCTACTGATGAGACTGTTACCGCTGTGGGTGGTGGTACTACAGTTACTGGAACAGTAACTAGAACAACCAGAGAACTGTCAGATGCGATCAAAAAGGGCAACGACCCATTAAAACCAACACAGGTCGCAAGAAGAGACTACGAATTAGAAAGTATTGATCCAAAGACTTTTGATGAGGTAGGAGAAATTATAAGTGAAGGTGTGGCTCCAAAATTTGATCGAATTAGTACTCAAGAAAGCCCAGTATTTGTAGCAGCGGGTATTAATAATATCAGACTCGGACAGAATCCGACTCTAAAACAAATGCAAGCCTGGGAAAAACAATTAACGAATGCCGCTGAAACTGATAGCTTTGCCAAAGGTGCATTGAATGAGTTGCAGACTGCCATGAAGCTGTTATATCCTGGCTTGAATCAGGCTGATGATCATTTCCGTAAAGTGTCAAATGCAATTGACTGGTATCGTCTTGGTCTGGGTGAAATAGATTATGTAGGTACAATGGATTTTAAGACGAGATTTGGTAACATAAGGGACTTTGGTATAAATGAGCCAGGTAGTGGATCTAATATCAATCAGGTGGTGGAGGGTATACGAGCGGATGCATCTACCATCGACGAAGGTAATATGTTAGTGGCAAACTTCCTTGATGGTGTTTGGGAAAAAGAGGTTATGCGTAAGTTGCGTACAGGTAAGGAGCAGGGTGAAAACGTAACGAAAAAAACGAGGGACTTTATGAATAGCCAAGAAGGTAAAGCGTGGCTGAGACACTTTTTCCCAGACAATGAAGAGGGAACACGGCTATACAAAAGTTCTTTGCTTGAAATAAAGAATTCAAATGACGCTATAAAATGGCGTAATACTGTGCGGAACATCAAAAATATAATTCTTGGTGCATTCGTCTTTAGGGCCGCTGGTGGGCTATTCGATCTTGGCGGTAGTGAAGGAAATGTAGACAATAACCGCCCGACTTCTTAATATGTTCAAACAACTATTGGCTGACGAGAATGGTAAGCTCTCAGCAGCCAGAACCTTTCTTGCAGTTTGCCTAGCATTTACGGGGTTCATAATTGTGACGGATGCGTTGTTTTGGGGCGAAGTCCCCAATGCCGCCTACGCATTACTTGGAACGATTTTTACCGGATTGCTCGCCTGGACGGCTGGTCCCAGGATTGCTCAATATCTCGGACCCCAGATTGGGGCCGTTGCAAAGGGAATCGGAGATGCCGTTAAACAGCCTCGTAGGCCCGATCTCTTGGACAATGACCCGAAGTTCCGAGAGAATGACGAGAAGTGATTGGATAGAAGTTTGCGGGGATAGGCTTCGTGAGCTAGGCATCACGAACTTTACTCCCCTCGAAATCTGTGATGTAGGTCGTACTTCTGGTGATACTATCTTACAAGCTCCAGACCTCAAGTTACTTGAAAATGCAGTCAAACTAATAGATATTCTATCATGGTTGCGTGAAGAAGAAGTCACGGCCCCTGTACTGGTTAATTCTTGGTACAGAGACCCAGACTACAATCAGGTGATAGGAGGTGTCGGCACATCAATGCATATTACTTGTGGTGCTGCGGATGTGGTTAAGGTTGGGTACAGTCCCAATCAGGTAGCTGATATGCTAGAGCGACATCCTCAAAGTCATTTATTTGGGATAGGCCGATACAACACATTTACTCACATAGATGTTAGAGGAATGGTCGGTAGACCAGCCCCTGCCAGATGGTAAGAATTACACCAACCACAGTCATGGCCGTTGTAGTCGTGATTTTCTTGGGCTTGGCTGTGCAGTTCTCTATGCGAGCAAAATACTACAGTGGAATCGCAGACTCCCATGCCGAACAATTAGAACTCCAGGCCGTCGAATTGGACGAGGCCAAAACTATTGCAGATTCAATTCAGTTACGGCTTGATTCATTAGAATCAAACTATTGGAAAGAATTGGAATACAGGGAGTCTCAGCTTGATTCCTTAGTAAGTGACAGAGAAGAGTCACGAAGTGCCTTAGAATCGATTACAGAGGCTTTCAGGGATAGTCTAGCAGACTCAGCACAGGCACAGCTAGACGAGGTAGTCGAAGGATACGAATTTCAGATTGCATCACTCGAAACTTCTTTGGAAGTGCAACGGGAGATTTCGGCTGCTGATAGACTTCGGGCGCAGACTCAGAATGAGATGATTGTCAGTCTTAGGAACGTGGTAACAGAGTACGAGGATAGGACTCGGATACAGCAGTTGGAGATCGAAGCTCTCAGGAGTTCTATTACGCCATCGCTTGGGCTACGCATTAAGGCTGATTGGTGGCTCGCAGTAGCAGGACTAGGAGTAGGATACGCCCTCTGGGGCGAGTGATGTCTACTGTCATAGCGATTGCAGGGGATCTGCACTGTGGATCAACCATCGGGTTGTGTCCAGCTACAGGAATCGAACTTGATGATGGTGGTTGGTACGATCCCTCGGAAGCACAGCTATGGCTATGGGAAGAATGGGAAAAGCACTGGAAAGTCGTTCAAAGCCTAGCACGAAAAAATACCCTGCATTTAGTTTTGAATGGTGATTTAATTGATGGAGATCATCACAGGACTTCTCAGATTGCCAGTCCGCTGACAGGTATACACATCCGAACAGCTATGGAGTCGTTGGCCGTCCCGTTAGGACTTAAACCGAAACAGATTCATGTAGTTCGTGGAACACCTACCCATGTCGGAAGATCAGCAGAATCAGAAGAAGGAATTGCCAGGGCTTTGTACAAGCAAGGTTGGCCGATAGAGCAAGACCCCGACACTAATATGTATTCGAGCTACAGACGTAGGCTAGACATTGGTGATGTACGCCTAGACATTGCTCATCATGGTAGAATGGGCCAAAGGGCGAATACTAGACGCTCCTATAGTGCCTTGTATGCTTTTGACGTATGGGCCGAGAACGCACTAGAGATGTGGCAAGAGATGAAAAGGGGTGACGTACAAAAAGCCTGGGATGAGAAAAGACCCCCAGACTTGGGAATACGCTCACACAACCATCAGTATATGGACAGTGGTTACGACCATCGAGGCGTAACCAGAATGATTGCTTGCCCAGCCTTTCAGCTTGCGACTGAATGGGTCCATAGAATCGCAGCAGAAAATATGGCGAGCATCGGCATACTGGTTATTATCATTAGTGATGATGGGCAGATTGAGGTCAAGCCATTGCTCTCAGAAGTTTCACGCACAACACCGATTAAGGGGAAACAATGAGCCACCTAACCTCAGAACAGATCATGGAAGAGATCGAGAAGGCTTTTTCTGCTGGGAAACAGCGAGATGAAGAAAATGTCTACACGATGAAAGAATTACGATCTCTAATGCAAATGAGTGCCAGTAGTGTCTACGCACGATTGGATGTCTTAGAAGAGGCAGGGCGATTGGACTGCACCACCAAAATCGTACAGACGAGAAATGTCGGGTCTAACGGCCAGAGAATCAGGAGACCCGTCACCGCCTACAGAATAAGATCGTCTGAGGAATCGACTGATGAAGGAACCGAATGAATTAGAAGATGTTTTAGACCGAGCATTAGAAGCCTATCTCATTTGTCAGATTAGAAACAAGGCTAGAGGCCGACTGACAAAAGACTTATCACAAAAGTATCCCGATCATTTTAAAAGAATGCCAAACGGCAATTTTCATTGGACCGGAAAATCAGCGGATGAAATCCTTGAAGAGTACCTTTCGGGGCTAGGATACCCACAAGCAAGTAGATTGTGGCATCAATTATGTGAGATACTCCTAAGAAGGGCTGACAGGCTTCCAGAAGACGATTACTCTTAAAGCCTACTCCTACCATTAGGAAGTGTCCCCAAGTGTCTTAGGGAGCTTCCTAGAGCCTTAAATTTGCTCAAGATCCAACTCATAAATCAATTTCAGGAAAAAAGGGTCAATCAGGTGCTCAAAACCATAAAATGCAGTCTTGACTCCTCGTTGACGCAATTTTGGGTCTAAGATTAAATCTTCACACTGATGCTGACCTAGAATTTGTGGATCAGCCCAGCCACATAACCAGAACTCATAGTCAGATTTTTTTATAACCATAAATTCAGCAGACTTAGGTTTCTTGAAGACCAGGGGAAATTTTCCATACTCGACAGTCTTAATCCCACAATCAATTCCAAGGCTATGCAAATCAGCTTTATTGTATTTCTCTGAGTTGCCGATTGACCAGTCTATGAAGTTTCTTCCCAGGAACTCTTGAACTGCATATTCGCCACAATATCCAGTGATCGCTCTTTGAATCATCTTGCTGGAATCTGCCTCGTACTGGTTTTCAACATTTTTGGCATGAACATATTTTGCCGACCATTCGGATATTCGGCTGACTGCATTCTCTTCAAGGGTAACAATTTCAAACTTATCCAGGTGAGCATCCACGCAATCCTCATAACTATAGAGGCTCTCCAAGTACTGGTGATACTGCTCAGAGGTCTTCATCGGCAAGATCTTCGATGCAATCAAAGTATTCAGAGTCTACAAAAATTGGCTGACTTTTATCAACGTATGCACACAACGTGTTATGCTCCAGATATTCCCTGGCCTCGACATCGGTGATGCCATCACGATCCATTAGAGCCTTGATGCATTTGTTTACACTGTAGACCAGGCGAAACTCTTGAACTGCTACATCATATGTCTTTCCGATTACTGCTTCATCTAACCCATCAGCTTTTAGCATTGCTATGTTCCCCCAAAACTCGTTTAAGTTCTGCTTCGGCTTCATCTTTCTGAGATATATGCCAGACTCTCAAGACTGTCCTATTCTCACCAGTACCCCAGGTCAACAGTATTTGATCGGTGATAGTGTATTCTAATCTCATACTTCCTCCTCTGCTTCAACTACAATTTCTTTTTGCATAGAAGATTTTTCTTCTACCCTTTTTAGAGCAGATAAAAACTCATCACCGATACTAACCACATTAACTGTGGTGTCAGTCTTACTTCCGAATTGATCTCTATCCATCCTAGATGCAAGCCAACGTCTGTGTTCAACTCTGAGCTTTGCATCTTCAGAATCGTCTGCAATTCTCAGAGCCTCTTCTGCAAGCATGAATGCATTAGCCTTCATGTTGAGTTGCCATTTTTCCCAGCGGTTAGGCGATCCTGACTTGTCGCTTTTTAGCCACCGGTAAAATGTGCCTGTTGTGATCACGCCAATTTCTGGTTCCAACTTTCTCAACATCCCTTCCACACTACCTTCATCGACATAGCTATCAAAGATTCTATCTTCGCCAACTTTGTTCAGTTTTTTATAGTCTCGTCTGGTAATTTTTCTTCCCGCCATTCCAATCTCCTTTATATAGAGGCCATGATTCGATAACGTCATCAAGTATCTCGTTAAATATTTCTTCTGGAATTCTGTTACCATCCTTCTCAAATCTCAGAGGATCGTTTTCTGGTATTCCTTTTTTCTTTCTCAGTGTTTCCGCTATGGATCTAATTGTCCTTTCCAGGTGTGTAGCAACACTATCAGGCACCCCTTCTCTAAGGTCTAAAGATTGCATGACCTTCAGGAATAGTTCTATCGGGGCCATAGGTGCTCCTCATCTGGATGTGCCTCTCTAGCCTTTAGGGTTCTATAATCCCATTCAATCGGAACCTCTACAGTAGGTCCATGCCTGTTCTTTGCTACGATCAACCATGTTCTGGCTAAATTATTATCTCGACTATAACGACTGTGATCCAACAGTAGGATCAAATCACAAGAGGCTTCCAAAATCATACCGCCAAACAATCCAGTCATCCTGGGACTCTGCTCATAGTTTGAGCTAGTGGTCCGATTAAACTGACTGAGACAGACAATCGTAGCGTCATTCTGGACTCCCCAAGCTCTCAGGGAAGTCACAACACGTTGAGTGTTGGCGTATATCTCTGCTTCATTGCCACTCGCCACCAGTTGCAAGTAGTCTAGGATGTAATACCGACAATTTGCCGACAGACAATCATTCATGTACTTCAAGCAATCTTCCCAACTTGTCAGTAGATTTTTGGGAACCCATAGAGGCTGAGATCCATCCATAGCTCTTCTGGCTTCATCAAACGCATCATCATCGAAATTTCCTTGCTCTAGGGATGCTATACGAGTGTCAGTGTGCAAAGCATACATTCTGGTAGCTGTCGCTTCTGCTGACATCTCTAAATTGATCATCGCTACACCGCCTTCAATGCCGTAGTTCAGAGCAGAGGATGCAAACCCAAGTGCCAAGGCCGACTTACCACTCGATGGATTTCCCGAAATACAAGTAAAGCCATGGATTCCTATGCCACCCCCTGGTCCCCTTGACACCTTATTTATGGTAGGAAGGTTTACAGGCGTTGCTCTAATCGGTTCGTGAACTTTTTCATGGAAATGATCCAAGAAATCAGGGGACAGTATATCTTGCTTCATCCGATCCTCGCACTTGCCCAGGCTGGCAATTCTAATGTTTGTATCGCTTTAGGATAGCCTTCCCAAGTGTCCGACGCTAAACAATCTGCGTACAACTCTCTCAGCCTTTCCACTTCATAAGCGCCCATTTCAATGGCTTCTGCATCTAGCTCATAGATAGCTGTCAAGTAGGGTGGTTTGGATTCGCATACTATTATCAAGAAGTTGTCTCTTTGTTCATCTGGATTACGTGTATTCCAGCCATCTAGGTAGTGAGAACCTTGCCGGTGATACCCAAAGTTGAAGACTGTTTTACTGAAGGTTTCCAGGTCTGCACCAGTCCCAGTTGTCTTAAAGTCTACCAAACAATCGTTGTAGATAGATGCTGAACTAGGAATTGCATCAATCCTAGCCTTACAGGCTACGCCACTGACATCAGTCCAAAATATTGAATCTTCTATCCATCCATCCGACTGGGCCGAATTGATTATGCTTGATGCCGTTGGGTTGGATAAGACACTTTCAACCATACCTTCGATCTGATCATAGGTATCGGACTTGATGATACTAGATGCAGGGTAGGTTTCAAGAAGTTCTGCATACTGAGCTTTGCCTTCCTTGGTTCTTCTATCTTTGGGTGCTCTCACAAAGTCTGCCTCTTCTGGCTCTAAGAGCATTGTGTGTACTTGTGTCCCCAGAATCATGGCAGGGGTTGGCTCACGTTGCTCTGGATGATCCAGGTAGTACTTTAGATGTGCGGGTGATTTCAACAGCTTGGTCATCATGCTGTTCGATAATTCTGGTCTGGCGTGGTACGTCTCGTTATTCATGCTTCTATACTCCATTGGTTGCGACTCACAGAATGAGTCTGTGGCTGGTGTTTTTTCTCTGAGCCTTTCAAGCTCCAACGCTCTCTGCGTTCTTCGTTTCTAAACAGTGATTCTGGCATCTGCCATGCTCTTTCCTTCATATGGTGCTCAGATGCTTTGACTGCTTTGAGGATACCTCTGAACTCTTCTTGATAGCTCTCAGGGTTCATCTGTTCCTCGTAAAGAGCATTCAGCACTTTCTTCCTTTTAGCTGTCAAGGATGGTGTCTTGCCGTTCCCACCCAAGAGTTCCAGGTATATTGCCCATAGTTCTTTTATTTGTTTTTCATTGGTTACTTTATTTCCTGGGGTCTTCACAGGGTCTTCCAAGATACCTGTTTCGACCTTCTCAGCAGAAGGTGTCTTATAGGCATCAAACCCTTGATACAGCTTGTAATTCGACACCTCTATCAATGTACCCATTTGGGTCTTCCCGACTACCCTTATTCTCCCATCACTCTCTAAGGCTTTGAGCATCCGATTGACCCTGGATGGTTGCCAACAGATAAGTTTATTACCGGCACTGTATTGGCAGTCATTAGAAATCTTTGAATAGCTACATAGGTACTGAGCATACTTGACCTTCACAACGTCCTCTCCGCTACGATAGGTGTAGACCTTATCCTTCTGGTAGTTAGCGTTTACCAAAAGGTATAGGAATAGTTTTAAGTGGTCTGAGTCTCTTCTCCATATGGAGTTGTCGAGAATTGAGCGGGCAAGAAGTACAAAGCCCCCCATTAGTTCGTTCCAGCATTTTTGATAATCCCTACCTCTACTAGCCAATCGAATGCATCCCTTACATCTCTCCAGACTAAATAGGGAACACCATTCTCCTCACATTCCTTCTGGAAAAAAAGTTGGGACTCTCGCATCTTCCCCTTGGGGGTCTTGACCTCGACAAAGGCCCAGACCCCCTTCCCCATCACAATAAGATCTGGCACACCAGGAGATATACGAGTCCCGCCACGTTCTTTGCGGAACCCTTGTTCGGTGCTCCAGACTGACATCCCCATCGTGTCACGCAGAAATTTGACGATTTCTCTTGAGATCTGTGATTCTTTCATCAGTGTGGATATTGCTGATGCACAGATTTCAAGGCGTTGACTGAATAAGCATTAGCTGAAGCCAACGATGACCGACAATTATCCAGAGCCTCTTTTGTTCCATTGGAAACAAGGCTTGGGGGTATTCTCTGTATCCTATTCTCAGCACTGCGGATCTCGTCTTGAATAGCAGAGATCTCTCTCTTGAGTTCGGGGAACAAAGAGGATGCTATTTCATTTAAGATATTCTTAGAAGGGGAGTCCATCTACACCATCCTCTGCCTTCGGTACTCCTTGAGACTTTGCGGGTTTCCAGTCATCGACCTGGACATACAACTTACCATTTTTTGAAAGCTTAATATCGCAGTTGATCCAGTCATCTTCACGACCTTCCAACCACTGCATGAATTCTTTTTTTACAATGTGGAGCTTTGCCCTGACAAAGTCTGGAGCATTCTCATGCGGGTGCTTGACGATTAGGCCAGCCGGGAACTTGTCAGTAGTGTCTTTATCGTGTGCCATTTGTATTACCTCTAGTTAAATAAGTGACTTTAAAAAATCGGATGCTTTTTGCATCCTCTTTGGGTCTTTTCCATCCTTCAGCAAGACCCGTGCTGATTCCAAAACATTTGCGTCTATTTCAGCTACTTTATCATTGTCAGCTTCGATCTGTTTAAGGAGAGAGGAAAGTTCCTTCTTGGCACCCTCTAAGGCGTTTGCTTTGTCTCCTTGGGATGTTGGGATATCCTCACCCGCATAAATGTAGTGACCAAGTCCTAGAAGCGAAAATGCTTTTGTCATACACCGCATTTTTGCTGAGTTAATCTCAAAGGTATTAGGATTTTCCAGAGCTTGATTGCGGAAATTAAGAACTGGTAGCCAGCACTCTCGACTGACATCTCCTATGGTAACTGTGCATGACACCATAGCAGTGCCACCTGGGTAGTAGCAAACGTCCCTGGTGACCCCATAGGAGTCGGTGTAGGTATTCCATTCGACTGACATTTCAGGGAAGTTCTCCATCATTATTCCCCAGGCCCAACTCCATGATAAATATTTCAAGCCGTTCTTCGTTTCTACTTGGTCATTGCAGTTAATTTTTGAAAGCTTTTCCCATATACTTTTAGCTGTTTTTTTCTGTGCTGGCATCAGTATCTCCATTAGTAGTCGATTGTTCTTTTCGCTTCGCATATTCTTTTCTTTGGTACTCTTCTCTCGATTCATCTAGCAGATCGAAAACCTTCGTCATGTGCTCTATCATTAGTGCTGTCACATCTGTTGGCGGTTTAATTCCCATTGGTGGCGCTCTCTTCCTTTCGTAATTTTCGTTTAAGTGATTGTACAATTCTCTGGCATTTTTCCAATTGCTCTTCCAACACGATCACCCTCTCGTCGAGGATCTTGGTGAGGTGAGCCAAGTCTCGTACTAACTTGCGTCTATCGTTTTCATCTGGTCTTTGCATAGTCTCCCCTATGGTTGATATGGTTCTAACATCTTGCTGACTCGTCCATAAAATTTGTTGAGTCTTTTTTCTTCACCCTTAACATCGTAGAAATCTTGAACATTTATTTGCAACATTATTGCAAATCGTAAACCCGCTATTCTTCCCATATCAAACTGGATGTCGGCATCTGACATAGTGTAGTGTCTGATATCATGTTTGAGTTCTTGCACAGTCACTGCGAGTTCGTCTCTTAGTTCTTGGTACATACCAGTTCGTAGGTCTATGTTTCTAGCCATTAGCTCCTTCCCTTTGTTGCCCATCGGTTTAACCAGTGTAAAGTCGCTCCTTCGTTTCCATAAATTGTGTTGCCGTCAGGATCTATGTTTCCATCGATGTTCGTCGCATCTGGAATAAATGGAAAATGAATGAATCGAATGTTGTATTCCTTCAGCTTGAGGCGTTTCACTATCTTCATGGCATCCGCTTCACTTCCGAACCATTCTGTCACTGGAATCATGTCTTCATATTCTAGTCGGTACATTTTTTATTCTCTTCCTCTATCCATCTAAGGATATCTTTTATTTGGTGAGGTTGTCGGGCGCCATCTGTAGGTGGCCTCTCAGTGTGTAACTTCTTGGTTGCCCAACGCCTTCCTACCTTTTCCAGGCCATCGATATGTCTTCGTCCACTGGGATAGAATTTGGCATCACTCAAAACTCCCCGCCTAAACTCAACAGCTTCCCAGCCCAAATCCTCAAGGTCTCGATCCCTCACTGGTTTCTTGGGAAGTTGGCTCCATCGATGTTCCCTCTTCTCATATGTCATATAATGCCGTATCCAGAACGCCTCTCTTTTCTTTTTCATTCGTCTTCAAACCTTCGCTGTACTTCCTCTGCAACTTGAGCTTCATTCCACTCAGGGTATTCGTCTTCGACTGTTTCCCTGATCCGCTCTATGACCGCATCGTTGTCGTAGTCATCGTTTGGATTGTAACGCATTCGCCACTCGTCATAGCCAGCCCAAGGGTTACTCATTGGACATATCCATCTCACAATCCATGTAACTCTGTATCTTAGCGTAAACCTTCGATCTTTTGATCCAAATATCTTGCCAGCCTTCTTTGTTTTTTTTGGTCATCTTTTGTCCAAGTAGGAAACTCAAACGCCCATACTCTTCGACTGCCTTTAATAGCATTTCCGACTGGATCAAATTCATTGGTCAGTCGGCCCCTTAATCGACTGACTTGTATCATCTAAGTATCTCCAGTTGCCTAACAGGTAGTCGCATACGACAGAACTGATACGCCCGCCCGCTAACCATCTGTGGACAGTTGAGGGAGAGCGAATAAGCCTCTCCCTCGCATAGCGAGTGATCCCCAGACCACTATCATCAATCCTCTTCCTCAGTTCGTCTCTGGCCCATTCCTGGTGGTCAGTTGCCATTTTTTATTTCTCCTACTGCAAGGTCTAACTCTGGCCCGACAATCTCTATAACATCGTAGATCGCTTGGACTGCTTCCTGGGGAAGGTTCGATTTCTCTAGCTCTAGGATCGTCATCATTCCCAGAACATGGAGACACCCTTCCAAGATACTTTTCTTAACGCTAATCATCTCTATTTCCATGTGTCTATCCTTTGTAAAATTGGGTGGCGGGCTTGAGCTTTTAAAGTGTGCCTGACCCAACCCGCCAAAAGTCAGGGGCCACTGTGGCTGACGGCTTGGCAGACAATTGTTTCAGCCGTCGTTTAACTCCATTTATCAGGCAACGCCCGCCAGTATGGAGACCTTAATCAGAGTGGGCAAATCAGACTTGCAAGGCGGTGGAGTGACAAGTTCTAACCGCCCCTGATCCACCCACTCAATCATCTATCTCACCAAATATATTTCTAGGTAGTTCATCTCTTTCCCCTGGCTGGAGATAGCGTCCATACTTTCGTTTCTCATACCTTCGACGATCCCGCCTTTCCTTTGCCCGCCTCTTACCGCCAGCATTCTTTGGGCCAATCAAGCACTGAGTGGACTCTGTACTCTCTGGTGGGTTCTCGACATCTGGAGCAAGCTGATCAATCATATTGATCTTGATTCTTGCGATAGTGGGAATATCGACAGTGTCATCTTCATGCACCTTTATCGTGTGTGTTGTCCCATTCGCATCGGTGTAAATGAGATGGTAGTAGCCATGTGTGAGGAAGCCAGGGTGGTGCTCCAATGTTGTCGTTGGGTGAGTCTCCGCTAGTTCTTCCCTGACCTTGTCTTCTTGTCGTTCCCGCTTGCGTTCTTTCCTCGCTAACCTCTTCTCTTCTTTTTCCTGTTCTCGCATCCGAATGATCTCAAATTTTTCATCGTCTGTGAGATCTGTCACATCGTAATCATCCATGATCTTTCTAACTTCTTTTTTTGTTAAGGTGTGTTGCATTTATTTTCTCCATCTTGGCGTTTAAGAAGTCTCTGAATCTATCATTTGCAACAGCCGATAGCAACACTCGTATGCGACAGATAGACTGACCGACTGACAGACAGGCCGGGAATTTTTTTCGACAAACGACAAATAATTATTCCCACTTAGTCTTCCATGGGTACTATGAAAATGTCATCGTAATCTTCTCGGATGTAGTTTTCAATTACAAAATCCCACGCCTCTAAAAACCCTTCGAAACACTTATTCGGCCATAGTCTTCGGTACGTCCAATCCACTATCTGATACTTCATCATAACCTCTCTTTTCTTGACGTTTAAAAGCGGTACAGCACCTACAAGGGAGTGGCGGGGGATCGAACCCCGCCCAAGGACTCCAGTCACTCCTCGGGGATATATAGATCAAGTTGTATCCCCTCTTCTTTAATTCTTTTTCTCATTTGATTATACACATCATCTGTCTCTGTCTCTATCCCTAAACTTCTGCGATCATCACACATCTGCTGTAGCATTTTTTCCCAAGCGTCAACGAACTCATCCACATCATTGAGGAATGGTCCCTCTTCCTTTAGACTTTCGGTCAGTTCAAACTGACCTGCTGGTGATATAAGATGATCCCGCTTGTGCAGACTAAGACCATTTTTCCATGCTGGAAAATTTTTTAAAGCTGGACCTAGCAATTCCAAATACTTCTCGTGACTCCCCTGATTTTCACATTGCAAATCGTAAAGGAGTTCATCGGGTAGCCGTTCTATTATCGGCCAGATTAAATTGTAAACCCACTCTTCCATATAGCCAATCGTCCCTGAGTTAAGCTCTACTGCTATCATGATGACACCTCTGTTACTGTCACGTTGGTTGACTGGCAAGCTTGACAATTCCACTGATCTTTTTGCATCTCGTAGTCCCAGATATTAAAGGTGAATGATTCGCCTCTGTATCTGTCCTTGGAGGTCCACTGATCAAGGTTCCTGTCGGTCCATCCCTCTTCGATCTCTTCGTATGCATTACAGTGATGATTACAGCGGAGAACGAGAACGATTGACCGAACCACAGGCGAATCATCTTGACCGACAATCTTGTAGTCATACCATCCGACACATTGATCTAGACCAAGAAAAAATGCATCCCTCTCTGCTTGAGTATCAAAACTGTAAACCTTCGTTTTTTCCCGCTCTTCACCCCAGGTGATTG
>TARA_R110002020_G_scaffold305852_1_pt1 | contig 13861 bp, 15 predicted proteins | sample TARA_R110002020 | Tara Oceans TARA_R110002020 (sample SAMEA4396489) | marine metagenome | biome: Westerlies Biome; feature: [MES] marine water layer (ENVO:01000295) within the mesopelagic zone...; material: water (ENVO:00002006), including particulate matter (ENVO:01000060) such... | reverse complement strand
CGTCGCACTTTTTATAAAAGCTCTTTCCAAACTTAAATTTTAAATCACGGTCTATCGGAAAAGGAAACGCGATGGCGCTATGGGAAGTAAAGGGATAGTGAACCGGAAAATTTATTCGTTTATAGCTTATAAATTCTACCTGTAAGATCCTGAATTTCTTTAAATAAAAAAAGGAATACGCTCCAGATATAAAAAGTAAATGGATTTTTTTTGAGGTTGTTTTTTGATACTGCTCTGCCATGATTTTGAATTGAATAGCATTAAATTTTCTGTAGATTTCACCCTCATTTTTTAAGAATACTGTTAGCGCGTAATCTTTAATTTCTTAAAATTTACAGGGTGATTTGGTGTTGAAATAGGAACCCTTACATTTTACGTAGGGGTTCGATTTTATGTCCGCTTTTGGCGGACAGAAGGCGAAGCAAGAGGATAACACGCGTTGCGATGTTATTATTTATAAACGCCTTATTTTCAGGTATTTAATTTTGGTAAAAATTATACTTTATCTGGAATTTGCGACAAATCCTCTTAAAACCCTAGTAAACAGGCAATTATTTGCGACAAATCACTAAAAAAACAGGACTATTATGGAACCTTTTATCAGCATCCGGATCAAACGAAAAACAGCGAAAAAGTTTCAGGAATTTTCAAAGAAAAACTTTAAGACCCATTCCGAAACTATGGAAGACATGCTGGATATTTTTGGGTACGAAAGGAACTATTATTTGACTTTTTTTTCATTAGCCCAGTATTAAATAAATAAATCTCTAGTTAATTCTAAAAGTAAAGCAGAACAATCTATAGACATTAACTTCCATATGAAATACGGCGAACTCATATGGGTATTAAGTTTGTCCACAATGCCACGTTATTAAATAAATGAATCAGGGATTCATGGCTACTCAACTAAAGTGATAAACTTAGTTCAAGTTTCTCTACCCTCAAAAAATAAAAGTGTAATTGGAGATTCCTAATAATTATGTCGGCAAGAGGACGGGGCTAATTTTTCAGTCCTTTTAATCTTTGGAGGATTATATTAAAAATGAAGTATTTAATTTATTTACTTTTTTTGACACATAATCTTTTGTAGTCACAAGAGAGTTTCTCATCCTTTTATGAACTGGAAGTCGACATAGCCTATTCCATTTCAGATCTCTCTTCACAAAGTTTCCGTCTTGAAAACCGAAATGTCATTTATAATTATTGCGAACTGGTAGGTCGCAAAGCGAATTGATGTTTCTCATACAATATAGATTTGAGAATATTGTTGATGCTTCCGAAGAAAATGAAATTAGATTGGTGCAGCAACTGGAATGGGAAAAAGAGAACGCCTATTATTAAAAAAGGCTGCGCAATGAGCAACGATTATATAATATTATCACAAAATACCGCTTATGTTGGGTTTGAGTGCCCAATGACCAACAATTATAACAATCCATATCTCAGAGTAGAAACTGAATCATTAGTAGACCTTGCCCGTTCACAAAAACCTGAATTAGAACAAGGTTTCGAGTAGTGTAATAGATTGGTTCCTATTTCCAACTTAAAATATATCATCCATACAGAAACATATTTCTTAAAATATAAAAGGAACATCCCACTCCGTAAAGATTTAGCCTTAATAATAAAACTAATAGGCGGGTATATTTTACCCAATCGGGTATTAATTCCTCGATATGATTTTTCTTTATTTTTTATAAATAATTGTATTTCAATATTTTAAATAAATATAAATCTGATTGCAGATCTAGGAGTAATTATTGAAACCATATGTTTAAAAAGTAGAAATGAGCAGCTATAATAAATATAATAAAAAGGAAGTTAAACAACGTTGGAATTTTGCATTCGCGTTATTTATAGTTTTCGGTTTAGTTTTAACCACTAATTTATTGGACAGAAAGCATTTCAATACCGCACAAGATGCCTTAACAACGGTTTACGAAGACCGCGTGGTTGCACAGCATTATCTTTATAATATGAATACCATCATCCATCAAAAAGAAGAGCAGTTTCTTCAGAAAAAGGTTAGGGAATCTCTAGAACAAGATGTTATTTTAGAAGAGTTGGTCGAAAAGTATGCTGCTACAAAATTGACCTTAGATGAACGTAGAGAATTTGCAACCCTACAGCAACATCTTGCAACTCTTAGAAAGATAGAATTTAAATTGCGCAAAAAACCCTCTATAGAAAATCAAAATATCCCTGCCATATTCAAAGAAATTAAAAAGGACCTTAATATTCTAGCAGATATACAAATGTCCGAGAGTGAAAACAGGACAAAAATTGCTCAAAAATCACTTAATACAAATCAATTACTATCCCATATGGAATTTGGTTTGTTATTAATAATCGGTGTACTTCTTCAGCTTGTTATTTTTTATCGTGTAAAAAACACTCCTAAAATTAATGCTAGAATGGGTCTCAGAGTAGAGTAATTTAATCTACACCTCCACTCATATTTAAATTTCTTTATTAAAAACTTGATTAGACTCGTTTTGAGACTACCCAATTACTATATAATACTTCAATGATTAGAAAATTCCTTACCCCATTTCAAAATTTCATAAAAATTGAAAGCCTTAGTGGGCTACTACTTGTTGTGACGACCGCTATTGCCCTCATTTGTGCAAACTCTTCAGCAAATGCTTTCTATTACTCCATCTTGCATTATGAGCTAGGCATCACTTTAAATACTTTTAATTTTACTAAACCGGTCATCCTCTGGGTTAATGATGGCTTAATGGTTATTTTCTTTTTCTTGATAGGCCTTGAAATAAAACGAGAATTGCTCATAGGCGAACTCAACTCTATAAGAAAAGCAGCTTTCCCCTTAGTAGGCGCTATAGGTGGTATGCTAGTTCCTGTAGTTCTGTTTTTAATACTTAATCAAAATCCAGAAACTCAAGATGCTTGGGGCATACCAATGGCTACGGATATAGCTTTTTCTCTTGCGGTTCTAAATAGTTTGGGCAAACGCGTACCGCTTAGTCTTAAAATATTCCTATCTGCATTTGCAATAGTTGATGATATAGGTGCTGTGCTTATTATTGCTTTATTTTATAGCAGTAGTTTAAATATAATGTTGTTGTTAGTCGCACTTTTAATTTTGATAATTATGTACTTCTTGTCCTACCGTGGGATTTACTCTACCGTGGTGCTTACGTTTGCAGGAATAACGGTTTGGTTTCTGTTTCTTAAAGCTGGCATCCATCCTACAATCGCAGGTATTTTGTTGGCATTTGCAGTACCTGTACGTCAGAGTATAAATACTTCAACATTTTTAGAAAGTATTCAGAAAGTTTATGAGGATATTAAAAGAGCACCTATTTTAAAGAAACCCGTATTATCAAACCAGCAGCTGCAACAGGTAGAAAATCTTGAATATATCGTACGTACATTTCGTTCGCCTTTGCAAAGCCTAGAGGATAATTTACACGGCTTGGTAGCGTATTTTATAATACCTGTTTTTGCACTTGCTAACGCAGGAATAGGGCTGCAAAACCTGACAACTGTAGATAATTTCTTGGTTTTTAATATTGCAATCTGTTTAGTACTAGGAAAAGGGGTAGGTGTGAGTCTCATTGTGCTTTGGGCAAAGAAATTTAAATGGATTACAGTTCCGGACAATATTGATAACCGGCAGATAATTGGTGTATCTTTTCTTGCAGGAATAGGGTTTACAATGGCTATATTTATAGGTAATCTGGCTTTCACTTCTGAGATTTATCTCAACTCAGCAAAAATTGGAATTCTTATTGGATCCGCTATTGCAGCAATTGTAGGTTTTATTATATTGAGAAGTAAACCGCAGATCATTTAAAAGCTTTAAATAGTAACAATCTATTGTCAATTGAAAATACACTCTGAATATTATAAAATTAAGAGCATAATAGTGATTACACTTTGCGCTAAAGGGAAATAGCAATCCTGAGGATCAATTTAGTAAAATTGAAGATAAACAGATAAGTACCTTAGCCTTTTAGATCAACCACTTCCCCCTGATTTCTTCGTTTTCATCCTTCAATTGGTAGTTTTGGGCGCATACTAAGTTATTCCCATTATAGGAATTAATGGCTTGTGGGCGGTTTGGAACAAAAATTCATTTAGTTTATATTATGCAATATATGGATTCTTGACTGGGAAAAGTATTTAGGTTCAAAGACGAAAAGCTAAGGTCCTTGAGCATTGAGAGAATGACGTAGGTTTAATAGTATTGTTTGGTGCACCCGCGGTATTTATAGTTTAAATATTGCACCTCGACTTCGTAGATAGGTTCCCAATTAATAAACAATAAATGAAGAAATTATGACTCGTACTGAAGAAGCCCTAAAGGAAAGAATCAAAGAGCTTACCTGTCTCTACGAAATTTCATCAATTATAGTAAATGCAAATGTAGAGCAGATACAAGAGACTTTTAAGGCCATTGGCTTCAGTCTAAAAAAAGGCTTTCAGTTTCCCAGTCTCACGGAAATTGCCGTAAAAACGTCTTATGGAGTGATAGAAACAGGTTCTATTAATAATATTTTGAACTTATCTTCTAATATAAGTGTATTTAATAAGCCACATGGAAAAATTATAGCATCCTTGACTGATGATAAAAGTTCGTTTTTAAAGGAAGAAAAACAATTACTGGACAGTGTAGCGTTAAAAATAGGAAACCTGCTGGAACGTATTGAGATACAGCAAAACGAAACCTCACTTAAAAGGCAAATGGAAAGGGCTGATAGGCTTTCTATTCTGGGTGAATTGACCGCTGGTATCGCCCACGAACTCAATACACCGCTCGCTAATATTTTAGGCTTTGCAGAACTATTAAAAGAAGATTTTGGCAGCAACCAGCGAGTGGGTAAAGATCTTGACAAAATCATTAGTAATGCCATATTTTCACGGGAAGTGGTCAAGAAACTGATGTTCTTTGCATGCGAGATGCCCCAGCAAATGAAGAAGGTCAACATCGTCCCAAGTATTAAAAATGCTATAACGTTGCTCGATCCCACCTTCAGAAAAGAAGAGGTAAAATACATTGTAAAAATTGAAGAAGAGGAATTATGGCTAAAAGCAGATACCATCCAACTCACACAGATTATTTTTAACTTGATCATCAATGCTATCTATTTTTCTCCTAAAAATGGACTGGTTACCATTGAAGCGCTTCAGTCTAAACATCAAATAATATTAAAAATATCAGACGAAGGAAACGGGTTGTCTGAAGAAGCACTTGAAAAAGTCTTTCAACCCTTCTATACTACAAAGCCTATCGGGGAAGGCTCTGGCCTGGGTCTAAGCGTTGTGCATGGCATTGTAGCAAGCCATAATGGTACTATCATAGCCGAAAACAATATACGGGAAGGAGCATCTTTTACAGTTAAACTTCCCAAAACTTAATTACTTTGTAGTATTATGCTATTTAAAAAGGAAAACATATTAATTGTAGATGACGACATCAACATTTTGGAGTTGCTGCAGCGTCACTTGCAGTCTTGGAACTACCATACCTACAAGGCAGTTTCTGTGAAAGAAGGGGTTCAAATCTTACGGGATACAAAAATTGATCTGCTGATAACAGATTTAAAAATGCCAGAAATAGATGGCTTTGAACTGATAAAATTTGTTTCAGAGCATTATCCCAAACTTCCCAAACTTGTTGTAACCGGATATCCTTCGGTGCAGGATTCGCTTGTGACTATAAAAGCGGGGGTAATTGAATATGTTACAAAACCATTTACTAAAGATGAATTGGGTGCTGCTATAGATAAAGCACTTGGTAGTGAAAAAGATTCTGCTAGAGCTTCTGCGAAAGTTGAAATTCATAAGGATGATCCATATGGTGAAATCATCGGCAAATCAGAAAAGATCAATAATATTATTCAAATCATTGAGCGGGTAAAAGATAATAAAGCCACGATTTTTATCAAGGGTGAGAGCGGAACGGGTAAAGAACTGGTGGCGCGTGCCATTCACTACCAGGGTAAGTTTTCAAGAGCTCCATTTATTGCGGTAAATTGTGGAGGCATTCCAGAAAATCTCTTGGAAGCAGAACTTTTTGGTTATACCAAGGGCGCTTTTACAGGAGCAGAAAAAAACCGTGATGGATTCTTTCAAGCTGCCAATGGCGGCACCATTTTCCTAGATGAAATAGGCAATGCATCTATGGCAGTACAGTCTAGATTGTTGCGTGTTCTTCAGGAAAAAGAAGTGATAAAAGTTGGGGCTCAAAAAGCAGAGAAAGTTGATGTGCGCATAATTGCAGCAACTAATAGTGACCTGAAGAAAATGATCAAGAGAGAAACCTTTAGGGAAGATCTTTTTTACAGACTTACTGTTGTTGAAATTAATGTGGCTCCACTTCGAGAACGCAAGGATGATATTCCCCTATTGGTAGACAAATTCTTGTTTAAATATGGTGTAGAATATAAAGACAGGTTTGTTAAAATAAATCCAGAAGCTTTAGCTGTTTTACAACGCTATAACTGGCCTGGAAACATTCGAGAACTGGAGAATGTGATACAGCGCGCTGTAATTATGTGCGATAAAATCGTAGAGATTGAGCATCTGCCTGATTCATTAAAGTTTCATATTGACTTCCCAGATGATAAGTTACTCCCACTTAAAGAGATGGAAAAGCGCTATATTCAAAAAGTATTAAATGCCACAGATAATAATAAAACCAAAGCTGCCGCTATTTTGGGTATTGATCGTAAAACGATACGACACAAACTTGCAGAGTGATCATTTCTGAGTGATACATTTTACCCCCTGGCGGGTAATTATGCACCACTTCCAATTTTCTCTTATAATTATAAATAGCATATAAGCCCTTGTTTTACAAGGGTTTTCTGGTTTAGGGATACTTTCTTATTTCCCATGGTACACCCCTTGCATCTTGGTAAATAAATTAGAACAATGCTTATGAAGCCAAATCCATTTAATATATGTCCTACGTGCATGCATCGGGAAACCTGTGTGCTAACTGATCAAAAGAGCCAAGTTTGGTCATGCAGCGAATATGATGCAGAAGTGGTTCAAGAAATTATTTTATCACAATCTAAACAATCGAATATTCGAGAGCAACATCCAGAAAATGTCAGCCGCTAATTGAATATTAACTATAAGATTAAAAAGTCTTTCAATGTGTTTCCAAGGGCTATGGGATTCTTAGAAGAGGCATTGATGACGTATTAAATACATTTAAAATAAAAAAGATGATGAATATGTTAACAGTAAAACCAAAGAATTCAATCAAAAAATTGCCTTTAAAAGGGATGATGAATAATGTGATGGAGCAATTTAACCGAGCTGCTGACCGAATAGATCTTCATCCCAATATTCGTAGGATATTGAGTATTACCAATAATGAGATTCTAGTCAATTTTCCGGTAAAAATGGACAACGGCGAAGTGGAGATTTTTACAGGCTACCGGGTACAGCACAATAATGCACTAGGTCCATACAAAGGTGGTTTGCGTTACCATCCCACAGTTGATATTGATGCAGCAAGAGCCCTTGCCATGTGGATGACCTGGAAAACCTCTCTTGCAGGTCTGCCTTACGGTGGTGGTAAAGGAGGTATTCAGTTAGATCCTTCAAAATATTCTCAGGGGGAATTAGAACGTATAACCCGAAGGTTTACGTTTGCTTTAGCAGATAATATTGGGCCAGAGCATGATATTCCGGCTCCAGATGTAAATACGAATAGTCAGACTATGGCATGGATTGCGGATACTTATATGAGCACGCGTCCGCCGGCAGAGCGCAGTGCCAACCAGCATGTGGTCACGGGTAAACCCGATGGCAGTGGTGGTCTCGAAGGCCGTGATCGAGCTACAGGATACGGAGTGTTTTTGAATATAAAATTTTGGATGCAGCGTAATCATGAAACTCTTGAAGGTAAAAAGTTTATCGTTCAAGGCTTTGGTAATGTAGGCTACTGGACAGCCCATTTTCTTGAAAAAGAAGGTGCGATATTAGTGGCAGTGCAGGATGCCTGGAGCAGTATTGAAAATCAAAACGGTATTGATGTAGAAAAACTTTCAAATTATATTACATCTAATAATGGGAGTATTGGTGGATTTTCAGAAGCATACGCAGTAGATAAAGAAGAGTTCTTTGGCATTCAATGCGACATCTGTATTCCGGCAGCACTGGGCAATCAGATTACAAAAAATAACGCCCCACAAATCAACGCGCGTTTAATAGCTGAAGGTGCTAATGGACCTACCAACGTTGAGGGTGAGAAAATTTTGTTAGAGCGTGGGATAACCATTATCCCAGACATATTGTGCAATTCTGGTGGAGTGGTTGGCAGCTATTTTGAATGGTTACAGAACCGTAACGGTGAGCTATGGCAACTGGACGAAGTCATAACAAAACTTCATAAAAAGATGAAAGAATCTTTTGACAAAGTCTATGAGTATTCTGAACGTGAATCCATTGATATGCGTACGGCAGCTTATTGCATCGCCATTAAACGCATTGAAAAGGCCTACATCCAAAGAGGTATTTTCCCATAAAGTATAATCCTAAAATATATAAAGAAATGAAGTACGGAAGTTTAATAATAGAAAAGAAGGAGTATGTGTATTTAAAGCGCATACTAAATATTTCGGGTTATGCGGAAGATCTAGAAACTAGAAAATCAGTGGAAAGACTATTTGAAGAATTAAAAAGTGCAATGATAGTAGATGAAGTAGATATGCCCGAAGATGTTGTTCGTTTCAACAGTTCGGTTACGGTTTCTTCGAATAAAGGATGGAAAAAATCTTTACAACTTGTTATACCCTTAGAGAAGGATTTTAAACAAGATAAGATATCAATTCTTACCCCAATGGGCGCAGCCCTATTAGGTTATTCAGAAGAAGATACATTTGAGTGGGAATTTCCGAATGGAAGGCAAGAACTTAAAATTGAAGTTGTAAAACAAGATGAGAATCAGAAAAGAATCGAAGTGCCTATTTAAAAAGAGAACATTATGAAAGCATTTGAAACACAAATATATAATCATGATCACGAAGTAGATGTGAGCCATAAGATAAATACCATAGAACTAGATAATTGGATCAACCACTTAAAATACATCAAGAAGGAATTGCAAAATCTTATTGATTTATGTGCAAATGATTTGAGCAAAAAACTGGAAGATGAAAGCATCCTTCAAAAATTTAAAAAGAAAGAAACTGAAAACGATACGTTATTGAGTGCGCTCCACAACTATATGAGTTCAAGAGATGGAATAGTCGAGTGTGAAGATACACAATGCGATATGGCATTTATCACAGATCATGAAAGTTACAGGCGCAGTTATTTATACCATTTAGATAAGTACAGAAGATTGAAGGATGAATTTTTTAGTAAAGTGAAAGGGAAGTTTTCATTGATTAATGATTAAGTAAAGCACAATTGGAAATCACATTGTCTTTTAAAATTGAGTCTCATAGAAAATTATGCATCAAAAAGGATCTCATTGAATTGAGCCAATGGATTGAAACAATTGAAAGCATCAATTCTGAGCTCGATTATTTAAAGTTAATTGAGCAACAACTCATTAAAAGTGGATCTATTCAGATTAACCTTCAGGGATTGCGAAGAAAAAGCATTTTGGTAATGGGTTCCCTTTGTCAGTATGAGCAAGAATTAAGAAAAGAATTGGAATATGGAAAGCGGGAATATGATTTGGTCAGAGCTAAAGAACATGAGAAAAAAAGAGATCATTATTCCGTGTTGATAAATGAGTTCAGAGATCTTAAAAAAATAATTTATATAAACTTATCTAAGTACCAACGGAGATAAAAAATAAATAGCGTTATGAAAAAGATTCTTATACCACTCGATTTCAAATTCAATAGATACCATGCTATTGAATATGCAGTTAAATTCTTTAAACGAGAGGAGTGTGAATTTTATTTTCTCAATACATATACCTATAATATTGGGGGATTAAATGCCATACAACTTCTGCAAGCAGATGATGATTGGTTTGAAAAACCAAAAAATGACTCTATTGATGGTTTGGGCGGTGCAATTCAAAAATTCACTCTAACCAGTCATAATAAAAAGCACCGATTCAATGCAATTTCTGAATGTTCCGATTTGATTGAAGGTATCAGGAAAACTATTAAAGAAGTTAATATAGATTTAGTGATTCTTACCTTAAAAAACAGGATAGATAACAAAGTTGATAGATATAGCAAAAATGCAAAAAGAGTACTGGAAAATATCAGGGAATGTCCTGTTATGATAATACCTTCCTCTGCACATTTAAAGAAGTGTCCGGAATTCGTATTGGTTTCCAACTTCGAAATCGAAATGCCTGAAGCCAAAATTGCCAATTGGTACGAGCTTGTTAAAATTACTAAAGGAACAGTCAAGCTCGTCGTTTTATGTGGATTAAGCAGCAGGACATCTATCCAAACCACTAATGTGAAAAAAGTTTGTTCTCAGATAGAGGTGTATACAGGAATCTCAATAAGTACAGAATATCTAGAAACAGAAGATGATTTAAAACATTTTGTTAATAGCCATTCAGAATATATAATATGCGTTATGGACAGAAAACCAGATTTTTGGAGAAGATATGGTCTTAGTCAATCCAGGATAATCAATCTGGGTCCTTTCGAAGCTACACCGTTAATCGCACTACACAGCTAACGTTAAATTATATAGATTGGTAATAGAAAAATTTAATAGAATTGAAATATATACATATTTTTTTCATTATTGAAGGGAAGTGATGATGAATGAACCCCAAATTTTTATTAATTAAATTTGCAATATGATTATTTTGAAAAAAATGAATATGAATATCGTACAAGAAGCTATTGATTTTGAAAAGTCAAAGATGAGCAATATGTCTACGAGCGATCGTATTAATGCCTCCCGGGAAGCAAAACGATTTATTTTAGGTATTAATGAAATATATAAAGAAACGAATGATCCCGATTTAATGGAGTTGATGAAAAGACTGACGGCAAAAAAGAAGAAAATCGAGGTAAGACTCAATGGTAGGCCAGAAGCTATTTAATTGATTTCTTTATTATAAGAAATACCAGGCTTTATTTCCAAACGGTTTTATACAAAGTATTAGAATCAAAATATTCTGATATACATATCTATGTATTTTTGAATATAATAAAAATGCTAAAATGACGGGTCTGTAAATTAAACTCTGTCTGGACGTATGTATGTTTTAAATGTTTTGTCTACTTCGTCAAAAATGCTAGATCTGTCAGCAAGAACAATTAGAATGTCATCTGCTTCAATTTTTGTTGTACCGTTTGGTATTATATAGCTATCATCTCTTTTAATCATTGCTATTATCGCATTTTTAGGAAAGCCTAGTTCTACAATTTTCTTATCTACTGCAAAGCAGTCACGAGTTATTAACATTTCTTTCATTTCGGCCTTAGGATTCTCTGCCAATAGTAAATCAGTTGGAGTCAATTTCTTTGCTTGTTCGGGTAATGAAACATTTAGCCATTTTGCAACAATTGAAAGGGTCGTTCCTTGAATTAAAATGGAGGTAACCGAAATGAAGAACACAACGTTAAAAATCATATGCGCCTTATCAATTCCCTCCAGAAGCGGATAAGTTGCAAACACAATAGGAACAGCGCCACGCAATCCAACCCAGGAAATGTAAAGTCTTCGTCTCAGTTTCATTTTGAAAAACATAAGGCTAAGAAATACGCCTATAGGTCGAGCAACAAATATCAGAAATAATGAAATGAGTAGCCCAATACCCATATACGGGATGATTTGAGAAGGAAAAACAAGTAAACCCAAAGTGAGGAACAAAACAATTTGCATTAACCAAGCTAGACCATCAAACATTTTTAAAATGGTTTTTTTATGTATCAGGTCCTGATTACCTAAGTAGACTGAACAAAGATAAATGGCTAGAAATCCGTTACCACCTACAAAATCTGTGGCAGAAAATGTAATGAACATGAGGGCGATAACCAAAACAGGATAAAGCCCTTCAAAGTCGAGTTTTATTTTATTTATGATGAATTTGCTCACTACACCAAAGGCAAAACCTACGATACCACCCAGAATCATTTGTTGTAAAAATACTGGGATTATAGATATTACACTTTTGTCTTGATTAACTACCAAAGTTAAAAATGCAATAGTCAACACATATGCCATAGGGTCGTTACTACCACTTTCTAATTCTAAAGTGGGTCTAAGATTGGTTTTTAAGGCGAGGCTTTTTGAACGTAGAATTGAAAATACGGCTGCTGCATCTGTTGATGACACGATGGAACCTAATAACAGACTTTCATAAATAGTGAAGTCCGTAACAAACCATACAAAGCTGCCAAGAGAAATTGCTGTGAGCAAAACCCCTAAAGTGGATAATGCAATTCCTTCACGTAGAATAGGTTTAACGGTTGTCCAATGAGTATCGAGCCCCCCAGAAAATAAGATAAAGTTAAGGGATACTATCCCGATGAATTGAGCCAGTTTAGGATCATCAAAATGAATATCTCCTATTCCATCAGAACCTGCCAACATTCCAATTGCCAAAAAGAGTAATAAAGTAGGAACACCAAACTTATAAGAAGTCTTACCTGCAATAATACTTACAAGAAGTAATAATGACCCAACTAATAATATGTTTTCAATTGTTAAATGCATTATATTTCTTATTATGTGTTATTCACAAAGATAAGTGTAACTATATTTTCCTGATCAGGTTTTACTTCTTAAGAAACTTTTGATTGTCCATTAAAAGAGGTAATTCACATGAAATTTTGAAGCCGTTCCAAAACTAAACGAGAAGTAATAGACGCACGAGCCGTCCTCTTCTTTTTATCAATTCCATAAGATACTTTGGTAGTTTCAAGATATGCAGAAATTGATTAACAGGGCGATGACAGCAAAAATAACAAATGTATTCAGACGTTATTTGACTCGTACTGCGTGTGTAGTAAATGAAAGTCCTTGCTGACTCATAGTTGAACTCATTATTCCTTCAAATAATGGTTCTGGACTGTTTTGTGGAATATTCCACTCAAAAATAAAATTTGAGCCTGTTCCTCCAGAGGTGTCTATCTCATCTATGATTATCTCTGTGGTTTCCATTGGTGCTAAAAAGATGGGATTATCAAAATATTTTCTGATTGATTTCCCGTGAGTGTCGTAATATTCCGCTTTTAAAATATAAATGGTATCGGAATCGCTGGTATTTCTTAAACTTACCATTGCTGTTAAATTGTGCGTTTTATGTTCTGAAAGACTGTAAATCTGGGAATAAATAGAAAGATAAGATTTTCCGAATTCAAGCGAATCCTCTGTATTTATTACCGCGCTTCGTTTTGACCAGTTTTCTGGGTTCATCGAACTAACTTCTTTATTTTCGTTACAACTTATTATCAAAATAGCGATAATAAGTAATACTATTGTAATTGTCTCACTTTGTCGTAGCTTAAAATTCTTTGCCTCTCTACCCATTGTTCTTTCTATAATCATAAAAAAGAAAATTAGTACATCTTATTTTAATTTTCGGATGATTTTAATATTTTTTGTACTTATGTACGAGCATCTTTTATTCAGTTGCTTTGTTAAAGTTTGTTAAATTTTAGAAAGGGAGGAATTCGGGAGTTCTTAAAATTTGAACATTCCGTAGGCCTTATAAACACTCAAAAATTCAGTTTTTGGTTGATCCCATCTTCTCCACTAGTGTTTACAAGGGTTTCCAGAGTTTACTTTTGAAGCCTTTTTTATTTATGAAAGCTATAGAAGAATATCAACTTTAAAGCCTTTTCCATGTTCAGAATCGAAATCAATTTTTCCCTTTAAGGCTTTAATTCTATATTCTAAATTTTGCAGCCCATTGTTCTTTTTTAAGTCACCGCCTATA
>TARA_R110002020_G_scaffold172741_2_pt1 | contig 13866 bp, 13 predicted proteins | sample TARA_R110002020 | Tara Oceans TARA_R110002020 (sample SAMEA4396489) | marine metagenome | biome: Westerlies Biome; feature: [MES] marine water layer (ENVO:01000295) within the mesopelagic zone...; material: water (ENVO:00002006), including particulate matter (ENVO:01000060) such... | reverse complement strand
TGCTGCCGATATCCAGACTCATGGCAATCTAGGCAAAGTCTATCCCAAATATAAATACGGTGTAGAAGGCGATACGCCTGCTTTTTTTCACCTGATGCCAAATGGTCTAAATGACCCGATGGTTCCTTCCCAAGTGGGTTGGGGAGGATATTTCGAAAAAGGGATAAGTGAAGATCAGGAAACAGAATCATTCACGAACTTCGAAGCGCCTGTCTATGATAAGTCAAGAGAATATTCAGCCTACTTCTACCCTGCCACCTACAATAATTTCGCTGCCAGAATGGATTGGGCAAATGAAGGAAAAGGTAATCGCAACCCTATTGTAGTAATCAATAAAAACGAAGGAATAGAGCTACTTCGCGTGAAGGCAAAAAAGCGAGAAAACATCCTTCTTGATGCTTCGAAGTCTTACGATCTTGAAGACGATGAACTGAGCTTCAACTGGTGGATTGTCCCTGAAGCAGGCACTTATTCAGGCGAAGTCAACATACCAAACAGCGAATCGGACAGCATCAAATTAACTCTGCCTAGCGATTCCTCCGGCAAGACCATTCATATCATCTGCGAAGTGACTGATAATAGTTCACCTAATCTGACCAGCTATAGAAGAATCATCGTTGAGGTGAAATAATCAATAGATTATCGACAATTTAATCCCATGAAAACTAACCTCTTGTTCACCTTCATTTTTGCACTTGTGTTTAGCATCTCTCATGCGCAAAGCACAAAATATCTCAGTATGCGATGGAAAGATGTGGCTACCAAAATGCCTGAAGCTTGGTACGGTACAGAGGAAGCAAAAGCTGTTGGCGAGAATGTATTGTTAAATCAGAAGGAAATTGGAGGCTGGGAGAAAAACAAAGAATATCACCAACCCTTATCCGACTCAGAAAAAGCTGAAATCAAATCCAATAAAGCAGCCGTCGGAGCAACTTTCGACAATGGAGCAACGATTACCGAATTAAGGTTTTTAGCGAAAGTTTATGGACATAATCCAGATTCTCGCTACAAAGAGGCTTTTGAAAAGGGCTTGAATTACATCTTCGTTTCCCAATATGACAATGGCGGTTGGCCTCAGTTTTTTCCCATTCGAGGTGGAAAAGGAGATTATTCTATGCGAATCACCTACAACGATGATGCAATGGTAAATACGCTGAAGTTTCTCAGAGAGATTTACTCAGGAAACCAAGCCTATTCTGCGTTGAAACTAGATCAGAACTTGATAGCTCAAGCTCAGAAATCATTTAATTCTGGGATTGATTGCATTCTCAAAACTCAAATCCTCGTGAAAGGATCCCCTACTGTCTGGTGTGCTCAACATGATGAAAAAACGCTAGCTCCAGCAAAGGCCCGCTCCTACGAACTTCCCTCCTTTAGCGGTTCTGAATCCGTCCGGATCGTACAACTGCTAATGGAACTCGAAAATCCTTCACAGGAAGTAATCAACGCAGTAGATGGAGCAATTAACTGGTTTGAAAACCACAAAATAGAGGACATCAAGCTAGAGACGGAAATTAATACAGAAGGCAAAAAGAATAGAATTGTAGTTTCTGATCCGAATGCAGAAGCGCTGTGGGCTCGATTCTATGATCTGGAAACTGGAAAACCTTTCTTCTGCGACCGAGATGGAATCAAGAAAAACTCCCTTGCTGAAATCGGTTACGAACGTCGCAATGGCTACAGCTGGTACACCAATGCACCGGAAAAACTTTTGAAAGAATATCCAGATTGGAAAAAGAAAGTGGAACAAAATTAATTAGCCAATTGAGGCACCATTCTTTGGAAAACCTGTTATATGAACTAAAATAAGATCTACATGTCAATCACTAAAGAATCCGAACTTATCGGAATGAAAAAAATCTCTGAAGTAGTGGGAACCACGCTCAGACTTATGACAGAATTCGCCAAAGTTGGCATGTCCACTAAGGAACTTGACGAATACGGAGGGGGAATCTTGAAAAGCTACGGTGCCAAATCTGCGCCATATGAAACCTATAAATTCCCCGGATACACCTGTATCAGCGTAAATCAAGTTGCTGCCCACGGCATTCCTTCGGAAAAAATCATATTAAAAGAAGGTGACCTGATTAATATTGACGTCTCTGCCGAACTCAATGGTTTTTGGTCTGACAATGGAGGTTCGTTTGTCCTTGGGGAAGACATTTATAATCATCAGCCTCTAGTGGATGCTTCTAAAAACATTCTTCACAAAGCAATAAATGCCATAAAGGGTGGAGTAAAAATCGCCGACATCGGGCATTTGATAGAAACTGAAGCAAGAAAATCAGGCTTCAAAGTGATTAAGAACTTAGCTGGTCACGGCGTAGGGAGAAGTTTACATGAGGAGCCTTCCGATATTTTGAACTATAGAGTCAAAAGCAACAGGGAGCGGTTTAAGAAAAACACTACTGTCGCAATTGAAACTTTCATCTCCACCAATTCTACCTATGCCGTAGAGCAGAATGACGGCTGGACACTCGTAGGGAATAGAGGCGGATTTGTCACGCAACACGAACAGACTATTTTAATCACTGATGAGGCTCCAATTATTTTGACTGTGGCAAATGGGCTTTGGGATTAATGCCTTTAAACTCTACAAATTGAGAGTTTAAAGCCTTCTATTTTTTGAATACTTCCTCTGCGTAAACTCATAAATACCATGGAAGCCTATGCCTTATTTCTGATTTCTAATCCTACCTCAATTCAGACTAATTTATCTGAATGAAATCCTTATTTTAGTCTAAGAGAAACCTCAAATACCTGATGTAAGCAACTGCAAAAAAGAAAGTTGCGAATTGCGTTTATACTGGTCGTTGTGCTTGAGCTCGAATATCTAATTGTTTTTTTAACATGACTTAAAATGGCAAACGCAAAAGAAAAGGTAGTCTGGATAACAGGTGCTTCGTCCGGGATTGGCAAAGCTATGGCTTTTGAATGGGCAAGCTTAGGATACAAAGTGGTGCTATCAGCAAGACGCAAAGAACTTTTAGAAGAGATTGCTCTTGAGATTAAGAATTCCGGTGGCGAAACATTGGTTGTTCCTGTTGATATTTTGGAAGAGAAATCCATAGAAAATGCCGTTCAAAGCATTATTGACACCTGGGGACGATTAGATGTTGCTGTTGCCAATGCTGGGTTTGGTGTTTTCGGAAGCATAGATAAGTTGACTGCAAAAGATTGGAATAGGCAATTGAACGGAAATGTCACAGGTTTAGCCCTGACTGTAAAATATGCGCTGCCACATTTGAAGCAAAACCAAGGTCGCATTGGATTGGTAGGTAGTGTTGGAGCCTATCTTCCTAATCCGAATGTCGGGGCTTATGGCGCATCAAAAGCAGCAGTTCATTCCATTGGTCTGACCCTGCAGGTAGAATTAATGGGTACCGGTGTGAGTTGTACAACCATTCATCCAGGCTTTGTGGAATCGGAAATTGCGAGAATTGATAATGATGGAGTTTGGCATCCTGAACGAAACGACCCGCGTCCTTCAAATTTAATGTGGCCTACAGATAAAGCCGCGAAAGTTATGGTAAAGGCTATTATTAAGCGGAAGCGAAATTATATTTTCACAGCCCACGGAAGGATTTTGGTATGGCTGCAAGGTTGGTTTCCTAGCTTGGCGAGAACAATTGTTTCAAAAGGTCCAAAACCAGAATAAAAAGGTTAGCGAATTTACAGGTGTTACCCAATTTTACTGACGCATACCTCCCAGTCTTTGACGTTTTTAGACCTCACCTATTTTGTACCTAATCAGTAGATTTGAATAGATAAAAATCAAAGACACTACAAATTCAAAATAACTATGGCACTGATTAATCCATACATCAACTTTAACGGGAATGCAGAGGAAGCATTCAATTTTTACAAATCTGTCTTTGGCGGAGAATTCGCAAATATCACACGCTTCAAAGACATGGATATCCCTGGAAATCCAATAGCAGAGTATGAAAAAGAAAAGATCATGCACATTGCCTTGCCCATCGGTCCAAATATCCTGATGGGCAACGACGTCCCTGAAAGAATGGGTAAGGTAAATGAAAATGAACACAGGTCTAAAATATCCATTGCCGCAGAAAGCAAGGAAGAAGCTGAACGCATTTTTAATGAACTTACTGTCGGAGGCACTATCGAAGTCCCTCTAGATGAAAGTCCTTGGGGCTCTTATTTTGGGATGTTCCGTGACAAATACGGGATTGAATGGATGGTGGATTTTGACCCAAGACACAAAGGAAAAGTCTAAGTTGTAATCACCTAAATCAGTACCAATAGTATGCTCTCAATAAGCCTAATCTTATTGGGAGTGTTAATTTTTAATCCTTTATTCTTCGAGTTAAGATAATTTGCTAAATGCATAACTAAAGCTCTATCCTAGAATAAAAAATCACTCAATACCCCTGAGAATTAAAATCTTATCAACCAAACACTACCTAGACATAATTCTTAATTTAGAATACAATTCAGTAGCTGTTTATTTCCTGTTATAAATTAGGGGTCATAGGCTTACGCATAGTCTGACTTCACATATTAAATATTCAATCTTAGAATAAAATGAGCAAAATTATTTTTGATTGTGCAATCTCCTTAGATGGCTATTTCGCAGGAGATAACAGAAGTCCAAGCAATCCAATGGGTGGAGTTTCAGGACTAATCCATCAATGGATGTTTGTGCAAAAAGCATTTTGGGAGCACTTGGGGATAGATGGAGGCAAGGAAGATGGACCTGATGGCAAATACATTAGAGAGACCATTGCAAGAACCGGTGCCTACATCATGGGAAAACGAATGTTTGAAGAAGGGGAAGCGCTTTGGCCTGAAGATTTATTCAAGGCAGATGTATTTGTTATGACACATGAAAAGAGGGATCCTTGGATTCAAAAAGGATCAACCACCTTCTATTTCATCAACGACGGATTACAAAGCGCCTTAGAAAAAGCAAGAGAATCGGCCAAAGGAAAAGACATCAGAATTCAGGGTGGAGCTAATACTATACAGCAATACCTCAACGCAGGGCTTATTGACGAATTTTTCATTCATATCGCCCCTGTTTTTTTAGGAACTGGCGTCCGATTGTTTGATGGAATGGACAAGGACAAATACGATTTTCAAATTGCAGAGGTAATGCCTTCTGACTTGACTACACATGTGAGATACAATTTGAGGAGGAAATAAGGGGATCTTACTTTCATTTCTACTAATCCAGAACAAGATCTCGAACAGAAATCCGATTGTGTATTGAGGAATTTGCAATCTCATAGTAATACACTAGAGTTAAAAAACTCAAACAATATCATGCCTCTTAGATGAAATTATTACTTTGGGATGCGAAGGTTGAGGGGTATTGCCTATTACAAATCAAATGCAGAATGAGTAAAAAAATCATCGTAGTACTATTTCTTTTTTTCGGGTTTTCCCAAGTAAAATCACAAGATGTCGAACAAATTGCTATCGGCTCAACACATCATATTCACTCCAACATTTTAAATGAAGACCGGGAATACTGGGTAAGTCTTCCAGATTCATACAGCGAAGATGGGACTGCATATAAAAAATATCCAGTGCTTTTTATTTTGGATGGAAGTGCACATTTCAGACACATCACAGGGATGGTCAATTACATGAGTTCTGGAGCCAGCGGCAACAGGAAAATCCCCGAAATGATTGTAGTCGCCATTCAAAATGTGGATAGAAGACGAGACTTTACTCCAGACAAAATCATTACCGTCAGAGAAAATAATTCCGGTGGTGGCGAGCGTTTTTTAAGCTTTCTCGAAGAGGAATTAATACCTGTCATTGATCAAAACTTTAGAACAGAACCCTATAGAATTCTTTTTGGCCACTCCTTGGGCGGATTACTTGCCACCCATGCCTATATGAAAGAGAACACGCTTTTTAACTCATTCATAGCAGTTGACCCAAGTTTTGGGACTTGGGATGCTGAAACCATGGACAAAAAACTAGAAGCAGTTTCCAAAAAGTCTTTTGATAGATATATCTACCTAGCCACAGCGAATTGGGGCAAAAGAAACTTCACCAATCGGGATCGCCATGTACGGTTTTACGAAGCCATGCATAGCAAAAGTGAAGGCGAGTTTCGGGCAAAACTTGAATATTTCGAGAATGAAAACCATGGCTCAGTACCTCCTATCGCATTTCACAATGGCATTTCGGCAATTTTTGAAGGGTATGGCATTACTTACCGGGAAGTAGAAAGCATAGAACAATTGAATGAACATTTCCAAACTATTTCCAATCGACTATCCTATGATTTTAGCCCTCCTGAGTATCTGGTAAACCAACTTGCCTACCAGATGATGCAAAGTAAAAATGAAGCTGATAAAGCTAAGGCATTGGATTTTTTTATTCTGAATACAGAAAACTATCCCAATTCATTTAATGCCTTTGATAGCTTAGGTGAGGGTTATGAATCTATAGGGGAAAATGAAAAAGCAATCGAAAACTATACAAAATCTCTGGAACTCAATCCTGATAATGAACACGCCAGAATGAAGATCGAAACCTTAATCTAGAATATTTCTTTAGGTAAAAGTTCTATATCCATAGCTTGATCAAGTCCTAAAAAGAACCTTTTCGGCCCAAACATCAGTTAGAGAAATCAACTGAGTTTAACAAGATAATACAGCTATATGGAAATAGGAATTGATAGTTTCGCAGCTTCTCCCGACAATCAGTTGGATGGTTCTAAATCACTAAGGGAGCTGTTGGAGAGAATAGAATTGGCAGACCAAGCGGGTTTGAGTTATTTCGGCATTGGAGAGCATCATCGCAAGGACTTTTTGGACTCCGCTCCCTCTATGATTTTGGCCGCAGCTGCTGCCAGAACCAAAAACATCCGACTTGGAAGTGCTGTCACGGTTCTGAGTGCTTCCGATCCCGTTCGTGTATTTCAAAACTATGCTACGCTAGACCTAATTTCCGAAGGACGTGCAGAAATAGTAGCCGGGAGAGGTTCTTTTACCGATGCATTCCCCCTATTTGGTTTAAATCTTCAGGACTATAATGAGCTATTCGAAGAGAAACTGAATCTGCTTTTAAAAATCAGAGATAATGAGGTTATCACCTGGTCTGGGAAATTTAGACCGGCACTTCGGAACCAAGCGATCTATCCTCGTCCTAAACAGGAAAAGTTGCCTATCTGGATTGGGGTGGGTGGTACGCCCTCCTCTTTTGAAAGAGCCGGCAAACTAGGCTTGCCTTTGATGGTGGCGGTAATTGGTGGAGAGACTCATCGTTTTGCGCCTTTGGTAGACTTATACCGAAGAGCAGGAGAAAGATCAGGATTTGCCGAAAGTGACCTAAAAGTAGGATTGCATTCTATAGGATTTGTTGGCAAAACCAGACAGGAAGCCATCGCAGACTTCTATCCTAGCTATAAGGAAATGTTTGATAAAATAGGAAGGGAAAGAGGATTTGGTCCGGTAACAAAAGCTGGATTTGATGCTCAGAATACCGAAACCGGCGCTTTACTAGTAGGAGAACCAAAAGAGATCGTGGATAAAATCTTGAGACACAGTGAATCCTTAGGCGGACTGGTAAGATTAACCTTCCAAATGGATGCCGTTAAAGACCATCAAAAATTGATGAAAGCAATCGAGCTTATTGGCTCCGAGATCGTCCCTTTTGTAAAAGATAAAAATTGAGTTTAGCACACCTTCATTAAAGCGTAATTAGTAAGTTAGTATTAGAGATCTCCTGAGGGTTGGGGGAATTAGGAAATAGACACAATAAGAGGGAGTGAATAGGGGTGTTGTAACACATTTAGTTCAAACCAAAAAACTATGGGAAATGTTTTGAAATTTTCGCCCTTTTTAAGCCTTTTGCTGATTATAAATGGTTGCAACGAATCAATAGTAAATGAACAACCGAATGAAAATGACGAATGGAAAAAAGTAAGCCAAATCGAAAAACAAATCGATAACGTCATATTCACGTTTCCAGAAAATGGATTTGCACACGACAACAAAGAAAAACTCGTAAGCGAATGTTTCGAGGCGATGAAATATAATAGCGAACTAATAGAGTTTGAAGAATTCAACGATACGATTTTCATAAGGGTTTTACCAAGCAGAAAAGCAATGATACCACTAACTGGACACACGCCAAGTGGAAGTGCTTATCCGCATATTAATACCCTTTACGTTGTTGCAAATGACAACACGCGACCACCAATCAAACACGAACTTATGCATCTGATTTCAATGCTGGAATGGAATCAACCACCACCATCTTCAAATTGGATGAACGAAGGACTTGGCACATTTGCAGAAAACAACTGTAGCGGTTGGAATGTTGCACAGATTTACAGATATTTTCTCGAAACAGACCAACTGATTTCAATTGACTTACTTACAGAGGATTTTTACAAGCAACCTGAAATTTTCGCTTACCACCAATCAGGTTACATTGTCGAGTATCTTTTGAAAAATTATAGTATTGAACAATTTGAGCGAGTTTGGAAAGGCGGATTTGGAAAATTTAAGGAAGTTTATGGATTTACATTTGAGCAACTAAAAGCAAAATTGGAAAAAGACTTGCTGGATAAAATGCCGAAAGTACCAGAAATTGACCCTCAAACATTTTACAAAAACTGCGAATAAAAACGTGCTACAACAGGCGTTAGATGCAATACACGGACATGAAAAAGTGGATTAAAGAACGACTGGACTACTGGGACTTAAAATCATTCTTCGGGACAGTGATTTTTATTTCAATTTGCCTTTACGGACTTTACTACTTTTCTGACATCCGAGATCGATTCCGACAGACGGACTTAGAAACTTTCAAAGGACACACTACAGGAGAAATTATTTCAATTGAACCAATTGTAAGGAATAAACAAACAAAGTGGAAAGGGACCGAGATTTATACCGACAGTTATAAGATCCGATACACTTATACTGTCAATGGACAAAGTTTTGAAAAAACAGACTTTATTCAACTTATTCCCAAGAATGAGAATTTATTAACGAGGATACTGGAAAGAAAAACGACCGACACTTTCGAAATACATTTCGACTTGGACGACCCAGAGAAAAGTATTGTGGCTACCGTGCACTGAAGTGATGCAGCTAAAAACTAGGTTTTCGTTGCGTGCAAAGCACGAACAACCAGCTCTTCCAGCTCTTCGAGATTTGTAATCTCGAAGCTTATCCGTTGAATGTCTAATTCTTACTCAGCAATACCTCTCTAGTAAACATTTGCATAATTGGTGTATATTTACACCAAACTAGTTAATCATGGGAAGACAGAGCATTTCATTAACCGATCCAAATGACAATTGGCTACAAGAGAAAGTAGCTGCTAAGGAATATGCTAGCAAAAGTGAGTTGGTAAATGACCTGATTCGACAAGAACGAAAACGGCAGGAAAGTATAGCCTTGCTTCGACTAGAATTGATAAAAGGTGAAGAAAGTGGCTACTCCAAGAAAACTAAAGACGAGATTTTAGCCTTAGCAAAAAACGGTCTGAAATGACTTACCTGCTCAGTCAAGAAGCAGAAGATGACATTGTTCGAATATACAGATTCGGCTTTATGAACTTTGGGGAAGCGCAGGCTGATAAATATTTCGAGGCACTTTTCAACTGTTTTGAACGAATTGGTGAAAATCCATATCAATTCCCGCAAGCATCACATATTCGAAAATCTTATCATTATTGTGTTTGTGGATCAGATACAATCTATTTCAAACTAACTACCGATGAAATACCGGAAATAATCCGAATAATAGGAAGACAAGAATTCTAGAATAACCATAACAAAATCAACCTTCATCCTACATCTGGAAAAGCCAGGCAACACAAATTGTTTTTTTAAGTATGAAACTACTCCCTCCTCTCCTGTAGCTGCTCTTAACGAAATCCTTTATTTAGACTGAACACAAAAAAAAGACTGGTTGCTTTTGAAAACCTGATAGAAATCAGAAAAGTAAATAAATCCAACTATTTAAAAGGACTGGCCTATCTGCCTTTTAGCAAGAGCCATTTTTACTTTAGAGACTAGCGAAAGTAAAATTAGCCCCTCTGGATTTGCAATCTCCAGCCTACAAACAAGCGAAAACATGAAATCTTTCGATCGTAACCGAGAATTCACATGTTAATTTTCGGTTACGATCGAGAATTTACATATTTTCAACTCATGATAACTCGTCAAAAAGAATCTGAGCTGCGAAAAAGGATTCATCAAGGAAAGCTTTTGGTAATCATCGGGCCTAGACAGGTAGGGAAAACTACGCTCATGAAGCAGGTCTTGGATTTTCCTAATGAGAAAGTTTTATGGCTGAATTGTGATAACCCAGATGATCGCCAGAGCCTTTTTGAAGTTACAACTTCAGCCCTAAAGTCCCTTATCGGAGGTTATAAATTGGTAGTAATTGACGAAGCTCAACGTGTACCAAATATTGGTCTTACGTTGAAAATATTGGCAGACGAATTTCCCGAAGTTCAAGTCATAGCATCAGGTTCATCAGCATTAGACTTAGCCAACTCAATTAAAGAGCCTTTGACAGGTCGCATACGAGAGTTTCAACTTCACCCAATTTCTATAGAAGAACTTTGCTTGCATACTTCTCCTAGGGAAGAGAAACGGCTTTTGGAGCGGCGGATGATCTTTGGCTTTTATCCTGAAGTAATCAACCATCCAAGCGAAGCACAAGAAGCACTTCAGGAAATTACCAGCAGCTATCTCTACAAAGATATTTTGAGTTTGGCAGATGTTCGTATGCCTACAGTTTTACAGAAGTTATTACTGGCTTTGGCACTTCAGGTCGGTTCAGAGGTTACATTCAATGACCTGGGAAATACAATTGGGATAGATAAGGAAACAGCAGAAAAGTATCTAGACTTGCTAGAAAAGGCATTTGTGATTTTTCGTCTGAACTCGTTTAGCAGGAATATGCGTCGAGAGCTCAAAAAAAGCAGAAAGATCTACTTTTGGGACAATGGCGTGCGAAATGCCATTATCAATAATTTCAACTCCCTGGATTTACGAAATGACAAAGGAGCGCTTTGGGAGAATTTCATAATCAGTGAGCGAATGAAATACCTGAGCTACAATCGCATTCATTCTAACGTTTATTTTTGGAGGACAACGACAGGAAAAGAACTGGACTGGCTGGAAGAGCGTGAAGGCAAGTTATTTGCTTTTGAGGCGAAATGGAATCCAGAGCGAAGGGCCAAATTGCCTCTGGGTTTTGAAGAGGCATATCCAGAAACTGAGTTTCGAGTTGTTAATCGAGAAAATTATTTGGATGTGCTGACTCAATAAAGGGAATTCTGGAAAGCTGAAAATTTCATTTTATTTATTGCAATTAAATCTAGGTAAACATGACGAAATTCTTAATTTAGAATCAACTTTTCCATACGTTTATAAATTAACTAATCACTTAAAATGAAGAGACAATTAACTTTTATTGGGGCCATATTTTTCCTAATCTCATGCTCATCCACTCAGCCACTCTCCAAGAACGTAAAGCAACAGCTAAAGGATAATGATACATTTGTTGTGAATGAAATTTCGACCGACAAATCCTATGGACTTTCTCCTAAAAATCCTGTAGAAGTGGGAGGAGCTAAAGACTCTGAAGGCCCTTTAAACGAGAGACGTTACTTAAATGCATTGACAGGCCCAAATGGAGAAAAAATCTACTATTATCGACAAGGAAGTTGCTGCCCTGTTAAAAGTGAAAACGGCCTAATGGGAACCGCGATGTTGGACAATTATAGAGTCACTTGGGCGAATTCAAAAGATACAGTGTCCATCTACATAAACATGTATGATTCAGGTTTATTAAAAGCTCCATTTGGATTCGGCATTAAAAAATAATACTTAAATATCCAGCTTTTGGAGAAGCAGGATAACCAAATTTGCGCTCTCCACGAAAACCTCCGTTCTCTCTGCGGTTAATCAAGAAAAATGCCCCCATCAAGCTCATCACTTTCTGGGGGCATTTGAATTAAGAAACCTACCGTACTACTTAATGATGCTCATGTTTGCTTGGATCATAATTAGCCTCAAGCTCTGCCAAGCCTTTTTTACCGTAAGCAATTTTAGTAATAACCACATACAGGACTGGCACAAAGAAGATCGCCAAGAAGGTAGCTGCAAGCATCCCTCCGATCACTGTAAAACCAATTGTCTGTCTTGCCACAGCACCTGCTCCATTGGAAATAGCCAAAGGAACAACCCCCAAAATAAAAGCTAAGGAAGTCATAATAATCGGACGAAGTCTCAATTTCACCGCTTCCAAAGTTGCCTGGAGTAGTGGCATTCCTACGTCAACACGTTCCTTGGCAAACTCCACAATCAAGATGGCATTTTTCGCCGCCAAACCAATCAGTGTAATCAAACCAATCTGTGCATAAATATTATTATCCAACTTCGGCAAGAAGTGAAGGGCGATGATCGCACCAAAAGCACCCAGTGGCAAAGCCAATAGAACTGAGAATGGTACGGACCAGCTTTCATACAAGGCTGCCAATAGCAAGGAAACCAACACAATCGCCAAGGCAAAAATCAGAATAGTACTACTTCCAGAGGAAAGTTCCTCTCTACTTAATCCAGAGAAATCATAGCCATAACCTGCAGGCAAGGTTTGCGCTGCCACTTCTTCCAAAGCTGCCAGTGCTTGTCCTGAACTATAGCCAGGTGCTGCATTACCATTGACTTCTGCAGAGCGGAATAAGTTGTAGTGAGAAATCACCGGAGCATTTTCCACCACCTCATAGCTAATCAACGCACTCAATGGCACCGATTCTCCTCCAGCACTTTTTACATAATACTGTTCTAAATTGTTTATTCCAGCTCTATAAGCAGTATCTGCCTGAGCCACCACCCGGAAATTACGCCCGTATCTGGTGAAGTCATTCACATAGGAACTTCCCATGTAATTCGACATAGTCGTAAAGATCTCTGTAAGTGGAACGCCCAATTTCTTAGCTTTCTCTCTATCCACAGTCACATGGTATCCAGGAGTCTTTGCGGTAAAGAAGCTATATGCCATTGCAATTTCCGGACGCTGATTGGCTGCTGCAAGGAACTGCCCAAGTGCTCCTTCAAACTCCTTGATATCTCCAATAGCAGAACGCTGCTCCAGCATAAAGCTAAAACCACCTGTACTACCCAAACCTGGAATCGCGGGTGGCGGAACTACCACAATGCTTCCTTCGGTAATAGCAGCAAACTTTTTGTTCAAGGTTGCCAACATCCCTCCAAGCTGTAGGGAAGGATCTTTTCTATCATCCCAAGGATCCATCTGCACAAAGAAAGTTGCGGCATTTGGCTTGAATGAGAAGTTAATCACGTTCAACCCACCTATACCTGTCACGTGGTTGATACCCTCAGTTTCCTCCAGAATGGCATTCATTTTTTGCATAACTGCCTGAGTTCTGTTACTCGCAGCACCTTCAGGAAGCTGAAGAGTCACATAAAGTCTTCCTTCATCCTCAGTAGGCAAGAAACCGGTTGGTTTGGTTTGGAAAAGCCCAAAAGTACCAGCGAAAATACAAACGAGTAAAATTAATACCAGCGGAGCTCTTTTGATACTAGCTCTCACCCCATTGGTATAGCTTCCAGTCGTACGCTCAAACCACAAGTTGAACTTGTAGAAGAACTTATTTAGTCCTTTACCATTTTCATTAACTTCAGAAGGTTTAAGGAGGAGAACACATAAAGCTGGAGTCAAACTCAAGGCTACAAATGCTGATAGCAAAACAGAGATCGCAATTGTGATAGCAAACTGCTGGTACATTCTACCTACAATACCTGGGATAAAACCTACCGGAATAAATACAGCCGCCAAAATCAATGCAATCGCAATAACCGGAGCTGTGATATCTTTCATTGCAAGACGT
>TARA_R110002020_G_scaffold51034_8_pt1 | contig 13876 bp, 12 predicted proteins | sample TARA_R110002020 | Tara Oceans TARA_R110002020 (sample SAMEA4396489) | marine metagenome | biome: Westerlies Biome; feature: [MES] marine water layer (ENVO:01000295) within the mesopelagic zone...; material: water (ENVO:00002006), including particulate matter (ENVO:01000060) such... | reverse complement strand
TTCGAGCAGTCGGCCATTAACTTTCTTTCTGCCTGCATCTTTTTTGTGTCTCGATACGAAGAGGGCAAATATTCCACATTCGCCCATGTGCTGGATTTTCTCAACAGGGACTATGAGGATATTTTTAACTGTCTGACCAAATATCCTGAACTCAGATCCATGGTATCTCCCTTTCGAAGTGCTTTCGAAAAGAAGGTTTACAAACAGCTCGAAGGGCAGGTCGGAACCTTGAAGATTTTTCTTTCCAGACTGAATACCAAAGAAACCGCATGGGTCTTCAGCGGGGATGATTTTGACCTCAAGATTTCGGATCCCAATTCCCCATCCATTCTGGTTCTTGCCAACAGTACCGAAACGCAGAGTATCACAGGTACCTGTTATTCGGTGATCATCAATAGGCTAACCCGATTGATCAATACCAAAGGGAATTTGCCAACCGCTTTGATAGCGGATGAAGCGCCGACTTTTTACATCCATAAAATTGAAAACCTGATTTCTACTGCTCGAAGTAATAAAGTAGCGGTTTTACTCGGCTTGCAGGAACTGCCCCAGTTAAACCAGCTTCAGGGGAAGGATACAGCATCGACCATGACCTCGGTGATCGGAAATGTCCTTTGTGGCTCGGTTCGCCATAAGGACACGCTGTCCTGGTTGGAGTTGATGTTTGGAAAGCGAAAGCAATTGGGACAGAGTGTTTCAATTGATCGGGACAAAACCTCGATTTCGTATAGTGAGCGATATGATCCACTGATTCCTGCAGGAAAAATAGCATCAATGCATACCGGGGAAATAGCGGGAATTATCGCCACGGAAGGGACTCAATTTGACGGGAAATACAAAACCTCTAATGTCCATTGTCGGGTCAATTTGGATATGAGGGAGATCAAGCAAGAAGAAAACTCCTACCGAACTACTCCAAAATTCTATGATTTCAAAGGCAAGAAAGAAGAGATCCTGACCAAGCACTTTGAAAAAATCCACCGTCAGGTTACCGAGATCATAGAAAAGCACCGGGAAATGGCAATCCTAGATTAAGTCAGTGAAATCATGCTAAGGAACCTATCGATCATACTTCTTCTTGTCGCTCACCAGGCATTTCCTCAATTCAATTCCATTGAATTTCGAAAGGAACTGGCTTCGGTGGACGTGGTCATCTCAACTGAATTCAAGCAGGAGGCGAAGAGATCTGAAATTCCTCCTTTGTCCCAACTAGAACTAACCGTGGAAAAAGGGGAGGAGATTGTGCTAGCTTCCCTTCCCTTGGAGGATTTTTCCCTGACTTCAGCGTTTGGCTACCGCTCCGATCCATTTTCTGGAGAAACGAAATTTCATCCGGGAATCGATCTTAAAACCAAGCGTTCAAAAGTGCTTTCCATGCTCCATGGAACTGTATTGTCAGTAGGCAATGATCCGCTTTTGGGAATTTTTGTCAAAGTCCAACACGGCAAGTATGAATCGATTTACGGTCACCTTTCTCAGTCTCTGGTAGCAAAGGGCGAGCTCGTCTTACCGGGTACGATCCTGGGGATTTCCGGAAGTACGGGAAGAGCTACGGGAGATCATCTACACTTGACCATCAAAAAGGGAAATGTATATGTCAATCCAGTCTTATTCATTCAATTGATTTCAAGACTATCGACTAAAGAAGAGGCAATCACTTATTTATCAAAACCATAAAGCAAGCAATATGAAAAGCCAAAATGGATTACCGATGAAGGATCTGGAGATATTCGGAGTCGTAAAAGATGGGAAATTCACCATCCCAGAAAAGGAAGTCAACGCACTGAAGAATGGCGGAATGACTGATATCGTGGAATTGACCGACTTGAAAGGAAAGGATATTTACATCGATAAATTACCGGCTAGACTTTCGATAGTTAGGGGAGAAGATGGGAATCCTGCCTTGCGGATTGATCCGGTTTACATGGAACCGAACCGACATCCCAGTTTGAATGACTCTGAGCGGAATCAGTTGGTCCGGAAAGAATTGACCAACATCAAGAAAAGTTATGTGGACAAAGAAGGGAACATTCAGAGCGAAATCATCGAGTACGATCAGCAAACCAAACAATTTCTTTCCTATAATCCGCGGGACATCAAAGCTCCTCAATCGGTAAATGGGCAAGAACTCGATCCACAGCAAAAGAAGAAATACAAGGAAGGGGAAACGGTGCTGTTGGCAGATGGGACAGCTTTTCAACTTTCGCCATCTGCTCCAAAAGGCCTCAGGTCAAATAAATCCGGTTTAGTCCTTTCAGTTTTGGTGGATGGAGGTTTGTCCTACCTACTGATTACCGGTGTTCAGAAATTGCTCGGAAAGGAAAGCCAGGAGAAAAAAGCGTATAGCGAAGGATACCTCCAAGCTATCAAGGAGGTTCAAAAGCAGGTAGAGCGACGGATTTCCCAAAACCCGAATGACAGAGATGCAATTCGTGATTTGAACAATATCAAGGAGGAATACTCCAAAATTTCGGCTGATTCCTCACTCCCAAAAGCGGTTAGGGATGAATTCGATATCAATGCCATCAAACGGCTAAACAGCATTGATACGGAAGAAGGAAAGAGCCCAAGAAAATGCTCCGAACAAGATAATGGCTTTGACAGAGACATTTGATATTTTAAGCTACAAAGGAGTCGATAAGGATATCCAAGGTCTGTTTTCCAAGTTTGCCCAGCAAGATAAAACGGGCCAGATCGTTTTTGATTTCTTTAATAAGGAAGGCCGAAAAGTTGATTCTGAAATCTTAAGTCTATACCGGAATAAACAGGCTTCGAGAGGGATTTCTGTCCTTAATCTTTCAGAAGATTCTCGGTCAATTTTTGTCTCCGATTCCTATTCTTCCCTGATCTGTTTTGCCAATCAGTTCAAAGCCAGAATTTCCTTTGATGAAGCTGGTTTCTTGATCATTGGGGCTGAGTTTGACTTGAGCTTGCTAGCCCAAGCGCTCAAGAAAGTTTCAAAGAAAGCCAAGATCAATTCGGTTTTTAGTGACTCGATTTTGGGAAGGGTGATGGATTGTAAGGTTCAGGATTTGGTTTATGATCGGGACTGCCGGTATTATTTGTCCGATGATTGGGTTCAGTTTAAAAATCAAAAGAGGTATAAAGTCTCGAAGGAATCGATTTTCACCTTTTCACTTCGAACCTACTGCATTTCGCAAGCGATCATTCAAACCGTCCGGACATTTAAACCTAAGCAAAGGGGAGTTGAGTCCTTTTATCAGTTAAACCAACTGCATTGGAAAGGACCCAATTAATACGGTTTTGCTATATTTAAAGGCTTGTCACTCAAAATTATGGAGAATAATAATCTTGAATTCCTCAAAAAGAACCTGAAATTCCTTGGCTTTGGTACTTCGTTAAATGCTGCACTTGAAGCTAAAGTTTCTGAGCGACAGGAGTACTTTAAAATCGGAGTTTCAGCCGATTTTAATTCTAGGCAAAAGGATGGGAGCCTGGGAAAGGACAAGGTTAATTATGAGCTGAATTTCTCGAGATCTTTGAAGCCCTACCAATATTTTTTGGATAGCGTAAAAGTCACCCTAAACGACCAGATTCAGAACACTTTTTCTTATGGGAAAGGAAATGACGTGACGGCAAAGGAAGCCTATAATTTGCTCAGAGGAGCTTCTGTATTGAAGAAGGCCATCCTGACCGACAAGTTTACTTTGAGCTTTATTGACGATGCGGGAATAAGGGGAAAGGAAATGATGGTATCCAGCACAGAAGAGGCTTCCAAGATAATCGCCGAGAATGTGAAGAATAAGATCAATGTCCACGGTTCATACGTCCTCTGTGTAAAAGGTTTTCTGCTGAGATCCTATGATGGGGCAACCGGAAAAGACTTTTCCTCCATGCCTGAAGGCAAGGTATATCTCGCCTATTCCTACTTTGATAGATTAACCAATCAGCATGAAGCGTCACATAATCTTTATGGCAATTTAAACCTGGCCTTAGATGCAAAAGAGGCCATTCTAAAAAATCTTAATCCAGAGCAGGATATCAAAGGCTTCAAGATTCTCCACGAATCCAAGTCGCATACCATTTTTGAGTTTGATCGAGAAGGCAATGAAGTGTCAGTAGAAGCTCCGAAGAGAAATGAGAACATATGGATCAAGCTGGATTTTGATCAAAAGACCGAGGATGGAAACTATGCCTTCAAAAAATTCTACCAGAACTATGGCTTCAACCTGGAATCTGAACTGAGCAGATTCCCGATCAAAGAGCTGGTAAATTCTCAGGAAAAGGAACTGCTTATTTCCAGCTTAGGTCGGGGAAATACCCAAATGGCCACTTTGGAAACTGGGCAGCCGGTATTGATTGAGGCCGATCCTCAGTTTAAGAAAATCCAGTTCTATGGCATGGATTTCAAGAAATTGGACGTTTTACCTTCACTGTCTCAGGAAATGGGTAGGTGAGGGGCCAAGTCAAAAATCCCTTGGCTTACTCATCAATCATCTTTTGCTTTTGTCAATTCTTAATCTTTAAACTAAACCATTTTACGACATGAGAAATCTGAATTACCTGTTAGTACTCGCTGTAGTTGTTTTATCTTTTAGCTGTTCCTCAGAGGATGAGACTCCAAAACTTGTTGAAAAATCAGTGACCATCGAAGTTGAAATGGAGGGGAATTACGCTGACTATTTGGTGACCTTTTCAGTTCACAGTATGCTGAGCGGCACATCTACTTTTGTCGCTCCTGTGTTGGATCAGCCGACTGAACTCAACTGGACCCAAGTGATCGAACAAGGTAATACCTACACACTTTCTTTTGAACCTGAAGTCCCAACCATTTCAGCCACTTCTTCAGCTCCGATCCATAGCTTAGGCTTAGTTTTTAATGCAGTTCACTTGGGAGGAGAAACCGATGATTCTTTCCAGCCACTTTCAGCGACCGTTAATGTTTTGGCTGATGGTGAGGTCTATCGACAATTTGAATATGAAGCTTTGGCTCCTGGAGAGACTTCGGTTCCACTTGCTGAAGAGGTTTCCTTTTAATTACCTATTTTATCTTGTAGTCGTTTAAATTGCACCATGCAGAAAAGTAAAAAAAGAAGCGTTTTTCTATTCGGTGCTGGATCGGCGATCTCTTGGGGAGGACCTCCAACTTCTGAATTGACAAAGTTGATCTGTAAAAGCGGAATTAAAAATAAGGAGGGGGAATACATAACTAAAGTGATATTTGATTGGCTGGTTAAATATTCTGGATTGGATGAATGGGATGTGAATTTCGAAACCATAATAAATGCAATAGAGGATATTGCTGAATATTGGTTCAATTCATCAAATGGGTTAATCAATGGGTTAGCTTTTCCTTTAAAGGATGTCAATAGGGATGTTTGGGAAGAAATATTGAATTTTAAAGTTACTTACAAAGGAGATCGTCAATTTTCGATGGAGATCCCAAATGCTGATGTGGTGTTGGAGCAGGATTTGAAATTCATAAGCAAAGACAAATATCCGACACCAGAATCAAAATTTTTCGAAGCATTGTTGCAGTGCTTGTTTACTGAAATACAGGCAAGAATAAGTGATTATTCATATGTGACTGTTAGTCATGTAAAAACTTTAGAGAATGAAAACAATATGGAAATCAATGACCTGGCACTTAAGTTTTTTGCAAATAAAAGTGAAAGATCAATTTTGAGATTATATAATCTGAATTACGATAGAGTATTTCAGTATTTGTTTTATAAAGCGGGCTTATCGGCTGATCAAGGGTTTAATGACGAAGAAATTTTTCCTAGATCCATTGTCCATTTTAATCCACTTAGAATTTTTAGAAAAATGGAGGAAAATTGCATTTACCATTTGCATGGTTCTGCATTCTGGGAGGTGGTACCTGTTGATTCTAATGGCTTGGATTACTATAAGTTTGTTCATAGCCCTTATCCAACACTTCAAGTAAATGAGGCTTTTGCAAGATTTGAAATGGAAAAAGGGAAGCCACTTTTAATTGGAAACATTATTACCGGTTACCGAAAGTCACAAAGAACGAGTCTTTCTCCTTTTAGGCAAATGTTTAGCGCTTTTGATCAAGATTGCCATAAAGGAGAGGAATTAATTGTAATCGGTTATTCCTTTAGTGACCAGCATATTAATGATATAATTAATAAAGCAAGAGAAGTCAATCAAAGTCAAAAATTGGTCATCATTGATCCAAAAATTGATATTGATAAATTCCTATTTAACCACGCTTCAAAATGGAAATGGCTTGATCAAATACCAGAAAGAAAACCCATAGGAGAGAAAATTATTTCCATTCCATTTTTCAATTTGACTTTTTATCAAATGACATTTAGGGAATTTTTAGAGGAGCAGGTAATCACCTAATTTTGGACTTAATTAAAAGATACTTCGCCTCACTATTCGCGATGAAGAAAAATTGAAGGTCTTCCTCATTTCCAACAATTATCTTCTTTAAATCAGAAACTTAACACACCCCTATGAGTATCAAAAAAGTAGTAGAAAATGCCTTGAATCTTCTTGACAAAGCTGATGATGGAATAGTCTTGATGAACATGTACAATGAAGTAGTGCACCCAGCGGATGCGGCGTTCAAAGGTCAAGTTGTTTATCCTTATAATGCCAAATCCTTTATAGAGGAGTCATTTCGGCAGAACGGAATTGATCTAACTGATAAGGACCTGAGATTTATGTTGATGAAGCTTTTGCTGTCCTTTGAGCAAATGGAAGCCAACAAGGTTAGAAAAGGAAAGGTGAATGAATTATTGAGGGAAAACGCGCTTAGTGATTTTGGTAAACTGATGTAGGTTCCGGTTTGAAACAGAGCATAAGGTTTCTGTCGAATGCTGGGGCTCAAAATTTGACGGGCAAAAGACTTCCAAATCATGGTTTTCCTAGCCATACCAACCCAGTAAATGATGCCCTATTCCGGTTTTATCCAATTGTATGCACAAAGGTCGGACGGCCTGTCAGTTTCAAAAAATTGAGGCTTCTAGCAGAATTTCCTAAAAACAGGGTTTCCTACGGACTGCCTCCCAGTTTTTAAATTCTAATTTTTTGGCACTTTCCCGGCCATCCTTAATGACCTGCATAAATTTTAACTAAAACCAAAATACTATGGCATTCTCAAAAAAGTACATTGGAAAAGGAAAGCAAGTCGAAAACATGGACATTGTGGAAGTAAGCCTGAATATGACTGAGCTTCAAAACCACACCTTCGAATATGAAGGAGAAACCTTCGTCAAGTTCAATGTCGCCAAGCTGAAAGAACCTGATCAGTACGGAAAAACCCACACCGTTTACCTTTCCGTCAAAGAACCTGATTCAGAAGAATCTTAAGAAAAGCCCGAAAGGGCTTTTATTTTTTACTTGGTATTCTTTTCAAAAGTGAATTCTGAGACTATTGATTTAGAATACCAGATAAGCAATAAGGTAAAGCCGATAATTGCATTTAGGCAAACAAGTTTTTTATTTTATTCTGTTTCCTAATAATATCAAGGAAAACTTTGTTTCTGGCTTCTGCATCATTGATTAAAGTAGAAGCGCTTATAACAAAAATTGAAATTCCTAGCTCCCCATAAAATCTATGGAAAATTGGTTTTTCAAGTGAGAACAATGGTTTATAATCATCATTCCTTAATCGCTGTGCTAACTTATCATCTATTTCTGTTATGAGGAATGCAGAAACTTCATCGATTTTATCTTTTTCTTTAAATGCATTGACATAATCGAGTAATTGCTGGATCCCTGCAAATTTCTTCCTATCCGGCTTTGACGCATAATCAAACGGCTTTATTTCAACCAAAACGGATTTCAAATTCCCAGGTCTATTTGGATTTTGGGAAAAGAATAATGACAAATCGGGTTTGTCATCTAATATTTCTGTTTCACCATTTTCTTCATTAATACCTTTTAATACTTCTCTTATTCTCTTATCACTAGCTGCATAGCTGTAAGTTGTATATCTGTCATCCAATAGCCATAGATTGTTTTTTCCTATTGCATAGAAGTCGTCCGTTGTTCTCATTTCCATAAATAGGTTATGAATGACCTCTTCAACTCGCTCTTTATTTTTAATGAGATTTTTTAACCGCTCTATTACTAATACTCTATCATATATGTATGAGACTAGTTCATTCTGAGCAAGCTCAATAGCATCATATAGATCACGGTCAGTAAAATCTTCTTTTCCAGAAGAAGATAGGATTCTCTCCTTTGTATTATCAAATTTTTTCTTTGCGTTATCGATAAGCTTTTTCTTGTCAATAAAGCCAGCAATTTCGATGTCGGACTCTTCTATATAATTAATCAAATATGGTCTTTCTTCGTAAATCTCCTCAATTTTTGCCCTATTTATCTCCTTGGTATGTGGAATTCCTTCTTTAACAAGTTCAGTAACTATCTTTTTGAGCTCTTCATTAATGATTTCCCAAGATAGCGACGAGAAAGCATCGACTCGAACTGGGAAGATGTCAAAATCATTTCTCTCGTTATTAACTCTAGAATTGAAATATTCAGATTCTAATAGTAAAAATCCAGAATAATTATAGGGAAAAGTTAGTTTTAATTCTTTTTCGGAAAATTCGCATACTGCTCGGTTATTTGCGCAATAAAATGCAAAAAGCTTTCCGCTGTTGTTTGATATTTTATGATTCAATATAAAATTGAATATGCCACCATTCTTATCTTGAATTGAGAATTTTTTTTCCTCGAAATCAGGAATGTCTTCCGATAAAATAGATTTTTTTTCTAAGGTGGTTTGATCAATAAAATCAATAGCAATTTTCACTCCCTTTTTCTTGTAAAAGAATAATGTAGGGATGAGGTTTAGTAGAACCTTTTCCCTAATTATTTCCAAATTTAGGTCAATTCTCCTGTCAATATGACGATCCTGATCTAGATAGTTGTTGGAAAGACTAGTAAGAGATATTTTTGTTAGATTTTCACTTATTTCTTTTGGAGTTTTATCAAGATTATCTGTGTCAAAATCAAAGTCAAATCTAAATTTTCGCTTTTCTTGTGCATCGACAATATCACTTTCGAATGTAGCAAAATCATAAACCTTTAGAAAAACAAATCTTCCAACGCCTTTACATCCAAGATTCTTTTTAAAATCAGATCTATATTTGCAGAATGAAAAGTAATTTTTATCATTTAATCCTTCGCCATTATCCCTAACAACAATAGTATGTACTTTTCTTGTAATTATTTCATTATCATTTTCTTTGATAGGGTTATCAAATGAATTTAATATACAATCTATTTTAGTTGCATTTGCATGGATTCCATTAGTAATTGCTTCAAAAATAACATCGAATTGAGTAACTCGACTGCTGATGTCTTCATCAACGATACGTTTAATTTCTGCAAACATTTTACTCATTGTTCAGCTGTTTAGATTTTATGCAATATTTTTATCGTATGTCTTGTGAAACTCATATCCCCGCCAGCCCCAATTCCCTCAAAAACTCATTGTGGGCCTTTTGTGCGGCTTCGATTTTCTTGTCGAGTTGGGACAATTTGGCGTGAACTGCTCTTAGATCAATCAGCTCCTCTTCCTGAGAAGTGCTTACATACCTGGAGATATTGAGGTTATACCCGTTTTGCTCAATCTCCTCCATGGAGACTTTTCTTGAATATCGATCTTTCCCTTTTCTGAATTTGAAGGTTTCAATAATGTCTTGAATATGCTTTTCATTCAGGGAGTTTTGGCGCTTTCCTTTGTCAAAATGCTCCGCTGCATTGATAAACAATACATCATCCTGCTTCTTGCATTTTTTCAGGACGAGGATACAAACCGGAATTCCCGTGGAGTAAAAGAGATTGGACGGCAGACCAATGACGGCATCGATATGATTATCCTGAAGCAATTTGGTTCGGATACGCTCTTCAGCTCCTCCCCGGAACAGTACCCCGTGGGGAAGGATAATAGCCATAGTTCCTTCTTTGGACAGAAAATGAAACCCATGCAACAAGAAAGAAAAATCGGCTGCTGACTTGGGAGCCAAGCCGTGACTTTTGAATCTGAAATCCTCTGCCAAGGTATCGTTGGGTTCCCATCGCAAACTAAACGGAGGATTGGCTACGATGGCATCGAATTCCGTCTTTTTGGCTGGATTTACCTCGTTTAGGACATCCCATTGATTGATCAGGGTATCACCATGGAATATCTCAAACTCGGTGTCCTTCATGCCATGCAGGAGCATGTTCATTCGGGCCAAGTTGTAGGTGGTGATATTGTTTTCCTGACCGTAGATTTTGCCTACTGTTCCGCCATTTTCTTTGATTCGCTGTCTGACATTCAGTAGGAGCGAACCCGAACCGCAGGCGAAATCCAGCACCTTATCCAATTTTTGCTTTTTTCCTGTAGCCGGTTCTTGGCTATCTAATGCAACGATTTCTGAAAGAACCGTGGAAATCTGCTGTGGGGTATAAAACTCCCCAGCCTTTTTACCCGAACCAGCAGCAAACTGCCCGATCAGGTATTCATAGGCATCTCCGAGCGCATCGGAATCGGTGGAAAAATCCGCTATCCCTTCAGCTATTTTCTGGATGATGTTGCATAGTTTTTTATTTCGTTCTGTCGGAGTTTTTCCCAGCTTTTCAGAATTCAGATTGATCTCTGAAAACAATCCCTGAAATGAATTGTCAAAGGATTCATTTTCGATATAGCGGAAACCATTTTCAAGGGTTACTAACAAATCTCCGGAATGGGTACGGGCGAGTTCTGTAATATTGCTCCATAGATGATCGGGTTTGATCACATAATGCACCTTTTTGCGCATTTGCTTTTCAAATTCAATTATGTCGCCAGGATTCTCGAAATACCATTTACCGAGAGGAGAAATAGCAATGTTTTTCGTTTTCTCCGGTTCTGATTGGTCAGTACCATTTTTGGAATTATTGCTAAAAATTTTTTCAACTTCAATTTCCAACTCATTTTTTGGAACAGTAATAAAAAGATTTTCAGTGGGATAATCTCTTCCCAACTCTTTTTTGGCTGCTTCTTCGTAATTATGGGATAAATACCTTAGGAATAGAAAAGAAAGCATGTAATCCCGGAAGTCATCCGCATTCATGGAGCCTCTCAGGTCGTCAGCTATTTTCCAAAGGGTTTGCCCCAGTTGCTGTTGTTCTTTTTGTGTCATTGTACTGGGCTTACTTGTGGCTCTTTGAAAAGTTCTTCATTGAACTTATAATTGTTTTTAAAATTTTCGAAGATCTCTGCGAATATCACTTTGTTCTGCTCGACCATTTCGGTTGGTTCAAAAAGGGAATATCCCCCATGATTCATCACATTAATCATTCTACTCCTAAGTGTGCCTTCTTCATCATCGTCTTTGATTATAATGCAATCTTGCCATGAATTGAATCCATGGAAATTTGCGGCTTTTTCAAGAATGTTTCGAAGCACATTGAAATGATAAGTGTACAAAGCATTGTCTTTTATAGCCTTGTCTAGCTGCTGAAGGATTGATATATGGTATATAAAGGGAGTGTCACTAGTCCATTTATAATTATATCCCTCTGAATCGGATCGCAAAAGGAGTTTCCGTGCATTTGAGCCCAACTCATGGCATAAAACATTGAAAAATAAAGAGTGGTGTGTGGAAATAACCGTTTTTACCTTGTTGCTATCAGTTTTTAAAATGCGCCCAAGGTGATGCGCAACCGCAATTGCATTAATATCATCCAAGGAGGAGATAGGATCATCAATGTATAGATAGTCCACCCAGCCATATGGTTCCTGTTGTTCTATCGCGGTTTGAGCAATAGCTAAAAAGAAGCACCAAATAAAGATCCTTTCTTCACCTCTTGAGATTTTGATATTATCAAGAGTTACCGATTTGCCATCCTCGATGATTTCCTTGCTGAAAATAACTTTACTTTCTTCGATAATAATTCGGAAGTTAAAGTCAAAGTACTCTCTAAGTAATGGTCTTATTCTATCATCGATGGAAGAGCCTTTCAGGTCTGCGAAGAATGTAGATTCAGTATTGATGTTTAAATATCGATCACTGTCACCGTGCAGGTCATTGTTCCACCAGAACAAATCTTCGGTAAAGGCATTGAAATACAAGGTGTCTCTTTCCTTGCCTTCCAATCTTTTTCCAATCTCCTTAAATTCACTAGACAAACGTGTTTTACCAGTGCCGTTATAGGCATATACCAAAGTGAATCTTTTGTTTTTTTCTCGAATATCACTGGCGAACGCAGCCAAGTTTTCTATGGAATGAACTTCTGTAGCCATGTCTCAGTCCTCAATTTTCGGAAATAACCCCTGCATTAAGCCTTTTTTGTGGTTTTGCAATTGTTCAATTTTTTCAACCTGTATTGTGATCAATTCATCTAGATCCGACAAGCATTTGGTGATCTTTAGTTGTTCGCCGTCGCTGGGAATGTTAATTTTTAAAGCTTTCAACTGGTTTGAATAAAGATGTACTACAGATATGCCCTGAGCCATTTGAGCTATTTCCTGTTTCTTCACATTGTTAAGGTAATACGACAGGAAAATCCCGTTTAATTCAGATTTAATTATGTTTAAATCCCCACCAAGTGCTACACCAGATTTCAAAACACAGGAAGCTGTGGCAATATCTATAGGTGTTTCCCCTGACGATGGAATGATTACGTCGTTAGCTTCGCTCAAGACTAAATCCTTTGGGTCGAGGTTTGTTGAAGACTTTATTTCAAGGATTGTTTCTCGGTAATGGGTGTAAAGTTCACCATACCTTATGCATGGTAATGCTCCATTTAAAGAAATATCAGATTTTGATATTCCTTTACCTTTTGAAAATTTTGCAATTTTTCCAAGTTCAACCTCTTCCCACTCCCCATCATTCTCAAATTCTGAAAACCGATAGTTCGGAACGGTTTGCCCTTCCTGTGGGAAAAGATTTTGCATCAACCCTTTTTTGTGAGCTTGGAGGGCTTCCAGCTTCTCTCTATTGGCGGTAATCAACTCATCCAAGGAAGAAAGGCAAGACGCGATTTTTTGTTGTTCACTTATAGAGGTGTGGAACAATTGTGAGTTGTAAACAATATCACTGCTAATATTTTGAACAATGCCCCCAGCTGAAAGCCTTTTATACTGATTTTGCATATAATTGGAATTCAGCATTTGCAATAAAAATTGCTTGATGAAATGCTTCTCATATTTACGTAAAACAAACCATCCGTCGTAAATACACCCTTCTATTGCCAATTCATAGGTTTTTCCGAAACTCATTGAGTTTGCCAAAATCAGCTCCCCTTTTTCTACTCTCCTTGATTTTTGGGCGCCTTTTGATGTGATTCTTTCCTCAACTTGATAGATGGTGGAGTTTATAGCGTTTTTGGTATCACCAATTTTAATCCAATTGACTCCGGATTCATCTTGAGTTAAGTATTCCTGAATTGGTCTAGGTGAACTACCTCTATCAAGTTTGATGAATTTTGAAAATAATTTTAATTCCCATTCTCCATCCTTCTCGAACTCAGGAAAACGAAGTTCTGGTACCAGTTTCAGTTTGGTTTCCACAGAATCAATTAAGCTATCACTCATCTTCTTTATTCAGTTTATTCTGGGCGATTTCTATGGCTCGGTGCAGTTTCTGCTCGAGGACTTTGATAGGGGGTAGGTGAACAAGGTATTCTGCGACCTTGATATTTCCCCTGTCCAGCTGTAGGAGTTCGATATGTTCCTGATTTTTGGAGGCACAGAGAATCAGCCCTATGGGTGGATTTTCGCCTTCCAGGGTTTCATGTTTTTCCAGCCAGCGAAGATACAGTTCCATTTGTCCTTTGTATTCAGCCTTAAAGTGGCCAAGCTTAAGATCTATGACCACGAGGCTTTTTAGCCTGCGATGATAAAACAGCAGGTCGATGTAATAATCGACTTGATCGATGCTGATTCGCTTTTGGCGGGCTA
>TARA_R110002020_G_scaffold42971_4_pt1 | contig 13903 bp, 34 predicted proteins | sample TARA_R110002020 | Tara Oceans TARA_R110002020 (sample SAMEA4396489) | marine metagenome | biome: Westerlies Biome; feature: [MES] marine water layer (ENVO:01000295) within the mesopelagic zone...; material: water (ENVO:00002006), including particulate matter (ENVO:01000060) such... | reverse complement strand
TCATAATAGATAATATGTTATGGGTAATATTAACCTTGTGAAGTGTGTTTATTGACTATATGCTCTAATAATTCTGACTTTGTATTCCATTTATCTAGCCCACACCAATAGCATTTTAGTTTAATCATATCTCTTTTTGTATGGGATAAAGAAAGTGTGAAGGATCTCTCAATTCTAATATACGTGTTTTTTGTTTTTCTATTAATATCAATCTACGCTTTATTGATGCTTCAAGTTTATCTATAGATACTGCTTTCTTACCACATTCGGATGAACATGTTCTACGTCTGAATGTTAGTTTACCACATGTGAAGCATGGTTTCTCACGTATTTTACCGGTTCGAATTAAATGATTTCTTTGTGCTTCTTTCATACTTAATTTAGAACATTCTTTACAATATTTTCTACTATATGATTGTTCAATAATAGGTATTTCTTTATCACATCTAAGACATGATTCTATCATTATTTTAAATCTCAAGATACATCACGCCCACATTCATCACATGCCCATGGTCTACCTTCACTTTCACTATTAGGGTCTGAATGACATACTATGTATCCTTTACCACATGTACATTTTACTCTATTATCTTTCATACTAAACTATAACATGATTTACACATATTAAAGCGTATATCGTAATAATCAGTTTCATGTTTCCACTCATGACATTTCTTACATTTTTTATTCATTTTCTTCACTCACAATCTCATCATCATCTTGTTGTAACCAATCCCATTCAGGACGTTCATTCATTCCTCATCGCCTAGTATGACTTTGAGATTATGATAAATTGTACTCATTTTTATATATTGATCTGGTTCATCAGCCATAACTTCAATAAATGCTCTAAGATGTGTTTCTATGAAACAATGTTTACATAGTTTGTTTGTATCTGTCATTTCTTTTAACCATACTCTAAATAGTTCTTTATCTCTATCAGTTGTATCTTCATTCAAAATTTTCAGTCTCCAGAAATACACTTTTCTTACTCTTTTTCTTATCTATCTCACCTTGTATAATATCAGTGTGTGAATAATCAAACTCTTTTAAATCCCAACATGCCATGATAAAACAATCTAAAACATCTGCATTTAATAACTCTTTATCTATGCCACCTTTCTTATCAAATTGTGCTGAACGCATCTGTGATATTAGTTTAGTATGTGATTCATGTACTCGTACTTTACCATTCTTTACCATTTGTGCAGAATTAATTGTCATTTTACTTCTCAATGATTGTACGTTAGCAGATTCATGATCTCTTATTTGAAGTCCAAAGTTTACAGGTAATGCTGGTATACCACGTTCTTCTAAATCTCTTATAAATCCTGGGTGTGCTGAGTCTATCTTACAATTATCATTAAATCTGTGTGCCATATCTTCCATAACATCTAGCATAGCTGATGGTGATGGTCTTGGAAATTCATTTGCTTCTATTACATATAATAAACCATCTCTTATTTCTGCACCTAATACGCCAAAATTACTAGAACCAAAAGCAGGATCACCATAACAACCAGAACGACCACCTATAATTGTTAAGTCATATTTTTCTACTACACTATCAATTCCCTCAAATATGTCTCCGAGACCATAACCATACTTTAGATTATACTCTCTTTCAAATGATGGATTCTGTTTCTTTTCTATCTCAATAATATCAGGGTCATATACTTTACCTAAACCCCATGTATAATCATAGTGCTTCATAACATAGCCATTATCTGTTTCATCTTCCATTTTCTCAAATAATCCACCAGGCATGTTAGGTGTACTTACCATAGTAATATATGCATCACCTTTAGCTCTATATCTCTCTGCTACAGTACGTGCTTCTTGTTGATATCTTATTGGAAAGAAGTCACCTTCATCTAAGAATACTAATCGTGGATTAAGACCTCTAGCTGGCTCTAAATGATTAGTAGGAAATGCCTCTATTTTACAACCGTTTAATACTACTAGAGATTCTTTTGTTTTAAACTCCTGACCTCTAAACAGACCTTTGATTCTACTAACTACTTTGTTAGTTAATTGTTGGTTTGCACCTGTAATTATTACTACTGATACATCTACTTGATTATCTTTCCAATTATCATCTTTAACACAATTCCAGGCTATCCATCTAGTCATGAACTCTGTTATGCCTAATCCCGTTGCTTTTTTTACCCATAACTTTTTATTGTTTTCTAATATATCTGCTAACTCTGATTCATAATCAGTATATTCTAATTTCTTAGGTAGTTTTTTCCAAAACATCTCAAACGTTAAACCTCTATACTGTGAGAAGTCACCTAGCTCCTCATCAGTATCGTTATTCTGGGTGCTTGGATAAAATACTATCTTTTTCTGACTCAAGTTTACCTTCTAGCACCTGTCTAGTTTGATCATATAGTGCTGTTATATATGGTTGTAAATTGGCTATCATTTGTAATATTCTTGCTCTATTCAATGGTAATTCTTCTCTGTGATATTCTTCATACATCTGCTTTTCAAGATTGTTGAATTTGATTATTTCTTCTGATGCTATTACTTCAAATTTCTTAGCTACCTCATACAATCTTTTCTTTGCATCTTTATCTACAACAGCTAATGTTCTAAAGTATGTGGCTTGTGAAACTTTATGTCCTTTAAACTTTAACCACTCCAATGCGTGTTTATAATCTGATTTAAACATAATTCTAGCAGTTATTATATGAAATTCTTTATCGTTTAATGTCATTATATACGAATAAATTGATAAACTATTATCAAAAAGAAGTAAAATGTTATTATATTAGATATACTTTTATACTTAGTATTGGTTTATATCCAGCTAGCTTATTAGCTTGTTTACGGGTCTTGTCATACTCTGCTTTTCTTTCTCTTACTGTTAGTTTTCTTTCTATTCTACACTTAGTTGCTGTACAGATTTTGCTTCTTAATGATGATTTACACTTAAATAGTATACCACATATTACGCATTTTCTATATTCTCTCATTAATAACCATGCTCACTATACAAATGGTCTCTTAAATCGCTTATTTTTCTAAATTTTTCTTTACATTTAGAACATGGTATATGATGTTTGTAGTTAATCAATGCTTTTTATAGTTGTACATATTAATATACTTTATACACATAAAATGGTACGGAATAGAGGAGTTGCACCTCTATCTCACTCTGGAATGAGTGCGTTTTTATGTGCCGTAATTAAACTAAATCCGTAATTGTTGTATATATTACTAGTATATAATTTTATAGCGTTTTTGGGTATGGTTTTATGTTCCATTTTAATTTACTCATATACATTTTTCTTTTCTTTTTACTACAAGTGAAGTAGATATATCTATGTTTTTCTATCTTTTCTTGATAACCTACATTGTCTTTACCATATTTATCTACTAACGCTTGATAACCACCTATTTTTGGTGTGCCTCTACTATGTGGATTATTTTTATTTAACAAAATTAAGTCTCTGCCACCACCACTTGTACCTGTATATACAAAATTAGTAGCCTGATACACTATACCTAGGTGATTCGCTGATGGATCTGCATAAGATACTACAATATCATGTTTATTTAGCATTTTTAGTGTACCTGATATAAGGTATGATTCTACATTTTTCATAGTTTCATCGGCTATCCATAATCTACTAAGCTCTATTACTTGTTTTTTATACTCTTTACCACAAACACCTTCACATAATTGAAATGAAGCTGGTACTGAATACATAATAACTCCTACACATTTATCAAAATCACCGAACCAATCTGTATGTTCTTTTTCTATTTTATCATATAATCCAAAACTGTATGTTGAACCTCTCAATCTGTGTAAATAATGATATTTTTCAATCATTTCATTTTTTGTTTTATCATCTATTTTTTTTATGTAATATCTTTCAGATATTTTCATGTTTTTTTTACATATATAAGCTATAAAAACATTCTACTTAAATTAATTTATCATCTATATCAGATAGACAACCTTTTCCTCTATGTATATAGCCTAATATTTTACCAAACATTTGTTGCATTTCCCACTCTCTAAGAGTTTTTACCAACTTTATACCTCGCTATTATTGTTAATGTTACGCCTATAATAGGTATCATTTCTAATGTATCAATACCATATAACAGAAAATCCACCACAAAGCCATGACCATGTAAAATACCTTGACCAAACACACACTCTAACGCCCACCATGAGTGTGGGATTTGTAAATATAATATAATTGCTGATATTGATAAACTTTCAACCATTCGTCTATTATACCATTCTAAAAATGCTTTTATCATTTTTTTGTGAATCCTTTACTTCTTAGCCAATTTAAATACCACGTATATCTGGGCAAATTTTTGTCATAGCCAAGCTTCTTTCCATACATGTGTTATCAATAGTTGGTCTGTCATAGGTTAATATAAAAGGTATGCTGAATATGATTATAGCTCCTAATAATAAAATAAGTGCAGATATACTAATATTCAAAATTTTGCTTTACAACCCCTACAAGTAGAAAAACCTTTTGAATGTCCATCATTTAATCCCCATGTCCATGTGTAACCTGCCTTCTTTTTACACTTAGGACATGATTCTATAGAGCCGATATTATCCCAATCACTCATCTTTAACCTCTTTTTTAGATTTAAATTCTTCTAATTCTTTAGACATTTCGCCTATTTTTTTAACTGCTTTATATAAGTTAATTTCTGTTGCATAATGACACCTCATAAGATTCTTCTTAGAATGTTCACTTATAATATTATCACAATGCCAACATTTCTTATTCTGTATTTGTTTTATTACTGATTCATTCATCATTATCTATCATACCTTTACCATCACATAAAAAACATGTAAAACTCATGAACATTTTATTTCCTTTACATTGTGGACACCTAACGATCAAAGTCACCACCTCTAATTCTTCTACGTATAAAATAGTCTAAAATTCTTTGACTTAAATTTCTTTTACCGTATCTATCTTGTATTCTTTCTATATCATATTCGTGTAATACATTTTTTGATTTACCTAGATTCATAGATGGATACATTATACAATCTTTTGATCTATTATCATGTCTCAATCCTAAAGCATGTCCTATTTCATGCATTAAAACTGTCACTAATGGAGGACTTGCTAAATTCTGCCACATTGAGTGTGGTACCCAATTCCAATTATCATTGATACATATATCGCCTGATACATCACCTTGCCCTGGGAAATATGCATGAGCTAGTACACCTTTTCTATTATCAAAGTGTTCTAAATCTTCAAAAGATATATCAAAATTCACATGTTCGTTTATATTATATTCACGTTTAAATTTTAGGTCTTTAATTCTTAATTGCCAAGCTCTAAATGCAACTGTTACAGCTCTTTCTTGATCATGTTTTGTTTTCCAATCATTAGTATAGTTATTTAATCTATATGTCAATGTCCCTGGACTCCAACTATGTTGCCATTCATCTATTAATGGTTCTGCTACTTTACCGTCTAAAATACATGCTCTAATAGCAGTGTTACCTACCATTGTTAACTCACATTTTATTTTATCTATATGTGTACTTTTTTTAGATTTTTTACTTGAAAACCTTCTACCTTTAGCCATAATAAAAATTAGGGAAATAAGCACTTAAGAATATAATTCTTATGCTTAAATATCGTTTTTGTGTTTAAGATAATCTGCACCAATTAGTATTGCTATAGGTGCAAGAAAAGCAATAGCTGTATTTTCGTTTAATGGAATTTTATCTAATCCAACAAACAAGCCTATCAATGCTGTATATGCGCCTAGTGCGTAATATCTCAGGTTTCCATCTGTCATATTGACATGTCAAAAGACTTGTATATAAGTCTATTATTCAACTATTGAGTTTTTGAGAATGAGTGGCTTGAATGGTATATTCAATTTACCTCTTTCTAACTGTTTATCGAAATAATCTTTAGCATCAAACACAAATTTTTCACCATTTGGTGTGGTTACTTCTATTGCTTTAAACCAATCTATATACTGATGATGTTTATTCTCATTTTGAGTGACTGGGTTTTGTGTTGGTCTAACATTATTTGTTAGATGTTTTTTATTTACACCTAGTTTTTTAGCTACTGCACTAACACCTAATGTTATATTTGCTAATATTGCATTCCATTTTTCTAAAAACGTTATTTTGTTACGTTCATCTAATTGTTTGGATATAAATCTTTGATCAGCTAATAAATTTTTTAAATTATTAATGTTTTCTGTTGATGCACCTATACTCGTTTCTATATCTTCTATTGTTTGTTTGGAGTTTTTATAATGCTGATAAACAGAATCCAATTCTTTTTTCTTTTTACCTGTTAATTCAGTTATTTCAATCTCTAATAATCTTAAATCTTTAAATTGTTTTTCAAATTGTTCAACATAAAAATATGATTTGCCTAATTTAGATAATAATGATTCAGCTTGTTTTGTTGTTTGATTAGATACTTCTAATATTAATTTAAGATAATTACTAACATCATAATCATGTGGTTCTCTTACTTCGGCTCTAGCATATTGTTTTAATATGTCTATTGTTTTGTCACCAGTCTGCTTTTCTATAGGTAAGGAACTAATTTTATGTCGCTTTTTAGTAGAGAGTGGGTTTTTCTCTGAGTGTTTTTCATTTTCTTGAAAGAGTGCATAAAATGCATCATTTCTTGAAATGTTTACACCGTGTTTTTTTAATAGATCATCGTATATAAAAGAACATAAATCATTCAGTTTTAAACCATCATAATACCCATTTTCAATAAGTGGTTTTGTTACCTCTCTTAATCTTTTTATGTATGATTTTTTTGATTCAAATGATTTATTTTCAAGTGATGCTAATTCATTTAAAATCAATCTTTGACTATTTAAATATTCTTCTGGATTAACTAATTCAGACACAAATAAATCTATAAATAGATGATATATAAGCGTTTAAAACAAACACGTAATTTATATAATGTAAGACTTACAAATAAAAGTATAATGAGTGAAATAATTACACTCCATGATGCAAAAGTTTGTGATTTTTGTAAAGATAACATGATTGAACTACAAGTTGGTAGATACAAATGTTTATCATGTGGTGCTAAAGAAGATCAATCATAAAAAAATATATCAGGCGTCGTCTGTTCTAACGACACCAAGATAGGTTGATTCTAGTTGTCCCTCTATTACTTTCTTGCATTTTTCGATACCTTGAACTACGGGACCATCCACATCATCAATAGTATCTACACCAAATGGATCTACATTAAATGTAAATTCTATATAATGACCTGATTCTTTTTGGGTTTTATATGCTTTAACACTGAATTTTAAAGGTTCATGTAATCTAGTTACAACTTCTTTTTTCTCAGTGAAAACATCTTTCTCATTTGCCATAATAGATAATAGAAGTTGATGTATATAAACATCGTACTTAGTCTAATAATAAATCAGTTTTTTTAATGCCTTTATGAGTTAAGCCTTGTAATTCTTCTACAAATTTTTTACACACACATTTCTTAGGAGAACCATAACATCTGCCACGTTCAGCAAAATGAACATCCTCTATATGACCACATCTACAAACTTTAAACGTGTAGCCTTTTTTCTTCATAATATCAACATAACTCATACTCTTATTTAAAACTGGATTGGATGATGGTTTGGTATATCTCATGCTCTTACTCCCATTGGTGAGTAATTAATTCCTCTTAACTCTGCACTTTTTCTTTGTGTTAATCTTATTGAATATTTGTAACAGTTTAATATTTTTGTCATGTATAGTATATGTTAGTTCCCATATTTATAGTTTTAGATTAGCCATTCTGGAGCCCATTGCATCCTAAAAATAATTCGTTCTTCCTCACTACTATCTATCGTTTCATCGGCTTTATCTATAGCAAAATGTATTGTTTCATGAATGATGGTGCATAGTAAATCTTCTATGTTTTCATGATTGAATGGAAAAACTTCCAGCTTTTCTGTTTCTGTGTGATATAGTCCTCTGTTTTCACCATGCTCTAACATAAAATTAATCTTCATTTTGTTTTACCTCATCTATTTTCGTCATAGCCATAACTGATACTTTTTTTAATGTTTTACCATCTTGCTCATTTTGTTGTTTGCTTTTTGCAAAAGCTAATTCATACCAATTAAGTATTGCTGTATAATCAGCAACAGATAATTCTAACTCTATACTCATATTTTAACTCTACTTATAGGGTTAAAGAGTTCTACTTTTTTTAATCCTAATAGTGTCATTTTGGTGTCTTTTTCACAATGATCTATGATATAACCCATGGCTTTATTCCAGAGCTTATGATCTTTAAAATGAGTGATATACCAATATTTTAAATCAACAAATGTTTTTTCATCAACTCCACCTGTTAATCTAATAAAGTTCTTTAATGTGTTTCTTTTTGCTTTTAATGTATTACGCATGTACCTCCATGTGTCGGCTGAAACTACTCTACCGTATTCAGGTATTAATTCATCTTGCCCTGTTAATAAACATCTTGTTCTAAAATAAGGATAATCGAATTTGCTTGAATAATGACCTACTATTTGGTCACATTGTAATATGTTCCATGATAGTGTTTTAAGTAATCTATCATCAAAGTTAAAATTTTGTTTGTTTACTGCTAATTTTATGTCTTTTTTTGTTATAGCATCTTGTACGTGTTCTACTTTACCAGTCAAAATATCTCGTATTCTCATATCATAACAAATAATAAAATTTTCTGTAGGGTCAAAATCACTAGTCTCAATATCAAACACACCTTGTTTTCTTATTCCATATTGTAAATATCTATATTGAATATTTGATAATCCTTTTCTAGGTATTTCATCTTTGAATAGTACATCTATTTCATCATTTCTCAATCTTAAGTGCTGATTAAATCTTTCTTCCAAACCAATTTTATTTAGTTTACGTGCATCGTTTCTATATTTACGTGAGTCTATAACTTTGGACATTTTTTCAATCTCTCCTTTGATGCTTTTGAGTGTGGATTCTTTCTAAGAAGTGTTTTACAACAATCACATTTGTTTTCTTCTGTTATTGAATAAACACAACAAATGGCACAATAACTCATATTTTCTTTATCCCACACACCTACTTTTTTATCTAAAATTAGTGGGTCTTTTTCACATAATCCTCTACATGTTTGCATTTGAAACTCCTAAACAAAATTCAAACTCCTTAATAAACTCTTTGTCTAAATTCCAATTTTGTTCTATGTACTTATTAGATGTTTGTATAAAATTCATATTCATAATTTACTCTCTATTTGTTTGTCAATATAGTTATAGATATTAATATTCAACTCATTCATTTCTGCTATATTTATAACTATTAATTTAATATGATTTCTTAAATATAACTCATTTCTCTCATTCGTTTTCTTTACTTTTCTATCATGTACAGCACCATCTACTTCTATTATCCACATGCCGTATTTATCTATCCACATCAAATCTGGGTTTTTTGCAAATGATGTTTGTTTGTATTTACCTTCTTGAATAACACCTAAATCTTCTTTTGTTACATGCTCTGTTATCATTTTAATTGTCTCTGTTTCATTATCAAATATCACATACCATTCAATTTTTACTTTTAGTTTATATCTAGTTATAAGATATCTCTGTATGTCTATTAATTGTTCTATATCAGACTGTCCTTGTTGTTTCTTCTGACCGTAATTAATGCCAGATTGTTTACCTCTAGGCAAATTCATGCTCCTCACATAGTTCTATACTACGTTCATGTCTAGTTCCTAGCTCTTTATTACATCCTTTCACTTGGCAAAATTTCTTAGTACGCATTACCACACACTGCCTTTATCACTACAATCTAAATGAGCACCACAATTTTCACATATTAAATGACATTCTGTCATTTTTCTCATAGTTTTAAAATTACATTTAGGACATTCAGGTAAGTTATCTTTCATAATTCACCACATACCATTTTGAAAACTCTCTACATTTTGTTAAATAATCATCATTGGCATCTCTTTTAGACTCTCTTTGTTCATTAGAAAACTTCCAATGACATGTAGTATGATAATCCTTAATATTACCACCACACATACAGCATCTATCAGGTAACAAACTCATTGTCTTTTAAACACTCCTGGTTTAGGCTCAAATAGATAGCCTTGTTTGACACGCTTTTCAATGTATTGTTCAACTGATTGTGTTGTATTAAATTTATCTGATTCCATAAGTTTATCACCTAGTTCATGTAAATAAACATTACCATCATCATTTTCTAATGCTAAGTCTTTAAATATATCTTCAAAGAACTTATCCCTGTTTACTGCTTTACCTGATAAATCAAATTGTGCAACACCTTTCGAAACATTCATACCTAATGTTGCTAAACATTGTTGATAAAATTCTATTACTTTTTCCACTACATCACAATTAACTATACTAGAAAAAGTAAGTTTTGCGTATGCTTCACATAGTCTTTGTATTCCTTCCATCTGTCTAGTCTGTATAGGTATAGCATCAGCGTTTTGTTCTAACTGAGTAAATTCAACAAATTTATTAATCAGTAATTCTTCTGCTTCTTGTGACATTATAGGAGTTTGTGTTCTAAGATGATTTAATAAACCCTTTAAATATTCTGGGTCTGCTACTTGTTCTAACTCACCTCTCTTACCTTTCATTATATGTTGCATCTTTGCTCTTATTTCATTCTCATGTGTTTCTTTTTGTGTTCTTATTATAACATCAAATCGTGTTATAGTAGATGGATCAAATGGCATATTATCAATAATGTCACCACTAACCCATCTCTCATTCTTTGGATTACATGCTGATATGACAGTAGTTTTACATTCTGCATTACCTATATGACCACCTTTATTGTAAGTTGCTCTCTGTTGCTCCATAGCCTGATTGAATTTCTTTTGTTCTTGTTTAGGCATTTTATCATATTCATCAACTACTATATGACCGCCGTTATTTAAAATCATGGCACCACTTCTCAAAATCTTCATTTTATCATATTCATCTAAAGCAAATAATACACCTACACCTGTGGCGTTACTACCATCTATTATACTTGATAGATTAGCTATTTTATCAGCAAATTTTACAAGTTCTGATTTACCACTATCAGCTTCACCAATCAACATTAAATGTGATTCTTTTCTATAGTTTTCAACATCTGAACCACCTAACAATGATAAATATAATGCAAGTTTTTCTAATCTTCTACCATATATTTTAGGACAAAATGAATCTATAAGTTTATCTAAATAATTATCTCTGTCTGTATCACACATTTCTTTTGCAACATTTAATTCTTTTTTTGAAAGAAGTAAAGTTTCTCTATTCTCTATACTTCTTGAATTTATTACATCTATCTGTAGTGTTTTTTCAGCTTGTATTTTTTCACCATTAATTGGTTGTTCTGTATTGTATATACCGATAATTCTTTTTCTCTGACCAGTAGAAATTGATGCTGTATCTTCACCGTGAAATACTGACTTTATAACGGACGGATTGTTATCTTTAGATGCATCTTCTGGTTCTTGTATTAGAATTTTTTGTGTGTATTTACCTGTCTCAACATCTAATTTTCTTGGGCTTGAGCCTATAATAGTACAGTCAAACTGAATGACTGTGTTTAAATCTTTTTCTACTAAATCTGATAATGTTAATAATGGTACAACATCACATGAAAATGTAATTTTAATTTTATTAAGGTAATCATATAATGCATCGGCACCTGTATGCTGACAATAAAAAACCTCTGCTTGGTTTTCGTCTTTACCTCTAAGTCTAGTCCATTTCTTAAGCCAATATGAGTGTACTGCATTTTTAACAGCCGTTTCTACTCTAAATCGTAAATCATGTTTTGATGATTGTATAAAGTCGATATGTTCTAATTGATTTAAATTGACATGATAAAAACCATCTTTTATAACATTCGATAAATCGTTTTGTGCTATTAAAATTTGTAATTCATCTTGGTGTCTAGATGCTGTTTTTGTATTATCTTTATTGGTGTGTTTAATTGCATCTACTTTTCTTTGTATCATTAAATTAATCTCTTTTTCTAAAGAAGTGCCATCTAATGCGGTTTGTGCTTTTAATAAATTCCAATCATCATCATCGCCATTATATCTAAATGCCTTTGTATCACTAGTCATAATCAATCACGTTCTAATCTTAATCTCTTAAAATATTCTAATTGTTTCTGCATATCTAATAATTCATTTAACTCTACTTTTATGGCTTCTACTTTTTTTCTTATTTTTGACTTTCTCTGTTTAATTATTTTATCTATTGGATTCATACATTTATCACTATCTACATATATTTTAATCTTCTACTTAGAATTATTTCGTTTTTTTGTCATAAGAACCAACATAACTAATCTAAGAAAATTTTCTTTTTTCATTCTAGTTAAACCACGTCTAACGTGATCTAATCTAGTATGTATTCCATTTTCAATTAATGTAAATCTATCAGGGTCTTTTTCAACTAACGGTAATAAGTCTTTAAGATATGATAATCTACCATTTTCACCTTTAGGATAATTTTTTCTTTCAACATCGTTTTGTATATATCTTAAATGATGTATTACAAATCCTTTAGATTTGAATTTTTTATGTGTACAGAAACATTCATTATTAAAATATTTTTCAGCCAGATACTTCATTATATCTGTTGAAGTTTTTAACGTAAGTCTTTTCGCCACCATGTCTTTCTTTTGTTCTTTTTTAACCAGTCTAATGCATAACGTCTAAAATCTTGTAGAATAATTTCTTCCCATTGTGTTAATAATTCCTCATCATTTTCATCCGCGGTCATGTACATATACCATCTTACAATTAATTTATTGAACTCATCATTTATCAGATAGTCTTTTTTAGAAAAAATAGGGGTGGAGTTAGGCATTTCTTTGCTCCGCTTTCATCGCTGAGAGTACCATGAATGAAGTTTTTGAGATCAATCCTTTCAATGCAGGATTATCTATTTCTGGATACTCATCTAATTTTTGTTGTGCAAGAATTACAAACTCTGTAGTTTTACCTACAATGTCATTCCAAATCACACGTTCATTTTCAGAAACATATTCTGGTGTAAATGATTTTCTTTCTTTCTGTGTTTCTGCTTCTTGTAATTTAACACCTCCAGCCATTGGTGGTGCTGGTGCTTTTTGTACGGCATTATCTACAAAATGTTTCGAACATTTATGTAGTCTATCTTTTACTAATGCATCAACTGCACCAGTTATAACATTTGAATCTTTTCCCCATTTGCCATTTGGCATTTGACCATCTATTGTGTATAGATTGCCATCATCATCTGTTATTTTTCCATAATAGATTTCTTGATTACAAGTTTTGCATGTGTATGCTTTCTTGATACTAACATCAATCACTTTCATTATTAAATAATACTCATGGATGTATTTATACCTTTAACGTATTCTGATGAATCGATATAAACACTTAAATGATTACCATTATAATTAAAATTTTCTAATATATAATTATCACAATCTCTACAATATGGGTTTTCAAGCCATCTTATTCTACTTTTACGTGTACCTGTTACTACACGCAAATCACATAATTTACATTTATGTATTGCCAATTTTATTTACCTAATGCTTTTTTATAACGTTTTAATTGTTTTTTTCTTCTTTTTTCCAATTTATGAAACGCTTTATTGGACATCATGTAAGTTATTTACTAGACTTACTTTTATCACTTCTGCGTAATTCTTCTATTATTTGGTCTCTCTTTGCTATTTCCTGTCTTAGCAGAATAATATATTCAACAACATCGTTAATAGTGGACATAATATTATCATGTTTTTTTATTATATAACTTTAACTAATAAGCTTGTTAGCTAGCTGGTTACAAATCAATTAATTTATGTTTGC
>TARA_R110002020_G_scaffold37828_3_pt1 | contig 13918 bp, 9 predicted proteins | sample TARA_R110002020 | Tara Oceans TARA_R110002020 (sample SAMEA4396489) | marine metagenome | biome: Westerlies Biome; feature: [MES] marine water layer (ENVO:01000295) within the mesopelagic zone...; material: water (ENVO:00002006), including particulate matter (ENVO:01000060) such... | reverse complement strand
ATCCCGCAGGAAGCCTTCATCGAGGCGCTGAAGATCGGCGAATAGGCGGGCTTCGGGCCGCTCGGGGTGCTGACCAGCCCCCGCAGTTCCAACAGCTTGTCGTCTTGTGGTGGCAATCCCTCCACACCGTCATGCCGGCGAAAGCCGGCATCCAGCGCGATCAAGTCCTTGATCGCACAAAGACTCTTTCACGGCGCCGACGCGCCGTGGCTGGATTCCGGCTCGGGGGCCGGAATGACGGAGGGCATGGCCCCGTCCATTCCGGGAAATTTTGTAAACAAGCTGGGTGGCCTGTCCGGCAGCTTGCGCTTTCCGGGGCTGGCCCGAAGGGTCAGCTCGGGATCGGCAGCGCCGTGCGGCGGTTCAATCGCCACTGCCAGAGAATATGCGCCACCAGCGCCAGGAACACCACGCCGCCGCCCATCAGCGTGCGCGGCGCCGGCACCTCGGCGTGGATCAGCCACACCCAGACCGGCCCGAACACCGGCTCCATGGTCGAGATCAGGGCTGCGAGCGCCGAGGGGATCAGCCGTGCGCCGGTGGCGAACATCGCCATGCCGAGACCGAGATTGAGCGCGCCGAAGAGGAACAGAAGCCCGAAATCGCGCGCCGAGACGATCAGACCCGAGGACAGCACCACGCCCACCACCGTTCCGATCATCACGCCGAGGCAGACCGCCGGGGTCATGCGCACGCCGGAGTAGCGCCGTGTGATCACGGTGGCGGCTGCGAAGACGACGGCGATCAGCAGCGCCAATCCGTCGCCGATGAAGGAGACGCTGGCGGCGAAGGAATCCGACACCATCACCGCAATGCCGGCGATCACCGCGAGAATCGCCGCCCAGGTGACCCGGTCCACCGCCTCGCGCAGGAAGACGACGCCGAGCAGCGCCGCGATCAGCGGTACGCCGGCCTGCATCAGGAGGATATTGGCGACCGTGGTGTAGCCGAGCGCCACGACGAAGGAGATCGAGGCGGTGGCGAAACACAGCGCCACGCCGATGCCCGCCAGGCCCATGGTTCGGAACAGACGCACGGTGCCCGCGGGCCCGTCGCGCCAGAGCATGAAGCCCAGCAGGAACACGGCCGCGAAGAACGAGCGCCAGGCAATGATGGTCCAGGGATCGGCAACCTCGAGCCCGCGGGCGATGGCGCCGCCAAAACTCCAGGCCAGTGCTGCGCCAAACACCAGAGCCGCGCCGCGCCTGAGGTCGGATGCCTCCGGCGTGGTAGCGGCGGGAGGTGCAACGGGGGCGGGGGCGAACGGGTCCATGATGAACTCATAATCCGGCCGCGGGCATTTTCAAGCCGGCGCCCGCGACATTTCGGGACGCGAACGGACCGTCGCCGTCGCGACGGGCGCCATCGCGGCCTTTCGAGGCAATTTCTCAGCCCTTCCGTCCGCCTTCCGCGGCGCCAGGGGCATGCAGGCTACCGGAATTGTCGCCCCTGCCGTGCCCCCGCCTCAATCAGCCCAGGCGAGACGCCGTGCCCCGCCTGGCCGGATCACGCGGTCCGGTCGCCCTTCCGCCGGGCGCCCCCCGCCATCGCCCCGACAGCGCTTGCGCCGACCGGTCCCGGTAAAAGTCGACGATCCGCAGATAATTGAGCGGGCTATGCATTCTGGCGTTGACATGGCCCCGCGCAACCCCTAAATCGCCCGCATGCCCAGATGGCGGAATTGGTAGACGCGCCAGCTTCAGGTGCTGGTACTGGCAACGGTGTGGAGGTTCGAGTCCTCTTCTGGGCACCAATTTCAGATTTCAGACTGTCCGAGACAGTCCAGAAACATTCTCAAATGCCCGCGAAAGCGGGCTTTTTTGTTGGTTTCACGTTCTTTGCGGTCCGATAACGGTTGGTGGCATCCGAATTATTTGTTGGTATTTTCGTTGGTATCTGGCACGATACCAACACTTTTGCAGTTGTGGATACCAACACATGGCACTGACAGACCGGCAAATTGTGAACTTAAAACCGTCTGACAAGCCCCGCAAGGTCAGTGACGGTGGCGGTTTGCACCTCTTTGTGTCTCCAAGCGGCGGCAAGCTTTGGCGCTTGGCCTACCGATTCAGCGGAAAGCAGAAGCTTCTTTCCTTCGGACCCTATCCAGTAGTCGGGTTGGCAGATGCGCGCGCGAAACGCGAAGCGGCTAAGAAGCTGCTGGCGAGTGACGTTGATCCTGCGCATTGGCAGAAGCTGGAAAGGCAATCGAAAGCCGATTCCAACGCAAACACATTTGAAGTGCTTGCTAACGAATTCCTCGCCAAGAACGAACGCGAAGGCAAATCAACGGCGACCATGTCCAAGAAGCGTTGGCTCGTCAGCTTGGCGCTGCCGGATCTTGGAAGCAGGCCGATCTCGGACATCACGGCCTCGGAGGTCCTTGTTCCTTTGCGAAAGGTTGAAGCGCAAGGCAACTATGAAACCGCGAGACGTTTGCGCGCAGTGATCAGTCAGGTGTTCCGCTATGCGATTGCCACGGCAAAGGCCGAAAACGATCCGACATTCGGACTTAAGGGCGCATTGACTGCACCACAAGTTACCCACCGCGCCGCATTCACGGACTGGGAAGGTTTTGCGAAACTGATCCGCGCCGTCTGGTCCTATTCCGGCAGCATCGAAACCCGCATCGCGATGAAGCTCATGGCGCTGCTTTACTCCCGCCCCGGCGAACTTCGCCAAGCGGAATGGCAAGAATTCGATCTGGATAAGGGTGTTTGGACCATCCCAGCGGAACGCACAAAGATGCGGCGTGCACACCAGAAGCCATTGTCTGGTCTAGTCATCGAACTGCTTCACGAACTTCAGCAGCACACTGGCAATAGACGGCTGGCCTTCCCTTCAACGCAATCTGCCGAAAGACCACTTAGCGAAAACACGATGAATCTGGCACTAAGGCGCATGGGCTTTGGCAAGGATCAGGCCACCTCGCACGGCTTCCGCGCCAGTGCTTCAACACTGTTAAATGAAAGCGGCCTTTGGCCTGCAGATGCTATTGAAGCGGAGCTTGGTCATGTCAGCGGTGATGAAGTGCGCCGGGCCTATCATCGGGCGCTCTATTGGGAAGAACGTGTAAAAATGGCGAATTGGTGGGCAAGCTCTCTAGACGAGCTTCGGCAAGCCTGATCATTTAAGCGGCGATGCTGCTTCCAACGAATCGGTCCCCGATTCCCAATGGCTCGGAAACCATGAGTGACGTGTCCAACTGGATGTATGTCGAAGTATTTACCGTCAATCAAGCTGCTGCTCTATGGTGCGGTTTTGAGCCATCGACAATGAATTTCTATGATGTTGGTAGCCCATCAGAGGCTCTTGCGATCAAACAAATGCTGGTTGGCGCGATCACGACAGGGCAGTTAAGGGCAAACTCGGAAGCAAATCCAGTTGCCATTATTGGCAATTATTCCGACAGTTTGATTTCAAGAGATGACCTAAAAGCCTACGCTGAACAAAGAAATCTTTATCCCGCGTTTTTGTTCGACACTCTGGCTCCTTCTGGCAACGCGGAACCATTCCAGCCATCTTCCACTTGGTCTCGACCAGAGCCGAATATCCCGCCAGTGGCTGCAAGAGCAGATCGTAATGTCGGTGGACGCCCTCCTACATACGATTGGGACAGCTTCATTATGGAAGTCATCAGGCGCGCCAATTCGCTCGATGGACTGCCACACGTTCAAGCCGACCTGATTCGCGATCTTCTTCAGTGGTTCTCCGACACCTATGGGGTCGAACCCGCCGAGAGCGCCGTCAAGCAGAGAATATCCAAAATTTACAAATATTTGCAAACAGCCAAAAACCAGGCCGACTAGGTTTCTACCCCTTTCTGGCTGCCGCAACATAACGTACAACGCAAAACCACCTCATCTTTTAACCGACGAGGTGGCACGATGCCGAACCATATTGATCTTCCTTCCACCGGCTTTGTCCGGTTGCCCGCCATCATCGCCCCGAACGGGCCCATTCCCGTCAGCAAATCCACGTGGTGGGCTGGTATCAAGGATGGGCGGTTTCCCAAGCCTGTGAAGCTTGGCCCACGCATCACCGCGTGGCGGGTTGAGGACATCAGAAGCCTGATTGAAACTGGAGGCCAGTAGATGGCTGGGCGTCGCCCCAACCGTCGGGCGATCAAGCTGCATTACAGCTACACGACGGAAGAAGCCGCGCGGTCACTTGGCGTTTCAAAGGGTACTGTCCGTCGGTGGTTGAAAGACGGCTTGCGGCATATTTCCGACCAGAGACCGTTTCTGATCCTTGGACCCGACCTGCGCGACTTTCTGGATAGGCGCGCCAAGCCGAAGCAGCCATGTCAACTTCACCAGTGCTTCTGCTTCCGCTGCAAGGAGCCAAAAGCAGCGGCAGGCGGAATGGTCGACTATGTCCCGCATACCGCTCTTAATGGCCAGATCAGCGCTATCTGTGAGGGTTGCGGGACAATCATGCACAAAGCCTTCGGTGCCGCGAATCTGCACCTCCTGAAGCGTCTGGCGGATGTTTCATTTCCCCAAGGCCAGCCACGCCTAGGCGATAAGGGCAAACCCCGTGGAAATGAACACTTCGAGAAGGAGCCAGTGGCATGAAAAAGCATCATCCGAAAAACGAGCGGATCAAGCGCCGCTATATCGACTATCTGAAGGAAGCCAAGCGCATGGATTCGAGCAGCGTCGATATGGCAGCGGCAGCTATGGCCAGCTTTGAACACTGGTCCAATTACCGCGACTTCGCGAAGTTTCACATCGAACACGCCAAACAGTACAAGGCCTGTCTCGCAAAATCAGTAAACGAGAAAACTGGCAAGCCGCTGGCCAAGGCCACCATCCATTCCCGGCTGATGGCGCTCAAGGCTTTTGTGTTCTGGCTGGCCGGACAGCCTGGCTACAAGTCGCGTATCGCCTACGCCGATGCGGACTACTTCAACCCTTCGTCCAACGACAGCCGCATCGCGACAGCGCAGCGCGAGAAGAAGGTTCCGACCATTGACCAGATCAAGCTGGTTCTTTCGAAAATGCCGACCGGCAGTGACATTGAAAAACGGGACCGGGCAATCATTGCTTTCACCTTGCTGACTGGCGCGCGAGACGATGCAATTGCATCCTTCCGTCTAAAGCATATCGATCTGGCAGACAGAAGCGTGTTTCAAGATGCCCGCGACGTACGAACCAAGAGCCGAAAGACCTTCACCACGTTCTTTTTTCCCGTCGGTGACGATGTCGAGGCAATTGTCCAGGATTGGGTGCAGTACCTTACTGAAACCCTCATGTTCGGGCCGGACGATCCGATTTTCCCAACGACGGAAGTGGGAGTGACCAATACCGGCCTGTTCGGCGCGCTGGGTCTATCCCGAAAGAACTGGAAAAACGCTTCGGCAATCAGACGGATATTCAAGGTCGCGTTTGAAGCTGCTGGCCTGCCCTATGCCAATCCGCACAGCTTCAGGAATACGCTTTCCTTGTTGGGTGAAGCTCGATGCCAAACGCCCGAAGCTTTCAAAGCCTGGAGCCAGAACCTGGGCCACGAGCAGGTGCTGACTACATTCACCAGCTACGGTGCGGTGGCAACCCGGAGGCAGGCGGAAATCATCGCCGCGTTAAGGGATTGCAATCCGCAATCGCCCCAAGATAGACCCCGCGATGAACTGGCTGAGATTCAAAGGCTGGTCCAGCTCCTGCAGAGGAAGAGCTGATTTCTAAGCTCCCGAATCATCGACAGATGGCTTGATTGGCAAGAGAATCGTGCGGAGAGGACGGTCATCGGCACGGTTACGGCCAGTGATGCTGCTGGCGTCACGGGGTTTGCGATCACGGCTGGCGATGATGCCGGGTTCTTTGCCATCGATGCTGCCGGTCAGATCACCCTGACGGCCGCTGGTGCGGCAGCCGCTGCAGCATCCAACGACTTCGAGACCGGACCCAACGTGTTCAGCCTGTCGGTCTAGGCCATTGAGAACAGGTCGCTGCCGAGCGCTTCGGAATAACCCAAGACGGTCAGGTCCTGTTGCAGCACATCAATAGCCTCGGCGTAATTTCCTACGCCTGATTTTGTCGCCTCGTGCAGAATCGATCCTACTGCGACAATCTTGGTCGCCAGTTCCAGGCCATATTCCTGCGCGATGCCGCGCTCCGTCGCGACGCCCTGGTAAAAGCTGTGGCTCTGCTGGAAGAACTCCAGCGCGTCGGCGACGATTATTCCTTCGGCCTCTGCCATAGCGTCGCCAACAACCTCGTCGTACACCTCGGCGATGAATGCGTCGAAGTCCAACTCAAGAAGATCGTGGCTGAAGGCACCTTCTTGTTCGGGCAATGACGCGAGGTTGGCTGCGAAATTGATGAAGAGGTTCTCCATGTTGAATTGTGCGTAGTATGGATCGTTGAGGTCGTTCTCATTGTCAGAAGACTGGATGAGGTATTCGAAGCCGGAGACGGTGGGCACCGAACCGGTGAAGAACTGGTAAGTTGCAGCCACAAGGTCGATTTGTTCGTCGTGAGTGAGCCAAGGCATCGTTTCTGCGGCATCATGGTGATCGTGTCCGTCTGCCGGCGAGTGAATTTCGTGCTCGTGAACTGCAGCCATTATTTCATCTGGAGCACCATACAAAGCCTGCACATGAGCGATGTCATCGGATGTCAGATCATGCTGGTGTCCGAGGTAGGCGTGCATAATCGAAGCGCTATCCGCTACATGATCGAGGCCTATAGCATGACCAATTTCGTGCACGGCAGTCGCGAAGAAGTTCATGCTGCTGCCCGCTCCGTCCCGCGTCCATGTCTCGGCTTCGTCAAAGATAATTTCGACGCGGTAGAGCTGATCGCCTCTGTACTGCCAACTCGCTTCGCCAATGCGTCCGAAGCTCCCGTCGATCTCTCCCCAACCAAGTCGAATATCATTGGAGGACGAATCTGCCGTCTCTACGAAATCGATTGCAGCGACCGATTCCCAGACCGCAAAGGCATCGCGGATCACATCGCGCCAGTTCGTCTCGCTGATGTATCGCGAAAATTCGTAGAACCTGCCCGCCGCAGACGCAAAGCTCCAGTTGACCGTAGTCACATCGCCTGAAGCACCCCATGTCTTCCCCGTGAAAGCCGACATCGTGAACCATCCCCTGTTCCCGCATAATTGCGTGAGGGAAGGCTCGCGCATTCGATTGAATACGGGGTTGGAAGATTCGCTAAAGTTTTATCTATGCCCGGATTCGGCTGCCGCGAGGCGTGGGAGCTTTGTTGGGTGGTAAACGAACTGATACCGGAACCGGCGGGATTACAGGCCACCGTACATGGGCCAATCGGCTCCCGTCACTCTTGAATACTCGTGCCTGGCTCTAACTTGACACCGACTGGTTTCACGCCGGTGCCCGCAGCATTTGGGCGAGGCGATCGGAGATCGGCACAAGAACGGCTTTAACCCTGATTTTCATTCTGGCCGTTTGAAGGCCGAATTGAGTTTACAAATTGTTAACCTCGTGGTTTGAATAGCAACCTGCAGTGTTTGTTATAGGAGTCATGTTATGGAAAACGAGTATTTTGAACTGGACCAGCTGTTTGATCAGTACCCGGATGCAACGAAGGCACTTGCGGCGGTTTATCAGACATTATTGGGAGGCGTGCCGACGGTCGCCGGCTTCACCTATCTGATTAACAACGCAGCCGGCTCAAACTACGGTGCCGGAGGAGGCGTCGTTTTCAACGCGGAAAACATATTCATCAACATTGCCAATGGCCTTGTATCTGGCAACACCGACGCTTCCAATCAGTTCAACACTCTGATCGGCAATTCCAGCACACTGGCAGAGCAAGTGGCTGCTCTCTACGACGCGCTGATCCCCGAGGAATTTAGGACGGAGGAGGGGCGTGCATTCCTGACTCGCCCGGATGCTCTGGCTTTCTACCAGCAGGTGGCGGCTGAACGCGGCATCGCCAGCGACGACGGCGCTGCTATTGTGGCTCTGTCCTCGCTGTTCGAGATCATGGTGCGCGAAGATATCGGCGTCGGCAATGCCGTGAACGACCTTATCACTGCCGTCAATGACGGCACCGCAAACCTGCCGGCTGATGGTGAGAACTTTACCGAAATCGAGACGGCAGATGGCACCGCGCATGACGAGGATGATTCCATCGGGACTGATGTTGGTGGAGGCGAAGGCGGTGGCGGCGGAGGTGGCGGCGGTGGCGGGCCGGTTGGTGACACAACGGGCCCTTCATTCACATCCACTTCAGCACTTTCGGTAGAGGAAAATACGAAATACGCCGGAACAGTGGTCGCGACAGATGCGTCTGGTCCGGTCACCTATGCACTGGTTGGTGGTGCTGATCTTGTACGCTTCAATATAGACACGAGTACAGGTACATTAACGTTCAAGAACGCACCTAACTTCGAGGCCCCGGCAGATGCCGGTGGAGATAATGTCTATGATGTTGTTGTTCGTGCCACTGATTCCGCGTCTAATTCTTCCGATCAAAACATTACAGTATCAATTTCTGATGTAGAGGAGTTGATCGTTGACGCCGATGGATTTGGGGACTACTTGACCATCGAGGAGGCCGTTAGCGCAGCAGAAAATGGCGATACCATATCGATAAACGCAGGCACGTACACGCTGCTGGGGGCGTTGAACATTACGAAATCGCTGACGATTATCGGTGCGGGTGAAGGCGATGTGACGATTAATACAGCGAATGCGGGTTACGGCATTCATGTCACGGCCGACAATGTCAGCATCAAAGATCTGACGCTGAACGCTTCGGCGACCACCATTTACGGAATCAAGGTCAATCCAGGCAATGGTGCGTCGGCGGATGCACTCACCGGTTTCCAGTTGGAGAACGTGACGGTTAAGGGTGCGGGAAGGTCCGAAATCGATCTGAACGGTGTCGATGACTCGAAGCTGATCAATGTGACCGCAGATGGCATGGGAACTGCCGGCGTCGGAATCGCGCTGTCTGACTCCACTGGTATTGAACTGACCGATATCACGACCACGGGGAACAACTGGGGCTCGGTCGGTCTCTATTCGGCGGGCCGCAGCTATGAACCTGGCACCAATGACATCACCTTCAATGGCAGCTACAGCCATGTTGAGCCGATCGGCATCTACGCCGACGAAGAGGGTGCCACCTCGGTCGAAAACATCGACTTTGGCGGAATTTTCCCCGGCGGTGTCTACGCGGTGCAGAATGAAGCGCATCGCGATGGTGGCGACGGCCGCGGCGACGACTTCACCTTTTTCTTCGGTTCCGAAGCGGACGCCGTTGACTTCGCAATCGCCCTGCAGGGTGGCGGCGCCAACGTTGCATCGGTCATCACCGGTCCAATCGGGCCGAATGATGTCGATGCCGAACTCGGCTCCGTGTTTATCGTGGCGCAAGGCATGTCGATCCAAGAAGCGATCGACAACGCGGCGGACGGCGATACCATCATGGTTCGCGCCGGCACCTACAGAGAAGACCTGAACATCAGCAAGCTGGTTACCATTGTCGGTGCCAATGGCGGTGTGATCGGTACTGACGCTGGACGGGATTTGACGGCTGGTGCAGGTGAAAGCACCATTGAGGGCCGGATCGTCGTTCTTCACGACGGTGTCACCATCGATGGCGTCCGGGTGCTAAACGGCAATTCCGGCGGAGCCTTCGAAAATGCGGGGATTCACGTCCAGGCGGAAAACGTGACCATCGAGAACTCGGTGTTCTATCGAGACGGCGTGGTCAATGCCGATGCCTCCCGCGGTGTTACACATTCTGTGGGCTCAGGTGACGGCCTTACGGTGAGTGGCAACGCCTTCACCGGCTGGCACACCGGCAGCTACGTCAATGGCGGCACCGATGTGACAGTTGAAAACAACCTTTATCTGGGCAACCTCGTGGGCATGTCGCTCGATGCCTATGTTGGCGCCACCGGCCTGGCGGTCAACGGCAACACCTTCACCGATCAGGTTCTTGAAGGTATGGGCATCGGGTCCGTGGGCGGCGCATCTTGGGCTGGCGATATTTCCGGCAACACCTTCAACGGTGTGGGTGTGTTCAACTATGATCCGGCGCTCGCCACCGATCTGGTTGAAGGCAACACCTTCAACGGCACAGCTGGAAACGACACGCTGAGCGACGACAGCACGGCATCGGGCCGTATCGGCGGCAACACGCTGGTTGGCGGGGATGGCGATGATGTCTATCTCGTCGATGGCAATGACACGGTTGTCGAGGCTGCAGGCGAGGGTATGGATGAAGTCCGAACCACAGACAGCTACACATTGCCGGATCACGTCGAGACCCTGACGTTGCTTGACAAGGCCAACAACACTGAAGACTTCGAAGACTTCAATCTCGGCTCGATAGCGAACGGGGAAAACGGCTGGAAGAATGTTGGCGGACCTCGCGACGAAAATATAGTCAACGACGGCGGAGATAAGGCATACCAGATTTCCTCGGATCCGCATTCCGGCGACTACGGCGGACCCTATACACCGGAGCTCGGTGTTGCGGCTGGCGAATCGACGACAACGGCCGGCGCGGACTCGATCCAGGCCCGCTTCACCTTTAGGGCGGTGGATCCTAATCCCGCAGACAATTCGACACTCGAAGTTGATTTCGCGGTGGCAGGCCGGTCTGACCGTAACAACTTCATGCGAATCGAGAATACTGACACAGGCATCCGTGTCGCTATTGCCATCCCGCGTCTGGATGGAACTTGGGATACAGGTGGTACGGGCTCGTTCGATGCATTTACGGGCAACAAAACGTTGATCGAAGGCGTGGACCCTACAGTCGAGCACACGATAACAATGGTTCTCAACCATATTGACGGTCAGAACAATGATGTGATCAGCTACTACTTGGATGATCAGTTCATAGGTCAGTCTTCGACATTCGAGAACTATCGAGATTCCCAGGGTGGAACCCACGAAGTCAATGCCGAAGCAAATCAGACGACCGGGCTTTTGTTCCGCACCTCGGACTCCTCAACCGTCCCGCCCTCTCCCTTTGGGGACGGTCCCGGTGGCATCAATGAGGGCTTCATCTTCGATGACATCACCTACTCGACCTTCGACAAGGATGGTCCGGACGGTACCGGCAACGATCTTGACAACACAATCGTCGGCAATAGCGGAGACAACATCTTGCTTGGCCTCGGCGGCGATGACGAGCTATTCGGTGGTGTTGGTGACGACATGCTTGATGGCGGTCTGGGGCAGGATACCCTGACCGGTGGTGTGGGAGCAGACACTTTCGTCTACAACGACGTAGCTGACTCACAGGGCACCACTGCCGACACGATCACCGACTTCGTGTCCGGTGAAGACATGATCGACCTTGAAGCCCTCGAGCAGGGCATAGGCTTCTACACTGGCGAAGCCGATGGCTTCGGCAATGTGTCGCTCTCGCTGCAGAGCACAGGCAATAGCCAGGCGGTCCTGGACACCTCCACAAGCACGCTTTATGTCGATATCAACGGCGATGGAGTTCTCGACAATAACGATATGGAGATTCAGCTGACGGGCGTCACAAGCCTTGATGGAACCGACTTTGTTGGTGACTGGACAATTACCTGACCACGGAAACTGGTCATAAACGATCAACCTGAGGGTTACGAAAGGGGGCTTCGGCCCCCTTTTTGTAGATAGAGGGAGGCCATGATTACAAGTGATGCCACGCAAACACAGCAGCTTCGAGCCAAGGCGAGCCAGCATGCAGCCTATCATCGATCTGCACTGCACTCAATTCGGTGATGCTCATCCGAAAATGCGTGGGCTGGCAAGTTATGCTGAAGCCAAACGCGGAATTTACCTACGCAGAGAAGCAATCGCCGAGGTTGATGCAATAGCGGCTCTTGATTTGATGGAGGCGGTGACACGGGCAGCGATAGCTGCTGCTACATCGGCGGCCGAATTATATTGAAGCAGCGCAGCGTCAGAAGACGATCTTGCCGCATAGGCGGGTTTGACACAATTTGTTTGTTGGTATTTTTGTTGGTATTTTCCAAACTTGGAAGTTATTTTCCAATTAATTTCAATTATTTAAGCGCAAAATGTGACGCCTCTTCTGGCACCAATTTCAGGTTTCAGACTGTCCGAGACAGTCCCGGAAACACTCTCAAAAGCCCGCGCAAGCGGGCTTTTTTGTTGCCTGCCTTGGGCTGCCCGGCGGGGGTCTCCGCCCTAGCTAGAAATCCCCATTGCCAAGACGCGCGGCTTGCGTTCATCTGGGTGATCTTCACCCGGCAGAGACACATCCATGCGCAACACCCGCCCCCTTTGGGATCTTGTCGACCATCACCGTGAGGACCTCACCGGGCTCGCCGACCGCGTCTGGGGCATGCCCGAGACGCTGTACGCGGAATACCGGTCCTGCGCCGAACACACCGCCATGCTCAAAGCCAAGGGCTTCGCCGTCACCGAAGAGGTGGCGGGCATCCCGACCGCGGTGATGGGTGAGGCCGGCGCCGGCGGGCCGTTGATCGCGATCCTGGGCGAATACGACGCGCTGCCGGGGCTGAGCCAGGTGGCGGGCATTGCCGAGCCGCGGCCGGTGGAGACCGGCGGCAACGGTCATGGCTGCGGCCACAATCTCTTGGGCTCGGCGGCCCTGCTCGCGGCCTGCGCGCTCAAGGACTGGCTCGCCGAGACCGGCACGCCGGGGCGCGTGCGCTATTACGGCTGTCCCGCCGAAGAGGGAGGGGCCGCCAAGACCTTCATGGTCCGCGACGGCGCCTTCGAGGGCGTCGACGCAGCGATCACCTGGCACCCCGACTGCATGACAAGGGTCGACGATCCGGAAAGCCTCGCCAACACGCGGATGGATTTCACCTTCCACGGCCGCGCCAGCCACGCCGCCGCCTCTCCGCATCTCGGCCGCTCCGCCCTCGACGCGGTCGAGCTGATGTCGGTCGGCGTCAACTATCTGCGCGAGCACGCGGTGCAGGACGCGCGCATCCATTACGCCTATCTGGACGCGGGCGGCACGGCGCCGAACGTGGTGCAGGCAAAGGCCAAGGTGCGTTACTCGATCCGCGCGCTCAAGCTTGCAGACATGCTGGCGCTGGTCGAGCGGGTCAAGAACGTGGCGCGGGGCGCGGCGCTGATGACCGAGACGCAGGTCGAGATGGAGGTGTTCTCGGCGGTGTCGAACAATCTCGTCAACGAGACCATGGACCGCGCCATGCACCGCGCGCTCGAGGAACTGGGCGGCGTGCCGTTCGACGCCGAGGACCAGGTCTATGCGCGGGCGATCCAGGCGACGCTGTCGGAGCAGGACATCGCCGCGCCCTACCGGATCGTCGCCATGCCCCCCCGCGCAGGCGAAGCGCTCTGCGACTATATCGTGCCGCTCAGGCCCGGCGGCGAGAAGATGGTGGGCTCCACCGATGTCGCCGACGTCACCTGGGCGGTGCCCACCACCGAGGTGCTGGTGGCGACCCATGCGATCGGCACGCCGGCGCACAGCTGGCAGATCACCGCGCAGGGCAAATCGCCGGCCGCCCACAAGGGCATGACCCATGCCGCCAAGGCGATGGCCCGCTGCGCCGAGATGCTGTTAACCGAGCCTTCGCTGCTTGCCGAAGCCAAGGCCGAGCATGTCGGGCGGCTCAAGCAGACTCCCTATACCTGCCCGCTGCCGGCCGGGCTGAAACCGCCGCTGGTTCCCCGCCCGGCTGCGTGAGCGCTGGGCGGCGGTTCAGCCGCGCGACTTGAACTTGCGGGCCGTCTCGGCGGCGCCCTTGAGGAGGATGTTGGCGTCGACGTCGACGGCGGTGAAGACCGTTCCCAGATCCATGCAGCGCGTGACGAAGGCCGGGTCGAGCGACAGGATCCCCGCCGGCTTGCCGGCCTTGCCGATGCGGGCGATCGCGTCCTCGATGGCGCTTACGACCTCGGGATGGCCGGTGTCGCCGGGATGGCCCATGGAGGCGGCAAGGTCGGCCGGGCCGATGAAGA